>Ga0209066_10000867_pt1 | contig 42170 bp, 32 predicted proteins | sample All_14_2_FD_187198 | JGI IMG/M metagenome (GOLD analysis project Ga0209066, IMG submission 187198) | Freshwater microbial communities in response to fracking from Pennsylvania, USA - Allegheny Zone_MetaG_DW_15 (SPAdes) (version 2) ... | reverse complement strand
GCCAAGGATGCCACCGAGATGGACACGCTGCAGGCGGCGTACTCTCTGCAGATCCCTGCGGGCGCAGGCGAACTGCGAGAAATCCAATATGTCCCGCCAGGGGTCAACGAAATCACTGCCCTAGTGGGCAAGAAGACCAAAAAGATCAAGGTTGAAGCGAAGGCCGCCGACGCAGAACTGATTAATGGGCAGATCCAGGATATGCTGGCCAAGGCTGCGGCCGGCGAAAGCGTGAAGCCGTATTTTGACTTTGACCACGAAGACGGTCCGGCCAGCGCGTGGCCGCTCAAAGCCTGGTGGGGTGGCGAGGATCCGAAAAAAGGCGGGATCCGTGTGCAGGTCAAACTTAGCGGCGCCGGGCTCAGGGCCCTGACCGATGAAACCTACCAGGCGTTTTCGCCAGAGGTATTGATCACCAAGGAAGGCGATATCCGCAAGATCCGTGGCGTGACCCTGAACATGGGCGGCATGGTCAACCGGCCGGCCTTCCAAACGATCGAACGACTTTTAGCCCGGCAGGCGCCGGGCGCAAACCAGCCCGGCGGTGATGGCCCGCAGGGAGGGAACCCTAACCCGCCATCGCAGCCCCCCCCAGGGGCAAAAGGACAGATGAACAAGGAACTCATGAAGCTCCTGGCAAAGTTCGGCATCCTCAGCAGCAGCGACTTGGATGATGCGGCTGCGGTGGCCGAGCTTAGCGCCAAGGGCGTGGATATCAAAGAGGCGCTGAGCCTCAAGGCCAAGTTGGCCACGGACTACGTTGCCAAGTCGGAGTACGACAAAGTGTCGGCCGACCTCGGCAAACTCCGCAAGAAAAACGCCGAGACCCTCGTGGCCAAAGCAGCCGCCGAAGGCCGCATCGCTCCGAAGAACGATGCACTCAAGGCCAAATGGATCGCCCGCATCGAGGCCAACCCCGATGACGCGGAACTCCTGGAAGCCATGGAGCCCACGAAGGTTCCCGGCCAGGTGGTAAAAAAGGGCGGACCCGAAGGCAACGATGTTGCCGGCACCGACCACGAGCTGGTCGTCAAGGCCAAAGCCATCGCCAAGGAGGAAGACATCTCCGAAGACGAAGCTTTGGTGAAAGCCGCCGAAGCCCATCCCAAACTCTACGACGACTATCTGGAATCCCTGGGCAAAGCCGCCCCGGCCCAGAGCTGAGCCGTCCAACCTCAACCAAGAATAACCAAACACCATGCAAACAGAAACAGTTGGCGGAATCAACTTCGGGGGCCTGGAGGAAACCTTGGGCGACCTCGATGGCAAGCAGGGCTACTTTGTCGAGCCCGGCACGGCTGCCGGAACCTACAAACTCCTGGCCACAGTCGGCAAAGAAGTCGGCGTGATCGTGGAAAAAGCGGATCTCCGTGACCGTGAGGTGCAGATTCACCTCCTGGGAAGCGGCGGCATCATGCGCGTGCGTGCTGGCGGCGTCATTGCCGGCGGCGCCCAGATCATCCCGGCCGTGGGCGGCAAGGCTGCCACCCTGGTCTCCGGCTTCAGCCGTGGGATCAAGAAATCGGCCGGCAACAGCGCGGACGGCGACCTCATCGAGGTCTACGACATCCCGAACCAGAAACCGAACTACAGCATCGTCAAATCCGGGGTTCACACCTGGGCCGGCGGGGCTGCCACCACTGACAGCATCGCGGTGGCCGGACTGGAAAACGGGGACATCATCCTGCCCACCTTGGTGGCGCGGGCCTCCACGGAAACCCTGGTCTCGGCGGTCAACGATCATGCCAACGACCAGATCGACCTCACCCTCAGCGCCAACGGAACCGACGGCACCACCAAAGTGTCCTACCTGGTTCTCCGTGCGGCCGCATAACCCTCAACGACAAAGCAACCCAAAAACACAAACCGCGTAAGCGGAGAAAAACAGAAACCAAAATTATGAAACGATTCGGAAAATTCATGCAACGCCCGCCGCGCACCGGCCTGGGACTGTTGATGTGGGGGCTCACGCTCCTGGTCATCACCACGTTCCTGGCACCGATGGCGCAGTGCCTGGGCAATCAGCAGGGCGACCTGCTGGCCCGTCGTCACACCCAGATGGGTTTGACCAGCACGGCCACAATCAACCCCGTCCTCACTTCGGTGGCACGGAAATTCATGCAAGACATGGGCACCTTCGTGGGCGCCCGGCTCGCACCGTATTTCTACACCAACGAAAAGTCGTCCGACTACTACGTCACGACGGCGGAAGACGAGGTCTCGGTCCCGACCCTGAAGGCGATGGCTCCCGGCCAAGCCTATGGGCGATCGCTGATGCACCTGTCTGACGACACGTACAACTGCAAGAAGTACGGTCATGAAGTGCCCGTGCCGGTTGAGGACAAGAAACGGTATGCGTCAGCTTTTGACGCCAGCCGTGCGGCCCTGCTCCGGAACCTGCGCATCATTCGGATCAACCACGAAAAGCGCGTCAAGGCGGCGGCCACGGCCGGCACTGTTCCCAATAGCAGCCCGACCAACAAGTGGGACAATTACACCACCTCGACACCCCACCTGGATGTGGATGTGGCCAAGGAGGCCATTTATGACGCGGTGGGAATGGATCCCAATCTGATGATCATTCCCCGTCAGGTCTGGCGCAAGCTGAAGTATCACACCAAGTTGTTGGAGCTCTTCGGATCTGCCAACAAGCAGGTGCTGACCCTGGACATGCTCAAGCAGGTGTTTGAGATCGATGACATCATCATCGCCGGCGGCCTGATCAACAGCGCGGCCGACGGCCAGGCCTTGGCCGTGGAAAAGATCTGGTCCGATTCGGTCATTCTGGCGCATGCCAATGCCAGCCAGGACCTGCAGGCCATGAACTTCCTCCGGACCTTCGTCTGGACGGCGGTCGACGGCGGCGGAGAGGGCGGCACCTCGGTGCTCACCTACTCCGAAAACAACACCAACACGGAAGTGAACCAGATCCGCCATTACACCGATGAGAAGCTCGTCGGCAGTGCGGCGGGCTATCACCTCTCGGACGTGCTGAGCTAACCATCCGGCCTGATTGCCTGAGCCCACATGCTCTCTGGTTCTAACCGGAGGGCAGTGGGCAGAAGGCAGAAGGCGGATCAAAAAGGATCAACCCATGAGAGTCATCGTCAAAGATCCCAAGGGGATTGTGGTTGGCGGAAAGGTCGTCCCGAAGGGCGATGTCATCGAAGCCGGCGGAGCGTCCCTGGATGCCTGGCTGCACTTCAAACAGGTCGTCCCGGCGAACCCGGACGACAAGGATGAGGCTGCCCGCATCAAAAAAGAGGCGGAAGAAAAAGCGGCCGAGGAAAAACGCCTGGCGGACGAAAAGGCTGCCAAGGAAGAGGCGGACCGGAAGGCCGCCGATGAAAAACTCACTGCCGACGAAAAGGCACGACTGGAAACCGAAACCCAGGCCAAAGCGCAGAAGCGCGATGCCCGGGCGAAGGAGCTGCAGGGCCTGGCCCGGAAGGAACAGGACCGCATTGCCAGCGCGCTCGGCATCAACCATCGCGGCCTGAACGAGCACAATCTCATCAGCGCGATCCTGGAAGCGGAGGAAGCCAAGGCCTGACTTCACCGCGAAGAACGCGAAGGGCGCGAAGTCCAATCCTTCAGCCCTCTGCTTAAAACTTAATACTTAAAACCTAAAACTTTACCCCGTGATCACCTTCATCGAAAAAGATCTGCTGGCCGACATCTCCAAAAGGGAGTTGGACGGTATTGCCAAAAAGCTCGTCGAGCTTGGCGATCCGGATCCGATCACCACGACGATCGCGGAGCAGCTGCAGAAGGTGGACGATTTTACCCGGCGCTATGCACTGCCGGTGGACCGGGAAAAACGCCTGGTGCGTGCCCTGGTGCTGTTTGAGCTGTATTCCCGTCTGGGACCCATCCCCGCCAAACGCGAAACCAAACACGATCAGGCCATGAAGGAACTGCGGGAAATCCGCGATGGCAAATTCCCCGACCTGCCACTCAAGGACCCCCTTCCCACCGACGTGAATCCCCAGACCGGAAATTGGGGCTCCGGGAAGAAATTCTGACATGAGCTTCTCTTCCAAAAACGACATCCTGGCGGCCGTCAGAACGCTGCTACTGACTCTGACCGTGCCGGCCAGTTCCGATCCCCTGTTCACTTCCGATGGCGTGAAGGTTTTTTCGCAGGCCAACCTGCAGGCTGCTTTTGAGGAGTTGCTGGTTTTTGAAGAACGGGCCTGTTTTCTCGTCACGACAGGCGAGGAATTTGTGAATCAACGGTCCGGGAACGTGGTGACCAGCAAGAAAACGGTGAGCCTGTCCCTCCTGATTTGCGATCAAAACTACGGGGAGCGCATGGCGGCATTCACCGGCGACTCAGAAACCGTGGGCGTTTCACCTATGAGTGAAATCATTGTCGCCGCCCTTTTTGGAAAGACGCTAACCAGCCTTCCTTTTGCGGTGGTTCTGCCCCTATCGGGAGATTCCTTTTATTTGTCCAACGTCCAACGCTCCAACGAAGAGCGGGCCGAGCTGGCCGGCCGGGAATGCTGGAGCCAGGAGTTTGAAATCTACGCCGGCAGCGACAAACGAGAGATCGGGAGGAACGCATGAACCTGAAGGGCATCTACCTACTGAGCGCGATCAAGGTTTTTACGAAAGCACAGACCCGGCGGGTGCCGCAACCGTTTGAGGTTGAGGAGCTGGAGCCGACATCACCCCAAGCAAAGAAATAAGAAAATGAACATTAATTTTGAACTCACGACCGGCAAGCTGACGCCCAATAATTTTGAAATCATCGAGACCGGGATGGGATCCCGCACGGCGCGCCTGATGCTGAAAAACGCCGGCATTGACACCACACTTGATCCAGGTGCGCAAATCTGGCTGCGGGCCTGGAAGCCGGAGCGGTATCTGGAGGATCCGCCGGATGTGGAATTTTCACCCTGGGATGCCCCGGTGGATCCGGAATCGGATACGGCCTATACCAAGGTATACAATGACCTGGAATTGCCCAAGGGCACGCTCATGGCCCGCATCGACCACGATCCCGGCACCGGGGAAGTAGAGGGCGAAATTTTCCACTTGATCGTGATGCCTGCCGGCGCGACGGCGGCCGATGTGGCGGCCGCAGTGGCGGCCTTGGTGACCATCACGCCTGTTGGGTCGGTCAGCTCTTCCGACGTTCAGGGAGCCATCCAGGAATTGGATGCCGAGAAGCTGCCGAAAACTGGCGGCACGATGACAGGCAACCTGGTCTTTTCGGGTGGGGCCAAGGCTACCGGCCTGCCCACTCCCACGAACCCGTCGGACGCCGCCTCAAAAAGCTACGTGGACGGTTTGGTGGATCCGGTGATGAAGGCGCCCCAGGCTCTGGACTGCAGCGCCAATCCGAACTATCCCACAGCCCAGGCGGGCGACACGTACCGGGTGACGGTAGCCGGAAAGGTTGGGGGTGCCAGTGGTACCACTGTCAATGTTGGCGACCTCATTTGCTGCCACACGGACACCGCCGGCGGCACAGAGGCAGCCGTGGGGTCGAGATGGTTTGTGGTTGAATCCAACCGGGACCAATCCACCGAAACCGTTCTTGGGCTGATCCGGCTGGCCACCAATGCCGAGGCCCTTGCCGGCACGGATCATACCCGAGCGATGACTCCGTTGAGGGTCAAAGAAGTGGTGTCCCGGATGGATACGGGAGTTTGGTTGATCAGTGGATCGACACAGACCTATTACGGGGCCGATGGGGCAGCGTTCAATTCCGCCCTGGCGGCCGCAGGAACCGGGGACATTATTCGCATGGGCCCGGGCCAATACATCGTCGGCGCGGTCTCGTTGTCGAACAAGACCGGCGTGTCTATCATCGGCTCGGGTGCTCTGGGACGCAGCAATCTGACCGCCACGTCTGGCGCCACGATCCTGGCGGGATCGTTCAGTGTCGCGGCGACATCCACCCAATGGACCATCAAGGACCTGACCATCCGCCGCTATGCTGTGACAGACAGCACTAATGTTTTTGTGGTTGCCGGTGGAACCGCCGCCGTTCACAAGGGCCTGATCCGGAACGTCTCCGTGATTGAGCCTGATGCCCTGAAATCGGGCTCTCACATTTTTGAATGCAATGGACAGGACATCACGATCGACAATTTACACACGTACGGTCCGGGAACCGGCGGCGGACACGGCTTTTCGGTCAAGTGCGTGCAACGCATTCGGATTACAAATTGTTCGTCCACTGGTTCCGGCGTCGACGGTATTTTGATCTGCGCTGATCCGACTTTTGGAAATTCCAGCGATATATTCGTGGATGGCTTCGAGGTCATCAATCCCCAGGCGAATGGATGTTTTATCAATGCAAGAGACGCCTCGACCATCGACCGGCTGACCATCCGGAATCTGTTTATAAACGGTGCCCCATCCGGTTTTTCCATCGGCTCGGCCACGGGAACATCTGTGAACAACGTCATCACCGACGTACATGTTCAGGCTGTGGGCCGTAACATCACCGGCGCCGGTTTGAGCTTCATCGATGTGGCGTCGAGCAACGTCACATTCGAGGTGGACTTGGAGTGTGTTGCGGCGCCGATTGTCAACTCGTTTGTTGACCCGGGCATCAACGCCAATATCCACGGCCGCGTGAAGAGCGCGAACTACGGCGAGGTGTTTTTCAACCGCATGCCGCTCAACTCGATGTACCAATGCCAATTTGAATCACGGTTCAGTCCCACGAGGGCGACCTCCCTGGGGGTGGCCTCGGGCCGGCTGCGGGCGCTTGAAGCCACGACCACGACCGACCTCTACGTGGTCATCACGGCAACCTATGAGCTTTTGACTGCGAACATGGTGGCCGGCGATCCGGTCTGGATCGAAGCCGGCACCGCTTCCGGAGTTCACAAATATGTGTCCGCCGGGACGGTCGACACCCTGAATGTGCCGATTACCGGCGCCCAAGTAGGCGACCAGTACATCCGCCTGACCAACTCGACTGCCTATACGGCCGGAACCAAGACTGCAGGCAATGTCAGACCCGGAATCGTGGTGGGGCAATTCAACAGCGTCCAGAATGTTGGCTCCACTGTGGTGGCCGACTGCAACTCCGCGAGTTTTTCCGTGGGGTCTTATGGCCTTGGGAGAACGGCCGCCCTTGTCTACTACGACGCGGCCAGCACCGGAGAGGCCGTGCTGGGATCGACCCAATCGAATCTCGTCCCGGCCACAACCCAGGCAAGCCTAACCGCCCACGCGTGGCCATTTGTTTATAATGCCACCCTCTATTTAGGACTGTTTGCCGGTTATTCCGACCAGGCTGCATGGATCCCCTACACATCAGGCACGTTCAACTGCTCCGTCACGACCCGATCCACAGAAACCTCAGTCGGGTGGAAGGACGCAAGCACCATTGCATAAAAATTTACCGATCCGCCTCCTCCCAGGGGACGGGCAGGAGAAACAACAAACAAAAAGGACAATAAGAAGATGAGTGAAATCCAAGAAAAGAATCTGGACGCCCTCCTGCTCGGCACGGGGGAATTTTCGTTCAGTGAGGACGCAACCAGCGAAGCGGATGCGGCCACGCGTGGCTACCGGGACCTGGGGAACGTCAAGGCGTTTTCCCTCCAACCGGAATCCAGCCCCCTGGAACACGAAGGCTCCTACCGGGGCATCAAGCGCGTCGACCGCCGCAAGATCACCAAGATCAAGCACGGCTACCTGCTGACCGTCGACGAATTCAAGGACCTGGTCATGTGGCTGGCGTTCTTCGGTGCGGCCGGAGCCGGCTTCACCCAGACAGCGGCCGCAACGGCCAACGGGGACGCTCTCCCCTTCGGCACCACGGCGGCCGTGATTGGCCTGTGGTATGACCTCCGGATCGCGGGCGCCCGGGTGCGCAACATCACCACGGTGACCATCACCGGCAAAGCGGAAGGCACGGACTTTATCCTGGACAAGTTGACCGGGCGGATCCGCTTCCTGACGGCCCAGGCGGCCAACCTGGTCCCCGTGATCACGGCGCCCCAGATCACCTCGGCCAGCGTGGAATACCTCAAGACGCTGACCCCGCTGACCAAGACGACCCGCAGTGGCTTCGGCCGCCTGGCGGTCTTCGACGAGAACAGCCCGGCCGTGGTCTTCGAACACACCGGCTTCTCGTGCGACATCGCGCTGGAGGGCCAGCCGAACATTGACGGCGACAACTTCTCCGACCTGCAGATCAAAGTGCAGATCACCGGAACGGTCGGAACCGTGTTGCACCGCGAGTAATCAACCCAGGCAGGCCGGGTCGCTCCAAGCGGCCCGGCCCCGCCTTACAAAACAAAGCGAGGATAAAGAAAATGAGCGATATGATCACGGTGCTGGGTGGCACTGAAATTGAAATCACCCACGACGACGGCCGCAAAGAAACCGTCAAGGTCCGCCAGATCAAACTGAAACTGATGGGCCAGATGGCCCTTGCCCAGGATGACGACGCACGTCTCCTGGAGCTGTATGCCGGCCAGGAGCCCGGCTGGAGCGACACGGTCACCACAGAGGACCAGATGCGCCTCCTGGAGGAGGGCAACCGCCTAAATTTTCCGAACTTCCACCGGTGGCTGACGCTGCGGGTGGACACCCTGCAAAAACTCGGGCCCAGCGCGGCGAAGCTTCAGCCGATGCTGGACTCGCAGAGATCTGCACCCGTGTCGCCAACGCCTGCGGGCTGAGCTTCGAGCAGTTATGCGAGGAGTCCATTCCCCAGGTGCTGCTCCGGTGGCGGGAGCTTCAGCGGGTCCAGGCAGAGGGCCAGCTGGGGCATCTGCATGCCGCCCACGCGGCGTACGCGGCCTGCAACAACAAGGGCGGGCACAAGATCCTGGTGAAGTTGGAGGCGGCCCTGAGAAGGGCGGCCCAGGGCCCCACGGCGCAGAAGCAGAGTCCCAAGAAAAACCGTGCCCGGCTGGCTGCAGCGCTGGGCCCGGGCACGACTTCCTGAGAGTGATGTAACGCAACATGGCCACAAAAGTTAAAGTCCGGATCGATACCGAGGCCAATGCCAAGGAGATTAAGCAGTACCGCCAGGAGGTGGATCAGCTGCTTGATACTCTGAAGCTGGGGGTTGGTATTGATCTGGGCGGGAAGCTGGTTTCCTCGATTGGATTGCTTCCTGGAGCCATCAAGCGGATGGTGCAAGAGGGTGTGGCTTTCAACAGCACCTTGGAGCAGAGCAAGCTCGGGATCGCTGCCGTCCTCAAACAATTCCAGCCCGAGAAATTTGCGAATTTCAACGACGCCCTGGTCGAAGCAGGTCGCGGCGTGGATCTGTTAAAGGTCAAAGCCAAGGAAAGTAGTGCCAGCTTTGAATCGTTGCTGGAGGCGTTCCAGGCCACTTCAGGAGCGCAATTTGCCGGTGGCATTAACAACCTGCAGCAGCAGATTCAGTTAGTTCTGAATCTTAGCCAGGCCGTAAAAGGATTAGGTCTCCCAGATCAACAAGTCGCGAGTGAAACCCGAGCCATCCTAACAGGTCAGATCACCGCGAATGCCCAGGCGGCAAAGGTATTTGGGATCACTGCGGAAGATGTGGCCAAGGCGAAAGAGGCCGGCCAGCTCTACGAATTCATCACAAGAAAAGTCAGCGCTTTTGCCGAGGCCGGCGTGATAGGAACACAGAGTTACGCGGTCGCTTTAAGCAATTTGGGAGACAGCCTACAGCAAATCAAAGCCTCACTGACGGAGTCTCTATTTGAGGCACTGAGGTCCGACCTCTTGGAGCTCAACAAAACAGTCAACTCCGATGGGTTTAAGGATGGCTTTAGGCAACTGATCGGCGATGTGATGGCATTGGTGGGGGTGTTGGCATCAATGGTTAAGTGGGCGGCGGAGAACACGGCCGGGTTAAGTGCTCTTGCCGGCGTGTCCATCAAACTGGGAGTGGCCTTGGGAACAATCAAAGTTGCCAATACCCTTTATGGTTTAGTGAGCCTGAATTTGGCCGGCCCGATCGGTCAGGTTAATGCGATGACAGCATCGCTGTCCGCGCTGAACAAGGCCTTTCTGGCCGTGACCGTTTTTTTGGCTGCATTCGAAGCTACGCGCTACATCCAACAAAATCTATTCGACCCCACTTTAAGTTCCGTCGGTTTTAAAAATCAAAACGAGCTGGAACGCACCATCGAGCTGACCAAGGAGCTCAATAATGAAACCGAAAAACTCAATGCCCTGAAGGTTGAGGGGGTCGCCAGCGCCAAATTCCGCACGGAGGAAATAAAGCGCCAGATGGTAGAGTTGCTGAATGAGCGGAACGCCCGGATCCCGGGAATCCTCGGGAGCTCCACTGAAAAATACGGTGAAGTCGGGCGGGCAATGATCGACTCGCGTCTTGCGCTTCTGGAGATCGAACTCCGAAAGGTCCAGGCGATCAACGGCGAGGAGCTAAAGCGTCTGGACGTTTTGAAAGCGCAGGAGAAATCGCGGCTTGAGGCCGGCAAGGAACTGGCGAAAGGGTTTGAGGACCTAGTCGCAAAGACCGAGCTGGAGCGTCAAATATCAGCCAAAGAGGAAGCAGTATTCCGTTCTCAGGCAAAGCCGGCAGATCGCCTGCGGCTTGTTGAGGCCGACCGTTCCCGGGCGAAACGTGATCTTGATGCATTGCGCCTCACTGAAATCCCAGGTGATAAAAGTGGACTAAAGCAAGCCCAGCAAGAAGCAGAGTTGCGCGGGCGCATCGTCGACCTGGACCAGGAAATACTTTCCATCCGCAAGGAGATTTCGGCCGAGGACGAAAAGGCAAAAAAACAGCAGAACGCTCTGACGGCCGCCGAGTTGGAGTTAAAAATCAGCCAACTACGACTAGCCCAAGCCAAAGACTCGGGCATCAAAACGAACCTCGGGAAAGACGAAGTCAGCACACTGGACATCCTTTCTAAAAATAAGGATAAGAACTTTGTCGATCGCATCCTCAATGCGGATCAATACCCCAAACAGGATAACGGAGACGGGTCCTTTTCGACGCATTTAATGGCCAGTGCGGAAGTCGACGGGAAAAATATTGCCTTCCCGACGCTCTTCTACGACAAAAAGAACAACAAGCTATATGCCGCCAAGGACGCTGTCGCGGAAGCGCTGGCAACAGGCGATTACATTGAATTTGGCACAGGTGAAGAAGCCGAAAAATTTGCCAGCGGTTCCTACAAGGTTGGGTTCGACAAGGGAAAAACGGCCGATTATCTGGAGCGGAGTGCCAAGATATCAGAACGCGCAGTGCAGCTGGAAGAGCAGTCGGGAGTTTCCAGGGAGAGGGCTCTAAAAATAGCCCGCGACACTGTTGACGCGGAAGAGGAGCTCACCAAGCTAACAGCGCAGCATGCGCAACAACTGAGACAGGAAGAGATCGAAGCCCAGCGGCGTTTGAGTGGAATCGAATCGGAAATTACCCTGCTGCGTGGTGACCCCTTCCAGACAGACGAGCAAAAGCGCCTCAAATTATTCGAGCTGCTGCAGCGGGAACGCGAGGAGCTGAAAAAGACTATTGACGCCTGGCGCGCCTACATCGAGGCCAACCAGGACAGCGAGGATCCGCAGGTCCAGCAAAACGTCCAGGACCGGATCGACCGCCTGGCTCAAGCTAGCCAGCAGATTGCCCAAATCGAAAACGAGGCAAAGACGCTCACCTTCAACGGCGGCATCCAGTCCGATCTCACAAACTGGGTCAACAGCTTCGGAACCACTTCCCAGCAAGTGAGCAAAGTGATCACCGGCACGCTGGGCTCCGCGATCGATGGCATCTCCAACGGAATCACCGGCCTGATTAACGGGACGATGACCTGGCGCCAGGCGATGCAGAACACGGTCTCCTCGATCATCGCCAACTTGGTTCAAATCGTGGTCCAGATGGTGGTGATGAACACGGTGGGCAAAATGTTGACGGTCCAGAACCAGGCCACACAGGTGACGGCCGGCGCCACGATCGCAGCGGCGAACGCGCCGGCGGCCGCCGCGACCAGTATCGCCTCCTTCGGCGGATCCGCGACGGCCGGCTTGGTGGCGGCCACGGCCGCGATCGCGTTGATCATCGGCATGCTGGCCCTGGGCGGCGGCGGCCTCGGCTTTGAGGAAGGCGGCTTGATCCCCGGGGCCCCGAGCCACAGCGACAACCGGGTGGCCATGGTGGCGAGTGGTGAATTTGTGGCCAGGACGGCCGCCGTGCAGCATTACGGGCCCGGGCTCTTTGCGGCGCTCAACAGCATGAGCATACCGCGTGATTGGTTCCACGGCATGCGGGCGCCGGCGCCCGGCCGCAGCGCCTCCATGGGTTTTGCTTCCGGCGGCTATGTGGGCACGTCCGGCGGCGGATCCGGAGACGTGGACACGCGGCCGATCATCAATTTTGCCCTGGTGAATTCCCGTCAGGAGATGAAGGAATTCATGCAGCGCGAGGGCGCAAAGATGGCCTTCGATTACACCACGCGGCGCACCACCGAATTAGGAGTGAGGAGTTAACATGGCATTTTATCAAACAGTCAGTGCGGGGACCAATCTCGGAACGTACAGCGGTGCCACGGCCTATGTGGTGGGCGACATGGTCACCACCACGGCCCTGGATGTGGTGAGTGGCTCAGGGCTGCGCTTCAAGGCCAAGGGCAGCACGACCGGAAATGCGCCGACGCTGGATCCGGCCGACGTGAATTGGGCCCTGGTCCACCCGGCCAATTCCCTGCAGGCGTTGAATGCGATCGCCGCGCTCCTGGAGAGTGCGGACTTCAATGGATCCGGCAATGAGTGGACCCGGAAGTACCGCTTGGACGCCCACAGCCATCCCACGGCCGCGAGCCGGCGTTTCTGCCTGGCGTATGAAAATCTGGGCCTCGGTAACCAGGACAAGGTTGAGATCCTCCTGGCTTGGCAGGAATCCACCGCAGTGGCGGCCACGCGACTGGTCCGGGTGGGCGCCGCCCAGGGGTGGCTGGGAGTGACCGGCAGCCAGGCCAGCCAGACGTTGCGCACAGATGTGAACAACGGCAGCTGGTTGACTGGAACCGCCTACGTGGCGGGGAACGTGGTGATTTCCTCCAGTCACTATTGGGTGTGCGTGACCAACCACACGGCGGCCACGGCGCCGAGCGTGGTGACACCGGAGTGGCGCCAACTGCCGAACGACCTCACTGGGGACCTCTATGCGCAGACAAACACCACCCAGGGGTTTTATGCGAAGATGTGGAACGGCGGGACGGGGGACATCCCTCTTTGGTTCTGGGCGAACAAGGCCCGGTTCATGTGGGTCACGCAAAGCGACAACCGCTACCACTTCACCCACGCCGGGCTGCTTTTCCGATTTGGTACCGTCACCCAGCTGCCTCTCCCGCTCTGGGTGAATGGAAACAGTTCCTCGACAACGGACGCCTACGACAGCAGCAGCGACAACAATCCGCCGATCGCGGCCAACACGGCCAACATGGGCCTGCTCTTCCAAAGCGACGCGGTCTGGGGCGACCTGAGCAACACGCAGCGCGTGATGCCTTACCGCCAGGCTTTGATCTACGGCGGCCGCAATGCCGCCGGCGACTACGGTCTGGAGGAGGTTCTGGTCTACGCCAACCCCGGGGGCCTGCAGGGCCGGCTGGATGGGGTTTTCTACATTTCCCCCGAGAGCCTGGTTTCCGGAAACACGGTGAGCGTGGGGGGCAATGATTACGTGGTTTTTGAAAACGTGTACCGGGCACAGAGCGGCGGCTTTATGGCCCTGCTGAAAAGCTGAGGAAATTACTATGGCCTACCAACTCGTCAACGCCCCCACGGGGCACGTGAATCTCCTGCAGTCCCTGGAAACCTTCCTGACCGGCGCCGGCTGGACGATCGACCGCAGCGGGGTGCTGAACGGCAACCTCTACGAGCTGCTGGTCTCGACCAGCTACGACTCAGGCATTGGCGCGGAGACTTTCAGCTTTTCCCTCTGGGTGACCGCGACCGGAGACAGGGTTTTCATCAATCTCGCCGGCAGGACAGCCTACTCGGCCGGGACCATTGCCAGCCAGACCGGGCACGCGGCCGGCCCGGCCTGCAGTGTGAGGAGCGGCAGCATGACGAGGGCATGGTTCTTTGCCACCGCGCAGGCTTGCCACGTGTTCATTGAGGTACAGCCCGGATACTTCAGTCGGTTTTCGATGGGATGCCTAGAAAGGGCATTTACGCCCGTTTCCGGGGACAAAACGGGGCAATATGTATGCGGCGGGGTAGCAGATAGCTCCGGAGACTGGGATGACCTGTCAGCCGCCCAGTTCAACAACAGCTACAGCGACACGGTCCTCTACGGCTACGCCAACACCTCCAACCGGGCCGCCATGAAGGTGCGGACGGTGACCGTGGGTGGGGGTGCCCAGTGGTGTGCCGATGGTGCGGCGCCCCGGTGGTACACCAATGCCGAGCGGGCCAGTGGTGCCAGCGCCAGCCAGCTCTACTCGCCGCTTTGCCCCCTGGTGGTTTACCCCAGGGCGGACGGATCCCGGCCGCTGATGCCGGTCCTGGTGTATTCCGGCCACAACCCGGCTCAGAGCATCGACCGCTTCCTCCTGGGGACGTTCCCGGATCTGCGGGTTTTGTATTTCGCCGGGCTGAATGCGGCCACGGAATTCACGATCGGAAGCGACACGTGGGTCGCCTTCCCCGTGCCCGGGCACAACCGGAATATTACCGCGATCAACTTCGGCCAGGAACTGGGCTGGGCAGTGAAAAAGGTTCCGTGATATGGCCGGCTACTATCTGACCGAAACTTACAAGGTGGCTGACGCCGTACTGGCGCTGGCCACGCTCGTGCTCGATCCCACGGCCGTGCTGCCGGATGTTGCGATCGTGGTCGCGCCGGCGTCCGCTGCGCGGGCGCCCCGGGCGGTACAGGACAGTGGTGATGCCTACTTGGGCGCGAGCTGGTTGGATGACTATTTCGGCCGCGTACATCTTACGCCGCCGGTGAATGATTTCGGCGTGGTGGCCAGTCCGGTGGAACGCACGCTCCGGATCTGGAATGCCCGGCTGACGGCCGTCACCCTGGATGACCTCCTGGGAAGCAATGATGACGGCCTGAGCTTCACCGGCCTGGGCACGCTGCCCATTACTCTCCAGCCCACGGAGGAGCGGATCGTCACGCACGTGGCGGTGGAAACGGGATCCCCGATCATCGAGGCCAGCTACATCTTTGAATTTTCCACCGAAAATATGTACTACGCGGCCACCGGTCTGCGCGCCCGGGTGTTTCCCCACGAACCCGATTGGAGCGATCCGGTGCAGGTGAGCCGTCGTTGGAAGACGCTCCTGCAGGAGGGACTCACCGGAGACGAGATCCGGCAAAGCGTGGCCACCCGGGCCCTGCGCGATCTTGAATTCCGCGTCCTGGCCCTGGACGCAACGGAGGCCGAGGGCATGCGCGAGCTGCTGCTCATCCTGGGGAAGATTACCGTGGGGGTTCCTCTGTGGACCGAAACCACCTGGCTCTCGGCGCCGGCGGTCTCCGGCCAGACCGTGCTTTCGGTCGAAGTGGTCGACAGCCTGGCGCTCGATGCCTCGTTTGTCATTCTCTGGCAGTCCTGGAGGAATTGGGAAGTGCGTCGCATCACCTCCAGCACTTCAAACACCGTGACGCTAGGCGATGGTCTGGTCAACGCGTGGGCCACGGGCACCCGGGTGGTTCCTATTCTTTTCGGGCGCCTGGCCTCGCTTCCAACCCTGGGCCTGGTCACCGATGATGACGTGTCGACCGCGTTGAGCTTCGAGGAGGAATTTTGATATGGCCACTTTCCTGAGCCGTCCATTGCTTGACCTGCGGCCCAACTTCACAACTCCCCAAGAGGGCTTTGTGACCGACGCCGGCGCCAAGGCCGTGGGCTTCGGCGTGACCACGTCATGGGTCAACCAGGAATGGACCCAGCGGCGCTTCCGGATGGAATTTCTGCTGCAGTCCAAGGCCGAGATCCGGGCCATGGAGGCATTGATCGATGGAGTGCGCGGCCGGCTGCAGGGCTTTTGGATTCCGAGCCATGCGGATGATCTGCGGCTTACGCGCAGCGTGACGGCCACGGATACGGAGCTGCAGTTTGAGGACGCGGGCCTGCGGGATAATTTCGGCCAACATCCGGGCTGGGGATATGCGGCGCTGGTGGACACGAATGCGATCACGCCGGTCCGGATCCAGGCAGTTGCCCAGGATTCAGACAAGGAAAAGGCGACGCTCACGGCCGTCGTGGGCCGGGCCTTTACCATGGCCGAGACCAAGTGCTGTTGGCTTTCCTACGTGCGCCTGGTCAAGGATGACGTTGATTTTGAATACATCACTGACACCACGGCCCGGGTCAAGCTGGAGGTCATCGAGCTCCCCGAGGAATACAGTGCCCAGGAGTTGGGCACGCGGCCGGTTTACCTCTACGAGTTGACCCAGGGATCCGCGCTCTGGCGGTGGACGAGCTACGGTGCTGATTTGACGGCCGGCGCGGTCGACTGGAAGCGTGAGGATATCACGCACGGCCAAGTGACCAGCTCAACCGAATTTCTGGACGAGGGTGTCAGGTTGCAGATCGGGCTTCGCACTCTGGACAATCCATTCCGGGCGTTCATTGCCGGCGCGCCGGTCGAGCCGATGTCCGTGAAAATTTACGTCACCCTGGCGCCCGGCTTCACGGTCGATTTCAACTCGCCGCTTTACGCCGGCGACGTGCGTACCGTGGGCTTCAAGGCCCGGGGCCTGGCCGAAGTCGAGCTTTCCAGCATCCTGCGCATCAACGACTGGACCGTACCCCGGGTGCAGGTGCAGCGGCTCTGTAACTGGACGTTGTTCGATCCGATCACCTGCAGGCTTAATGGTGTTCTTTTCGAGACCTCGGGCACGCTGACGGCCGTAACGGAAACCTATGTCGAGGCGACGGCTTTTGGTGCGAAGGCCACGGCCGAGTCAGACGCCAACTGGTTCGCGTCCGGGCGGCTCAAGGTGGGCGATGAGGCCCGGCTGGTTTTGAGCCAGGCCGGCAACCGTCTCTACATCAATGCGCCATTCCGGAAGGCGATCGCGGGATCCACGGCCATTGCCCGCCCGGGCTGCGATAAAAAACGCGGCACCTGCACCACGAAGTACAACAACCTGGTGAACCGGGGCGGCTTCGATTACATCCCGCTGAAGAATCCCCAGCTCGATGCGCTCAACCCGCCCGATTCAAATTCCGGAAGCAAAAAATGAGACTGCCCTTTTTTAGAACCCAGGCCCGGAAAGACATCCTCACCAGCGCGCTGGCTGATTGGGCAGGCACTCCGTTTGTCGGGCAGTCTGCGATTCGGGGCGTGGGTTGTGACTGCGTACGCTTTGCGGCAGCCGTGCTCCATGAGGTGGGCGCGGCCACGGAGGTTGAGTGGCCACGGTACTGCCTGCGCGGCGGCGGCCGTGAAATGCTCGATGTGTTATGCAACAGCATCGAGGCCACGGGTTGCTTTGATCGGATAGAACCCGCCGGCGTGTTTGAGCCCGGCGACGTGCTGGTCTTCAGCACGGGCCGCAGCCTGCACCACCTGGGCCTGGTCGAGCGGGATAGCTGGTTCTGGCACTGCTACGATGCCTACGGAGTCACGCGCTGCTCCATGGAGGATTCGACTTTTGCGAAACACCTTTTCCGGATCTACCGGCCGATGGAGGAAGTGGAATGAGTTTCCTTTTTGGCGGCAAAGAAAAGAGTCAGGAAATCCGTACGGCAAATGTCCGCTCCAAGGATTATGGAACCAACCAGGCGGCCCGGCCGGTCCCCTTGTTTTGGGGGATCCAGAAGCTGGGAGGGACCTACATCACCGACCTCTTCAACAAGTCGGCAGACCCGATCACACAGAGTTACGAGGCGGGTTCGGAGACACAGACGGCCACGACCGGCTACAACTATCGGGCCAGCTTCGCGCAGCTGATTTGCATGGGCCCGGTCGACGAGCTCAGGAAAATATACGCCAACGATGACGTGATCTGGGAGGGGACAATGTCCCGCTCCGGAGCCGACGCCAACGGCATGAGCAATGTGGTGACGACACTGGGCGCCATGCGGGTTTATTGGGGGACATCCACCCAAAACGTCGACTCGATTCTCGCCGCCATGAAAGTGGACGAGGGCGCCGGCGCCGTCACAGCCCAGGTGCCGGCATACCGTCATTTTTGCTACGTGGTGGCGAACAACTTCTTTTTTGGGCAGAGCACCTCACCGCCCAACCTGTCCTATATTTTCGTCCGTCGCACGAGCGGGCTCAGCCTCTCCGCCCACCACCTTTCCGATGATGCGATCCTGCCAGAGGTTTTCTACGATCTGTTCACCAACAAGGTTTATGGGGTGGGGCTGCCGGCAATCTCGATCGACGAAATATCTTTCGAGGACGCCGGCGAGACGACCATCGATGAGGACCTCGGGGTCTCTCCGTTGCTCATCACTGCATCCAAAACGCGCCAACTGCTCGGGGATCTGCTTCCCTATATCAACGGCGCCGTGTTTTACCAGGGCGGGAAAATTGCCTTCAAGCTGCAGCGGCCGGCCGTGGGAACAGTTATCGACCTGGGCCCGGAGGACCTGGTGGAAGAGCCTGAAATCAATCCATCAGGATGGGTGGATACTTGGAACGAAACCCGGGTGAGCTTCGGCGACCGCGCCCGGGACTTCGACGACAATGTGGCCTCGTACCACGACCTGGCCAACAGCGATATTGTGGGCGGGGTTGTTCAAAAAGAATACGGCCGTCCTTACATCACCCGGGAGTCGGTGGCTTATAAAATTGCGGCCGCGATCGGAAAGACCGGCGGGATCCCGACGAGGACAGCATCTCTTTCCATTAAGAGCAGCGTGGCACTGGTGGCCGGCCAATCCTTCAACCTGGCGTATCCCGCCCTGGGCATTCTGACTTTGCCCATGGTGGCCACGAGGGTTGTGCGTGGATCCGCGTCCTCGCCGGCGATTACCGTTGAGGCGATCGAGGACGTGACCCGGCTGTCTGAAGCATCGTATGTGCCGCCCGACGAATTCCAGTCGGCACCGGTTGCATCCGGACCGGAGAACGCCCTGGTGCGGATCGCCGCGCTCACCAGTGATCAGAAGGCCGGCAAGCTCGACGGCATGCTGGTCTGCTCTTCACGGCCGAATAGCCTGGTTGTGGCCGGCCAGGTGTTTTCGTCGTGGAGTTTGTCAGCGGGCTGGAGCCAGGTGGGGGGCTTCCAAAGCTATCCGCTCCTGGTGGGCCTCAACCGGTGGCGCCGCTATGGGAGCAACCTGCTCCTGGACATCACCGTCACGCATGACCATGACCAGTCGGCCCTGCAGGCGTTCAGGGATTCGTTGCTGGAGTTATTCATTGTCACCGGCGTGCGGCGTGTCGCACGAACGGGCCCGGTCGACGAGCATCAGGTGGTTCCCACGTGGTCGTTGTTGCGCCCGGGTGGACGCTTCCAGCTCGTGGGGACAAACCGCTGGGAGATTGAGGTGTTGCCTGGCCGGTTGGGTTCAACTCCGATCGCCCTGGAAGACTTGGTCACGCCGGCGGATGGCTACTACCCCACGGCCACGGGCTTCATCGGCCGCGTGGGAGATTTCCAGATCCTCCCCACGGACACGTATTTCTTTGATCGCTCCGGAGGAAACGATCCGGCCGATACCGACCAAAAGCGGTACGTGCGGATCCTGACTGCCACGGCCACACAGCAGGAAGAGCTGGCCGATGGCGCCACAGTTAATTTTGACAGGAATGACACCACGATGGCCCCCGGGGGGACTTACAGCTCCAACTGGGGAAATAAGGCTTCCAATGGAGAGTACATCACCGTGGTCCAGGTTGACCTACCGTTGGCCTATTGGAGGCTGGGCGAGGCTTCCGGATCCACAGCTGCAGATGCGAGTGGAAACGCCCGGCCGGGAACGCTCGCCGGCGGGATGACGCTCTCGGCGGCCGGCGCTCTTCAGTTGGATCCGGATACGGCGATTACCTTCAATGGATCCTCGGGCTGGATGGACGCCGGCAACGCGGCCGCGTTCCAGCTCTCCTCGGGTACTGTTGAATGCTGGTTCAAGGGCGCCGCCCCAGGGGCGGGAACACGGCACGCGATCGGGAAGGCAAACGCCTGGGCCCTGGTCATCAAGGACGGTGAGGCAGGCGCCTACGATTACGGTACCGCGACGTTCAAGGGCTCAGGTGTCTACGTCAACAATGGGGCCTGGCATCACGTTGCCCTGGTGTTCGATTCTGGTGTGACCAACGGGTCAAAGATCTACGTCGATGGTGCTCTGGCATGGACCGGCACCCTGACGCTGGTCGACCAGACCCTAAAGCTTTCTGCCTGCCGTTCAGACGGTGGGTCGGACTATCTGGCGGGCTCCCTCGATGAGGTGGCCTGCTATGCCTCCAAGCTGTCAGCCGGACGCTTGGCGGCCCACTACAGTGCCGGCACTGGCGCCTGGTAGCCCCCTTTAAAAGAAGGGATGGATATCGGCGCTACAGCCATGCCCTGATACCTACTGCCACTTGTTCTCTATATCACTGACACATGTTTTCGGCGCTCCGTATGCAAGGACTTGAAAAAGAGCGGACAGGGAGGGATTCGAACCCTCGTTACCTTGCGGTAAACACGCTTTCCAAGCGTGCGCATTCGACCACTCTGCCACCTGTCCTGAGTCGGAATGAAGGGAAAAGGTATCCCTCCCCTCCCCACCCGTCGAGCCGAAAAAGGATGGCCGCCCCACTCTCTTTCCGGCAGGTTGCCCCCCATGAATTGGCGCCGATTCTTGGCTGTTGCCCTGCCGGTCCTTGCCCTGCTGGCAGGATTGGTCGCCGCCTTGGCCATCCATTTCGGCCGCCCCGCCCTCGACCGCTGGACCGCTTCCCCGGAATTCCAGGACATGCTCTCCCGGGAGGTCTCGAAGTCGATGAAGGTCGACGGCCAATTCGGTCCGCTCAAGGTCACTGGCATGGAGGCGGACACGCCGTCTTACACCAGCGAGGGCTGGCCGGGGGAGGCCATCGGTTCGCTGAACGCCGAGGGCATCCACGGGGTTTTCAACCCCTGGGCCATCCTGCGACGCGTCTGGCAGGTTGACCTCATCACCATCGAGCGGGGCACCTTCGCCCTCCGGATGCCCGACGATTCCCTCAAGCGCCCGGTGACCAAGGGCCGGAAACCCTGGTATGCAATTTTCATGCCCACCCGGTTCTATTGCCCGGAAATCGTCTGCCCCTCGGCCCAGGTGGAATTCCCCTTCCAGGGAAAAACAGGCCGGTTGCGGGACCTCAACCTGAAAGCCCGGATGATCGGACGGGACTTCGAATACTTTGCCGATGCCGGCCGCTTCGATTTCCCCCTCTTCCCGGAAATGAATGTGGAGGAACTCAACATGTTCATCACCCGGGAACAGGTCGACATCCGCACCGCCCGGCTCTCCGGGATCGGCGGCGATCCCGGGCGGGTGAATATTTCCGGCCGACTGGGGATGAGGGAGGACAAATCCATCCGGGCCAAGGTGGAAGTCATCGATTTTCCCTTCGGCCGCGCACTCCCTGCGGAATGGTTCGAGCGGCTGGACGGGCGGCTCACGGGGAAGCTGGCATGGGAAACCGACGCATCGGGGCTCAAGACTGCCAGTGACGGAATCGTGAAACTCCGGGATGTGGAAGTGCGGGGATGGAGCTGGCTGGAAAACCTGGCCCTCATGCATGACAATCCCGATCTCAAGATTTTGAAAGTGCCACAGGCCAGGTGCTCCTTTGCCTTCGACGGCTCCTCCTTCCACATCCGCAAGCTGGATGCCACGGTGGGCGATCTGCTTTCGTTCAGCGGTGATGTGGATTACGACAGCCAGGACCACCAAACCCGGGCCAACCTGACCCTGGACAGCTTCGATCTCAAGAGCTGGCTGCCGGTCGATTTCAAGCCCCGGATCCATGCGCAGGGCCACGGCGATGTTTTTTGGAAGGGATCATGGAAAGACCCCCTCCAATCCACTGCGGTGGGGAAACTATTCATTCCCGCATGCACCTACCGTTTCCGGCCGGCGTTTTTAAACTCGCTGAAACGTTACGGCGTGGAATTCCCGGAGGACATCGAGCTGGACGGCTTCAACGTCCATTTCAGCCAGGCGGGTCCGCGATTCGATGTATCCCACCTGGGCGTGACCAGCCGCCGGGGGCTGTCGTTGGAAGGCTACGGCCACTGGGTGGCCAACCAATCGTGGGAAATGAACGTCGACCTACAGGGCCTGGACGCCGGCATGTGGCGGCCCAAGGGGGGCAAGGGCCGGGTACAGGGAAGCGTGTCACTGAAGGGACAATGGATTTCCGGCAAAGCCAAACTCGGGGACGGCCGGGGCACGGCCAACCTCCGCGTGGAAAACGCCCGGATGACGGACTTCGGATTCCAGAAAAGCCTGGCCCGTTTTCTTAAGACCGACGAGGTGCGCGACCTCCAGTTCCGCGATTTTGAACTGGGCGGGGAGGGCGACGTCCGCTCGCTGCAAATCAAACAGGTGCGGATGTTCGCCCCGGGGAAAATGGGTCTGGAGGGCGGCATCCAGACCGGCGCGGACGGATCCCTGTCCGGAACCGTCTGGCTGGGATTGCCGGCCAAATGGCTGGAGTGGCTGCCCGAGGCACAAACCACGGTCTTCCCGAGGAAAAAGGAAGGCCTCTGCTGGGCCAAGGTCCGGATCAGCGGCACCACGGCAAAAATGGAACAGGATCTCACCGGGCAGATCATGCGGGCGCTGCGCCGCCATCCCCTGAGCCTGATCGGGCTCGGCTTTCGTGCCGCCAGTTGGTGGTTGGGGGATGCGTTGGGAACTTACGATGATGGAAAGTAGCCCCGCTTTCCTGTAGCCGGCCCCGCTGGGGCCGGGGTTTCCGGATCAAGGCCAAAGGCACCGGCCCCAGCGGGACCGGCTACAACACACCAGGTTTCTTGAGATCATAAATCTCACCCTGCCAGGGCCAATCATCTGGGGTTATCACCAATTCGGCACGCACCGGATTGAGCCTCATGTATTCCGCCTTTTCCGCATAAGATTCCTCTTTGCGGAGAACGTGGTCAAAAAACTCCGCCTGCCAAAGGGGGATTTCCTTTCCCCGCAACTTGGCGATCCGCTTTGCCGTCCATTCCTTCCAATGACACATAAAATCTTTCAAGGGCCCGGCTTTTCCGGTGGCCAGGCAAAAGAAGTGCAGGTGATCCGGCATGACCACATAAGGACCCACCTTCCAACCGTAACGATCCAAGGCGCCCCTCCACTCGTCTCTCAATATTTCTACAACAGATGCCTGCGCCAAAACTGGCTTCCGCCCATGGGTGCAGGTGGTAATAAAAAATACAGGGATTTCAGAAAAGACCCGATCCAGACGTTTGAGATGCCTCAATCTATTGCCTTTCTGTAGCCGGCCCCGCTGGGGCCGGGGTTTCCGGATCAAGGCCAAAGGCACCGGCCCCAGCGGGACCGGCTACAGGTGGGATGCGATGCAGCGGAAACTCAGAACCGGCCCTTGAGGCCGATTTCCGCATAGGGGGCGCTGCCGTCGTCGTAGGTCAGGCCGTCTTCGTTCCTGTATTTGAAGGAACGGCTGAGGGTGTATCCCACTTCGGCTTCCAGGGTGATGGCCGGATGGAATTTGTAGCGGGCTCCGAGCCCGGCCCGCAATTCCTGGTAGCTGACGACATCGTTGTTGAAATCCTGGCGGCCGACCCCGTCGCCCTGGGATTTGCTGACGCGGTAGGTGCCCCCCTTGATGCGGCCACCACCAAAAAATTGCCACTGGTCATTGAAGTCATACTGGATTTCCGGATTGGGCAGGATGGCGGAAAGGGTCCAATCATCGGCAAACTGCCAGCGCACACCGACACCCGGCAACACCGGGCTGTCCATCAGGCCGTTGATGTGGGTGGAAAACAACGGATCGATCATCACCCCGAAAACGAATTGCAATTTGCTGTCCACCAAATAGGAAAAACCAAGGACCATCGGCACATTGAAATCCGAACCGGAGACATCCCGGAAATCGCTGTAAATACCCGGCGATGCCTCGAAGCGCATGATCCAGTTTTTTGACAGTTCGAAATCCGCGCCCACCGTCAGGGCCACGCTCTGGAGGGTGTTGGGCATCAGGGTGCCCTCGGGGAGGCCGAACGAATAGCGGTTGTAGTCGATCCCGGTGCGGAAGGATACCCGTTCCGCCACGGGGATGGTGGCGACGTAAGTGGCCTTCGTGTCCAACCCGTTGACATCGCCAACTTTGCGGTTGCCTTGCTTCATTTCGCCGTCGGCGGTGAAACCCTGGGAGATGGCCACCTCATGGCCGATGCGGGAGGCCTTGGGAGCCTCTTCCACCTTGAGCCATTCGTCTTCGCCGGCCACCGCCAAAGAACTGGCGAGGAGCCCAAAAGCCATTAGAGTACGAAGAAGCTGCATGGTGTAGAAGCTGCCACAGCCCCGGTCGAAATCCATCTTTTTGTGTAAAAAGTCCGCCCACCATCCCGATGCCTGTCACGTTCCAAGTCCATGCCGGTGAACCTCTTCCGCAAACACCCAACTCCGGATACGGAATACGCACGGAACAGTTCCGCAAGCGGTCCGGTCCGCCGCTTGCTTCTGCCCCCATCCCCCAGCCCATGAAATATCGCCTGCTTTCCCTTGCCATTTTCTGGAGCCTCCTTGCCGGGACGGTTCCGGCGGGGCCGGACTTTCTCAAGAATCCCCTCTGGGACGGAGGCAAAGCGGAACTGACGGTCTACCGCGCATCCGAAATGCGCTACGGCACGCCCCGCGATGCGGAGGTCCGGCATATCCTCGTCAAGGAATCCTGGAATGACACCCTCGGGGTCAAGGCGGACAGGAAGGGCGACCGCGAGGTGATCAAACTCAACCAGATCGTGTCTGTGCCCACAGGAACCTACCGTTACGAACAAATGCATTCGTTGTTTGTCGACCGTGCCACCGCGGGGACGGTGAAGTTTTCCTACAGCCACCATGATGCCTGCGGGAACACCTTCAAGATGGGACGGTTCTCCGCTGGAAAGCTGGCATTGACGTGGCACACCTACTGGGACGGGGAAGGCGACGGGGCACGGAGCCTGGCCTGGGATGCGCGGGACCATCTTTACGAGGAACTTCCCCTGCTGGTCCGGATTTGGGCGGCGGAAAAGCCGGCGTTCCCCTACGGGCTTCGACTGTTGAATCCTCAGATGCAAAGCCGGCTGGGCACCCCGGGCATGGCAGCAGCCCGGGCGGAGGTGGCCACGGTGGAAGGCCTGCACCATTTCCGCGTCAGCCACCCCGGGGGGACGGATGTGTTGGTGGTGGACGAAACCTTCCCGCACACGCTGCGCTCCTGGACCCGGGCGGACGGGTCCAAATTGACCCTCCGCAAAACCCTGATGCTGGATTACTGGAACAAGAACCAGCCCGGAGATGAGAAGTTGCTGGAGTAGCTGACGGGATCAGGGCCCGACGGCACCGGGTGCGCCGGGGGCATTGCGGATGTCCACGTTGACGTTGGCTCCACCGATATTCGCGTTGGTCGTGACTCCGGTGGGAATCGCGTTGGCCCCATTGACCTGGATCCCTCCGGGACCGGTGGTTCCCGTCCAGCTGCGGGTGTCGGCGTAAAGGCCCACGTTGTTGGAGGTCAGTTGCACCGTGGTGTTGGCACCGACATTGATCGAACCGGCACGGGCCATGAAAATGGGAGAATCAATATCCACTGTTCCCGAACCCAGGAAATCAATCTGGCCGCCGCTGGTCAGACTTCCACCGTAAAGAAGCACCTGCTGTTCGGCCTTGATTTGGGAACCCGCGTAGATCTTGATCCCCCCGTTGGCGCTGAGCGCCTGGATACGGAGGATGTCTGCTTCCAGTGAGGGGGAGGGTGAAATCCCATCGCCGATCAGGATGTAGGCATTGTCCCCTTTGGCGTAGGTGAGGTCGCCGGTCTTCAGGTCAAGCAGGGCATAGTCACCCGGGAGCGTGGCCATGCTCATGGCTTTGAGCTCGCTGCTGTTATTGATCACGATGCCCGCCGTGGTGGTCGCGTAGTTTTTCAGGCTGTTGATATCGATCCGTCCGCGGCGGTTGGTGGCCGCTATGCCGCTGTCGTCCCCCGTGGCCAGAATCTCGGAATTGCTGATGGTCACCGGGCCGTCGGCTTTCATGAGGATGTTTCCGCCCTCGGTGGCGGTCGGGCCCGACAGACCGTAGCTTTCCCGGGTTTCGGTCAGGATGGTGGAATCGGTGATGGAAATGCTGCCGGTGGTGGCGCGGAGGTCGATGGTTCCGCCATTGCCGCTTTCCTGGGTGCTGTTGGAGCCGCCCAGATCGGAGGTGAAACCGCCGACGGCTTCGATATTGGCCTGGTCAATTATGATGCTCCCGCCGCTGCCCAATGCTTCCAACTGGACCAACCCGCCATTGCCGCCCCTGCCCGTGCTTCCCACATAGGCCCCGCCACTCGAACGGATGTCGGCCCCGCTGTTGACATTGATGGAGGGCGCCCGGAGGAAAACCGATCCCCCATTGCCCCCGTTGACCGTGGTGCCAATGGCGCCGCCGGCATCGACCTGGGCAATTTCCCCCGCGGAGGTTCCCAGATTCATGGGCTGCGCTGTCTCGACGACGACATTGAATCCATTGTCGCCACTGTTCAAGCCACCGTAAAAGATACGTCCATTAACGGCCAGGGTCTTGGCCTTGATGTTCCCATTGCTTGGGGCCAGGGCATAGATGTTGATGTCGTCGGCGGTGAGGTCGGCGTTATCGGCTTGGACGGTGTTGGCGGATACGGTCCCAATGGTGGAACTTCCGGTGTTGTTGATGCGGAGCGTGGGGGTGATCACCGTGGCCCCGGTTCCGTTGAGGGTTCCCACCTCAACCATCCCCTTGGCCATTGCCCCACCTCCCGTTCCCATGGTCAAGGTGCCCGGGGTCATGATGCTGCTGGTCGTGCCATTCGAAGAGACACTGGTGGTTGCGCTGATATTGCCCGCCTGGACATTGCCATCCGCATAGATCGTGTCGGCCGTGAGGCTGCCGTTGACCGTGATGATCCCCCGGGTCTGGGTGCCGTCATCGGTGGCCATTACCAATCCCGTGGCATTCACATTCCCCCCGGCAAAGAGATTTCCCCTGTCCACACCGATGTTGACGGCATTGACGATGTTCCCGCCCACATTGATCTGGCGGGCCCCCTGGTAAGAATGGCCGTTGGCATCGAGGTCCGCCGTGGTGTTCAAATTCACATTGGCCGATGTTCCGAACAATTGGTCATGGGTCAAAAGAACGCTGTCTGCCTGGAGATTGACATCCACCTTGGGGCCCAGCGGGGCGAAGTTGACCAGGCCCAAGTTGAGGAAGGGCGCAAAAATATCGACCGTGTCGGCGGTGATGCCGGCTCCCGCCAATGCCACCCCACCGGCCCCGAATCCGGTCTCGGCATCCAGGTTGACATGCTGGGCCGAGACGGACCCGTTCACATAAACATAGTTGCCCGCCGTGGCACTGAAATCGATGCCGTTGACCACCGTCCCGTCGACGTTCACATCATGTTCGGCCAAAAGGGTGACCGAACCGCCATCGAGGTTCGCGGTGCTGTTGAAATTGACGTCCCCGGCCGCACCCCGCGCATAAGCCACCAGATTGCCGGGTCCCACCAGAATCGAACCGTTGAGGTCCACCGTGCCGTTCGCCGCCATGAGGGCCAATCCACCGCTGCCGCCCAGGGGTGAAATATCCATCGTGCCGTTGTAGGTGATCCCGTTCTCGGAAACCAGATACAGGACCTTTTGCGCCGAGGGCCCGCTGAGGTCGATCGGGAAAGGTCCGTTGATGGCGAGATTCTGGAAGCGGAAAGCCGCCGCCGGGGCCGGGGCCCCACCCTCGAAACCGATGGCGATGTCGAACGCGGATTCCGAACCAAAAAGATAAGACGCCTTCGTGGAAGCCCCGTCATAGGAGGCAATCCCGGTGATGATTTTTCCGTCGTAAACCGTCCCGCCGCCATCCGTGATGTGGGGGTTGGTCGAAACCGTGGTGGTGGAATTGAGGGCGGACAGCGTGGTGATGGTGGTCAGGGGACCGGTGAGGGCGGGGTTGTAAGACGGACCGGCGGGAGCTGCCTCCGAAGCTAGCGCTGCCTGCGCATTTTCAATGGCCTGCAGCACATCGTTGGGCAGCAGGAACAGCTGGTCTCCATCGAGAACCATGGGGGTGCGGCCCAATACACCCAATCCCAGATCAACCTGCTGATCGTTGATGGCTTCGGTGATTTCCCCCAAACTGAGATTGTCGCCGCCCTCCTCTTTGTCACCGACGAGATTGGACGTTTTGACCAGCAACTTCAGGTTGACGTCCACCGCCTCGGGCAGGCGGCTGGTATTGGGGGGGAAGACGAGCATCTGCCCGGGGCCGACAACCATGGATTCACCAAAACGGCTTGTGACAAAAACGCGGACATGTCCCTCGAGCACCACGATTTTGGCGAAACCCTTGCCCTTCCCGTTGCCGCCGCCGGCGATATTGGGACCCGCGGGATTTTTAGCGGGAGCAGGAGGCTGGAGTTTATCAATCTGTCCCGCATCCAATTTCACTCCGCCCTTTTCCAATTGCTGCCTGACCTGGGCAAGGAACGAGGGCGGAATAAGGCCCTGGAGGGCGGCCTGCTTCAAGGACGAAAGGGTGAGGTTGAGCAATTTCTGGAATTCCGGGCTATTGGCCGGGATGCCCCCCCCGCCGGGGCCGAAAGCCACCGCCCGGCCCGCCGCGACCGGCTGGCCGTTGAAGACCGAGGCACCATGGGCGCCGAGTACAAGCACCTTGCCCCCGGAAACAAAAACCGCAAAGACCGTGCCGCGGGCGGCGCAGACGCCTTGGGGAGTGGTGACTTGATAGTCTACCTGTTCGTATTTCGCCTTGGAAATCATGTTGATCACACCGCCCTCCTTGAGATCCAGCCGGATCTTCGGCGTGCTCCCCTGGCCATCGGCCGCGTTCACGCGGAGGATGGAATTGGGCAGGATGCGGACGGCGACCCCGGGAGCCGGGGAAACCACCGCGGACCCATCGGCCGGGGTCATGAGCGAACTGCCCGCGGGAATGGCCTCCCCCTCGCGCAAAGGGCGGAATTCGGTTTCACCGGGGACAAGAATGCGGGCATTTCCATCCACATCGGAAGCAACGGCCCCGGCCCCTGTAGAGGCGGGAGTCGGTGCGATATCCGGGGATGCGACTGCAGGAGAAGCTTCCGGGAAAGTGCTCTGCACGGCCCCTTCGCCCGGCTGGTATTCCACCAGAAGTGTGGTGCCGGTGATGGCCGCGGTGACGGCGGCGGTCTTGATCTGGGCCCCGCCGGCGCCCTTGGGCACCTGGAGGAGCATGGTGCCGCGCTTCAGGTCCATGTCGCGGGTGCCTTCCTTGAAGGTAAACACACTGTTGGCGCCAATGCGGGTGAGTGTCTTGTCGGTGAAAAGCAGTTCCGCCCGGCTCTGCAGACCGGTCACCACCGCCTGCTGGTCGCGGACAGTCTGGTTCAAGGTGGCGGGTTTCTGCGCATTCGACGGCACCTCCATGATGCGCACATCATTGACGATGCGGGTGACGCTCGCTTCTTTGAGCGGGGCGGCCTGTAACCGGAGGACGGGGGACGGCAGACAGAAGACGGCAAGGAATACCGCCAGAACGGGAGGCAAACGGAAAATGGAATGATGGGTCATGGATTTCTCCTAGAATTTCACGTTCAGGTAGACGCCCCCGCCGGCATTGACGGAATCGTAATCGAAAACAGGCTGGGTTGAGTTGTTGAAGGTAAAATTGGCCGAAGCCCCGACCCCGATCCAGTCGGTAAAATTGTAGCCCGTGCTGAGCCCTACACTCTGGTTCAAGTCGTCGCGTCCGGGGGCGAAATAATCATACAGGGCGATGCGGTAGGTCAGCTGGGCGTCCCAGCGGCGGGTGATATGTCCGAAAATACCGCCGAGCAGCGCATAATCCCAGCGCTGGGCCTCGTAAGGATCGGAGAGGGAAAAGGTGGCCTCGGCGTTGACGAAGGTGAAGAGGTTCCGGGACAGGGCGAAGCTCTTGTCCAGATCGAGGATAAACTGGTGGTTGCGGAAGAATTCCTTGTCGAGCGTGGCGCGGGTGAGGCGGTTGTAATTGTAACGTGCGGTCGTGGAAATCCCGCCCAGATCCTTCCAGTAGTATTGCATCCCGGCGCCCGCATCCAGGCTGTCGAAATCCAGGGCGTCAAATACCAAGTAGCGGTAAAACGTCTGCTTCACGCCCATGATGCCATACAACTCGTTGGTGATCTTGGGTTTCCACTGGGCAGCCACGCCGTTGACGAGATAGGTGTCGTCCTGGCGCCCTTTTTTGACCAGGGCGACATTGTCCGTGTAGATGGCCTGCGAGGAAGCGGTGACGAGGAAGGGGTCGTAATCGTCCTTGCGCTTCAGGATCTGCTGGGCGCCGAGGTCGGGATCGCCTTCAGTGGCAGGGGCAGCTTCCGTTGTGTACAGGGACGTGTCCGGGTCCGGGCGGAGGTCGGGGCGGTTGATGTAAAGCCGGGACTGTTCGATCGAGGCCTGGTCGGCGGGGGGCGTCTGAGCGGAAACATCCCCCAGCGGGTTCAGGACCCAGGAAAGAAGCAGGATTCCAACAAGAACCGGTAAAGGTTGAAAACAGGGGGAAAAACGACTTTGAGGCATTAGAGCCGTACTAACTTTTTACATAGATATAAGCAAGAACGGAACTTAGGCGAATCTTTGGGTATTTCCCCTATAAAAACTCCCAGAATCCGCCACAGATCCACCCAATTTCCAATGAAAAGTCAAAGGGGTTGCTGCAATTCAACGTCGAACTTGTCCAAGGCGGCGAGAATTTCGGGTCGGATTACCACCCCCGGGCGTTTTTGCCTGATGAGCGCGCAAGCTGCCTCCACACTTCCGGAACGACCAGATCGCATCAAATAGGCCGCCAAAGCAGCCGCACTTCGGGAATATCCCGCCTTGCAATGCACGTAGACAATCCCCTCGCCTGCATGGGCTTCGATATAGCGTGCGGCTTGGTCAAGCTGCTCGACTGTGGGTGCGGTAAGATCGAGCACAGGGATATTCAAATAAGACACCTGGCAGAAAGGGTCTGGTTCGGAAAATTCGATTGTCATATCAAGAACTGCAGTCACACCCGACTGGACGGCCCGCCGGGCTTCGGAAGCCAGGAGTTGCCTTCCCAGCCAGACACCGGGAACCACCTCATCCCATGGACGGCTCAACCGGCTATAATAGGCCCAAGAAATCCACTGTCCCCACAGCACAGGCGCATAAAGCATCCAGGAACAAAATACCACCAACCCCTCCTCCTTGCGGTAGACCGCAGGCCGAAATCCCGCATAAGCAGCGGCCATACCCAAAAAGGAAACCAAAGGCCAGAGCAGGAAAAATCCCACTGGCCAACTCAGTACTACAGCGACCCCCATGACAAGGGCTCCCAGTCCGTACCGACGGGCCACGGCCACATTGGCGGATCGGCCGATGGCCCAAGGATAGGGTCCGCAACATTGCAATGCCACCACTCCGAGAAGGATGCCTGTATAAACATCGATAAAATGGTGCTGATAAGTGGTGAGGGTCGAGAAACCGATCAGGCTGAACCACAATCCGGCAGCCCACCGGATCCACCCCCGGGTATGGCGCACATAGACGGCGGCCAGCAGGGTGCGCAGGGCCATGTGTAAGGACGGCATCAGATTGTGGGGCTTGTCCATGCCTTTGAACCAATCCCAGACCGCCCCCAAAGGACCACCGAACGATGGACGGTCCGCCGCCACAGTCAGCGGGAATATCAAATAACAAACTCCAGCCACCAAAACCACGAACACAACCCTCCGCGAAAACCGGGACAACCTGTCACCCTCCCGGATGAGAAATGGCGCCGTGACAAAAAACAGATCGATCGATAGGTAGGGCACCGTCATCCAGGGCAGGAACGGAATCCATTGCTCCCAGGCAAAACGGATCATCCCCACATCCTCCCGGCCCACGGTGAAGTTGTTGCAAAACCCGTAAACCCCCATGAAAAGAAGGGACAGGCCCAGGGCCACTACGGTCCGGTGGAGAAAAAACTTCATGCCCCAGGTTGGCGGGCCACAGAAACGGTGAAGATGCCCCAGTCGTCGATATCCATGCCCGACTTCACCAGACCCACCGAGGCCACGAGCTGGTCCATTTCTGCCTGTGTCCTGCGCCGCATGATCCATGACCGGCCCTCGCGGTTGCCCAGCACGCGCGCGATGAATTCCAACTGCGGATGCCAGGGCTGGTTGGTGTAGATCAAATAACCACCCGGACGGATCCGGGATGCCAGTTGGCGGAGCGATTGCAGAACGGGTCCGTTTTCCGGGAACAATTCAAAGAGCCCGGAAACAATTCCAATATCGTATTGCTGCCCCGCGGGAAGCCCGGCATCCAGTTGGAACGCGTCTCCCTGCCGGATGACGACAGACTTCAAGCCCAACTCATCGCGCAGACGGGAGGCGGCACGGATATTGACTTCCTTGTAATCCTGTAGATGCGCCGAAACCGGCACTTTATCCAGCCGGTGGAGGGTTTCCAACACATACCGCCCGCCGCCTGTGGCGATGTCCACGAGATCCACGGATCCCCGGCGCTCATGGACCTCCCGGATGAGGGTTTCCAGTCTTCTTTCAAGATGCTGGCGACGACGACGGATCCCCTTCCACCCGATGCTTTCAAGATAGGACCGGTCAATCCACTCGCCGATTCCGAAATCACCCTGCGGTTTGTTCCGATAGACGTAATCCAATGTCACCCCCGAATCAAATCCGCTCGAGATGCCCAATTCCACACCACGGCTCAACGGGCCGGCCCAATGCATGGCCTTGCGGATGGCCTCAAAATGCCACGAACCCGGCCCGCACAGGCGATCGTATTCCGTCTTGGTAAAACCCTTCGTGTCGGCGTCCAACAAGGCGACGGCATCTGGTTTCCGTTCAAACAATCCCAGGACGAACCCGCGGACAGAATCCACCACCTTGGCGCGCTCCTTTTCATGAAAGATGGCGTGATAAAAACCCGGGAAATGCTTCTTTGCTTTGCGGGATGAAGAAAGGCCTTCGAAGAATTTATCCTGCGCCCCGACATCCACCACCCAATCAGAGCCGGCAGTCAACAGAAGCGCCGGGGTGATGATGGCCCCCGCGTCCTCGATGACACGAGTCGAGGTGTCGTAAAGATCCAGCAGCATGTGCACCGAGATCTGGGGGAATATTTTTTTGTCTGCCGTGTAGAGCGCTGCCTGCTCCTTGTCATGGGTCAGGACGGATGCCTTGACGTAGCTCTTTACTTCCCCCTTCCCGAAAAGTTTCTGTCGCAGGCGCAGGAGGGGGATGGCGAAGGGGATATACAATTTCACCCGGAAGGCGGGCGTTCCCAGAACCATTCCCCGGATCAGGGGGGCGTAATCATGCACCCAGGCGGCAACCACCACGGCACCCACGCTATGGCCAACGACCACAATATTTTCCATGGGGATTCCCTGCGAGGAGGAAACATGGCGCACGAACACGTCCAAATCCCTCGCCACGGCAGCCACCGAGGGCGCATGTCCCTGTTCTCCTTCGGAATCACCGTGACCCCGGGCATCCCAGGCAAAATGGGCAAAGCCCTCCAATCCCAGATGTTCAATGGTGTCCTGCCAGCGTCCACCATATTCATGACCGCGGTGGCAATAAACCACCGCGCGATCGGCGGGGGTTTCCGGCACCCAGGCCAGATAATGGATTCGCGAGCCATCCCAGCTGGTGAATGTGGATGATTGAGGGGTCATTTGATCGTCCTTTTATTGGGTTAGGAATTACCGAAGAAAAAACGGACCACATGGAAAAACACCGGGGCGCTGAAACAAAGCGAATCCACCCGGTCGAGAATTCCCCCGTGGCCCGGCAGACAGACCCCGTAATCCTTGACCCCCTGGTCGCGCTTGATGGCCGACATCACGAGTCCGCCATACACCCCCAGCAGGTTGATCAGCAGGGAAATTACTCCGGACTGCCACCAGGAAAAGGGCGTCATGGGGGCCAGCATAGTTCCGACCAAACTGGCCGAGAGCACCCCGCCAACCAGCCCCTCCACCGTCTTGTTCGGGCTGATTTTCGGGGAGACAGGATGGCGTCCGAACAATTTTCCAAAGACATACTGGAGGATGTCACTCAGCTGCACTACGGTCAGGAGATAAAGCATGAGCTTGATGCCCACGGCATCCCCTCCTGGAAAAGGTATCAGCAGGAGCGCGGGCACATGGCTGAGCGCATAGACACAAATCATCAGGGCCCATTGGATTTTCGAAGTCCGCGAAAGATAATCCTGCGCATCCCCCTGCAGCACGGTGCGGATGGCCATGAAGATGAATGCGTAAACCGGCACGAAGATACTCATCATTCCGTACCATTTGGTGGCAACCAATAGATATTGCAGGGGGGTGATGACAAAAAACGCCCAGAAGAGGGCGCGATGGTCGGCCCGCCGGGTGGGAATGAGGGTGATGAATTCACGCAGTGCCAGGAAGGAAACCAGGCCAAAAAGCGCCACCGCCCCGCATTGTCCCAGTGCCAGGGCCAGGCCGATCACCAACACCATGGCCCACCAAGCCCAGATGCGCTGGTTGAGGTTCCGGATGGACGGCGTGTCGCCCCGGGCCCGAAGGGCCAGGCCGGTGACGGTGGCCAGTGACAATAGGGTGAACAATCCCCCGAAAAACAAGGGGATCTGTTCATCCTGCCAGATGGGATAGAGGAGATTCATGCCGCTGCCTCCATGACCGCGGCTTCCGCCCGTCGCAGGAAATCTTCCTTGCCCTCGCCCTCCAACCGTCTCATCGGACGGCCGAATACCACGGAACAAATCAGAGGAACAAACAACCACTCCCCGGCCGGCATGATGCGGTTCATGTTGTGAAGGTATACCGGGACCAGATCGACCCCGGGGAACCGCACGGCCAAATGGAACAACCCGCTTTTGAACGGCATCATTCCGGGTCCGTCACCCCGTTTTCGGCCACCCTCGGGAAATACAATAAGCGATGAACCCTCCTCAAGCGCCGAACACATGGTTGTGAGCGGATTGTTGGATTTGGTGACTTTCTTCCGCTCGATCAGAACCGCATTAAAAAGATCCCGCGCCACGCCATGGCGGAGCCGGTTGGCGGTCCAGTAGTCATGTGCTGCCACCGGGCGCGTCAGGCACCTGAGTTCAGCGGGAAGCAGGGACCAGAGAATGAGGAAATCCAGGTTGCTCGTATGGTTGGCAAAATAAATGCGTTGCTCTTGACCGGGAGGGCCCTCGGACCATCGCGCCTGGGCACCCGAAATCGCACGACACAGCCATGGAACAATTACCGTTTTCATGTGCGGGCATTCAATTGCCGGACAATCCGCCCGATACGACGCACCAAGGTAACGAGCGAACCGGCTGCGATCAGGCCCAGGACGCAGGGCAGGGCCAACCGGCTTCCATTCACAATCCACTCCGCTACTGCCCCCAAGGTTCCCACGGTTAGGAAAAACATGCGGTGCTGTTTGGCCATAGGGCCGCAAAAATCCTGCTCCAGCCCGAGACTACCGCCCAGTACCCGCACATAGGCTGTGCCCAAAGCCAGGGCGGCGCATAGCCATCCGAGTTGCACCCCCCAGACGGGCCAACCTGCCGCGACTCCCGCTCCCAATAGAAAAAGCACATCCTCAAGGCGATCCGGGGCTTCATTAAAAAGGACCCCAGTGGGCGCACTTTTCCCCGCTTCCACGGCCACCAGTCCATCCATCATGTTGCACAAAAGGCGCATTTGGATGCAGGCAGCCGCACCCAACAAGGCATAAACCGACAATCCACAGTGGCCGACCAGGACGTAGATTCCCGAACCGACCAGGGCAAAAAGAATACCCACGAGCGAAATGGCGTTCGGGCTGAGCGGTGTCCGTCCAATGACGGATGTCAGGACGCGGGCCCACCAGGTATCCCGCGATTTCAATGGCCGGCGGTTCTTAACCTGTTCCTTATCCATCCCCATCATTCACTAGAAAGTCGCTGAGGAAACAGCAAGACAAATAGAACCACCCGCCAGCAACCGGACTTGCTCGCCTGATACCTGTCCTGTTGGCTTTAGGTGTAATGAAGTTGCGCGGTGGCCCGGCAGGCGGCGGAGGGCACCACCCGCACCCAATGGGCACTGAACCCGGAGGGGAAGGTGTGCTGGGCGTATCCGCCTGAAGGTGCCGTCAGCGTGGTGTAGGGATGGAAATGCCCGTCGCCCTGGAAATCCACCTCGATGCGGCACTCGACGTTCCCGGATCCCTGATGGGAGAAATGCAGGCACTTCTGGTCGAACCCGGTCATGAGGTAGGGATCGGAGGGCTCGCCGGCTTCCACGGGCGTATCCCACCACGGCCCGCCCCATCCCTTGGGTTTGCCGAGTTTCCACAGGTCGTCCGTCCGCCCCATCCAGATCCCGGACTGGGGTTCGGCGCATTGCACGTTGGCCCCCATCTCGTGACTGGCGTTGTCGGACCCGATCACCATCAATCCTTTCCACGTGCAAAAATCCCCATGGACCCAGAGATGCGTCGAAATCGGCCTCACCCCCCAGATCCGGTTTCCGTAGGCCCACGGCGACATCTCGTACCACATGCCGTGGCAGTCCATCATCAACCGCTCATGCTCGATGGAACGGATGCGGGGCCACTCGGTCTGCCATTTATGGTCCCAGCAATGCGACGCCTTGGGCAGCCGGTAGGTTCTCCATTCACCATCGGCTTTGGTGAACACCTTGAGGATGGCGGAAGCCCGGTCCCAGCCGGTGGTGAAAATCGTGTTCGCAAACGATGACAATCCATTCACCGCCACAAACGGGCGGCGGTCGAGCACCTTCCATGTGCTTCCGTCGTATTCCGCCAGGGTGCCCTCGGAGCGGAGCCCCAGGAAATCCGGCTCGTAGTAGTCGTTGTTGACGACCACCAACCGGCCGCAGCCGGTGTAACAATCTTTGAAGTGGCAAGCCCCCTCACCCGGGGTCGACAGCTCCTTGGTGAGGTCGAACAACAGGCGGACCTTGAGGGTGCGCACATCCAGTTCGAACAACTCGCCCTCCATGCCGAGCATGTAAACCAGGTTTTCCGGATCGGTGAGGTGTTCGGAAGTGCCGCAGAGTCGCACATCCACCAATTCCTTCACCGTGCGCACCCGGTGTTGGGTGTCGATCACGTGCGGACCGATGATCAATTGCGAGGATGCGGTGTGCACGAACCGGTTGGCATACGTGCCGTCCACCGCGGCGGGATGGCGGGTCATCTGAAAGTCCCCGTCGATCACACGCAGGCCGACCCCGGTCCCGGACTGCCGCCGGTGCGAACAGTAGTTGAGCACGTAAAGGCGGCCCTGCCAGGGCATGAGGCAGCCGACACCGATCTCGGAACGGGGTGGCCCGAAATCGGCGACCTGGGCGAACGAGGGGACAACTCCGGAGATGGACTGGGGGTGCGTGGTGGACATGACCGTTGGCATAGCACGCAGTCCCGCCTTGCCGAGCGCAGATTAATGTTCACTGTAACAGCATGACCCCCCGGGCTTCTCTCCGCGACGTGGCCCAGGCCGCCGGGGTGAGCCACATGACCGTTTCCCGCGTGGTCCGCGGCACGGCCGGGATCTCGCCCGCCACGAGGAAGCGGGTCGAAGCCGCGATCCGGAAACTGGATTACCGGCCCGACCCGGCGCTTTCGGCATTGGCCGCTTACCGCACCCGGGCGGGCGGCGGGCGCGGCAGTGTCCTGGCCTTTCTCTTCTGCGACGAAAATCCCTACAGCCGCCTGGTTTATGACGGGGCGCGCTCGGAGGCCGAGCGGCTCGGCTATGGGATCGAGGCGCACCCCCTGGGGCGCGGCGTTGACGCACAGCGAAAGTTGGGCCGGATCCTGTTTTATCGCGGCATCCGGGGACTGCTGTTCGGCCCCTCACAAACCGCACGCACCTTCGACGGATGGAACTGGCGGCATTTCGCGCCGGTCTCCCTGGGGGCGGCGTCGCACCAACCGCCGATGAACAGCGTGGCCATGGATTACTTCGACGGGGTCACCAGGGCGGAGGCCCACCTTCGCAGCATGGGTGCGCGCAAAGTCGGACTGGCCGTGGACCCCGCATTGGAACTCCGTACGGGACACCGGTGGCTGGGCGGTTTTGTGGCCCGCCACTATCCGGAGACGGTGGCGGTATATTCCGGGGACCCGGCCGACACGCGGAAACTCCTCCGCTGGTTCCGCAAGGAGCGGCCCGAGGGCGTGATGACGATCCACCGGGAAGTCTGGCAGGCCCTCCATCCGGAAGGGGTGAAACTTGTCTTTCTTAATACCCTCGAATGCCCGGAGGCCGTCCCCCATGTGGCCCTCGAACCGGGACGGATCGGGCAGGAGGCGGTACGTCTCGTCCACCACCAGATCCTGAACCACGAATTCGGCCTCGGCCCCGGGATCAAGGCCATTTCCCTGCAGGGAGTCATTCAAGAGGGGGCAGAATAAGCGGCTGGCACCGCAGGCGGTTATCCCTGCTCCAAACCCAAACCTCGCTCCAACCGGTCCATGACATCCGCATCGGCCCGGTCCTTGTCCCGGAACGAGTCCTTTTTCAATTCCCACAAGGCGCGTCGGCCGAGATGACGAACCGTTCCCTGGACGCCGGGAACCTGCTTCTCCAGGGATTGCGGCAGGAGATCCGCGTAAGTCCGGCCTTTCATCCGGTTGAAAATATCCAGAGGACAGTCCTGTTCCAGGATGCGCACCGCACCTTCTTCAGGAGGAAAATCCCCGGCATTGAGGCCGCCTCCAAAACCCTCACCAAACCCGGCCAGCGCTTCGGCAAGCCGGCGCACATTATCCGGTCCGTCGTCGATCAGGATATCCAAGTCTTCCGTCGTCCGCACATACCCGTTGAACCCCACGGCCACGCCGCCCACCACCACGTAATCAACGCGGGCGCGGTTGAGCCGGTCCAAAAGTTTTACGAAGTCGGGTACGTCGGGGTTCATGGGAAAAAGCCTCGGGGCCGTAGAGTGCCACGGCATCCCGCCGGAGCCGGACCAACCGGTGGACCGGATCCCCCGGTTCCTTCGATGGGCCCACGGTTTTGCGGATCACAGGGGCAAACTAAGGCATTCCACGCCATAGATCAACGCCGACCTTCCATGCACTTTGAAAATAACCCGGACTGCTATGACGGCTCTTTGCCGGCCCGCAGGGAGTAAACCACGTCCGCCTTTTCTTCCGGCCCGGTTCCGATTTGGGGGGCGGGCAGGCTGGACAAACGGGCGAAGAAGGCCACCAGCTCAGCGGCCAGCTTGTCGCCCACGCCGGCCACTTCCTTCAGTTCTTTTTCCGTGGCCTTGCGCATGCGCTGGACCGACCCGAAACGGGCCAGCAACGCCTTTTTCTTCGCCTCGCTCACGCCCGGGCACTCGTCGAGCACGCTTTCGGTCATGCGCTTTTTCATGAGCAATTGGTGGTAGCCGTTGGCAAACCGGTGGGCCTCGTCGCGGATGCGCTGCAGGAGGCGGAGGGCGCCCGATTCACCGGGCAGCACGACCGGATCGGACACGCCCGGCCGGAAAATCTCCTCCCGCTGCTTGGCCAGCCCGATGACCGGCTGGCCGACGATGCCGATGGACCCCAACTCTTTCACCGCACTGGAGAGTTGCCCCTTGCCGCCGTCGACCACGATCAGGTCGGGCAGGGGGCGGGCTTCCCGGACCAGGCGGCGGTAGCGGCGCCCGACCACTTCGGCCATGCTGGCGAAGTCATCCTGGCCCGCCACCTCCTTGATGCGGAAACGGCGGTAATTCGCGCGGTCGGGGCGGCCATTTTTGAAGGCCACCATCGATGCAACCTTGTGGGTGACCGAGATGTTGGAGATATCGAAGCACTCGATCACCGCCGGGATCACCTGGAGCCCGAGGACGTCGCGCAGGATTTCCAGGTCCTTCTCCGGGATGACCGTGCCGGGGATTTCCCGGACGAATTTCCGCCGGGGCGTGGTCGTCTCCCGGATGTCCTGGAGCATGTTGCGCAGGGTGGCGGCCTTCTCGAAGTCGTGCCGGTCCGCCGCCTTCCTCATTTCCGCCTCGAGCGCATCCCGCATCTCCGAGGACTTGCCCTCGAGGAAGGCACAGGCCTGGCGGATGCGGGCCTGGTATTCCCCCCGGGTGATCCGGCCCACGCAGGGCGCGCTGCAGTTCCGGATGATGTGGTCGAGGCAGTGCTTGTAATCCTTTTCGCCGGGCAGCACCGGGTGACAGGACCGGAGGCCGTAGAGCTTCTTCATCAGGTTGAGCGTGCTGCGCAGAGCCGTGGAATTGGCGAACGGCCCGAAATACCGGCAACCGTCCTCCTTCTTGTTCCGGGTAAGCTGGAAGCGGGGGAAGGGGTCGTTCAGGTTGACCTTCACGAGGTAGAAGTGCTTGTCGTCGCGGAACGAGATGTTGTAGCGCGGGCGGAATTCCTTGATCAACTTGCCCTCGAGCAGGATCGATTCCGGCTCGGACCGGACCACATGGGTTTCCATGCCCCAGATGCTGTCGACGAGGGCGCGCGTTTTGAGATCGGCCGTCTGGCGGCGGGAGGGGTGGAAATACTGCGAAACCCGCCGGTGGAGGTCGCGGGCCTTGCCGACATAGATGACCTTGTTGAACCGGTCTTTGAAAAGATACACCCCCGGCTTGTGCGGCAGGGCGCGGATTTGGGGCGTAAGATCGGGTTTTTCTGCCACGGGATCTATTTTAACCACGAATGGACACGATTGCACGCGGATGTAAACTGGACGGGAATTAAGCCGCCATCCATCCATCCCACCTTTTCATGAATCATTCCCCCTTTGGTCCCTGGTCATTGGTCATTGGATTTTTGATCCTGTCCTCCGCCCTCTGCCCTCCGTCCTCGGAAGCCGCCACCACCGCCCGCAGCAAGTACACCGGGGTGGAGCTGATTTCCGAGGTCACCACGATCGCTCCGGGCGTCCCCTTCACCGTCGCCCTGCGGATGACCATGGACCCGCACTGGCATACCTATTGGAAAAATCCGGGCGATTCCGGTTTGGCCACCTCGATCAAATGGGATTTGCCCAAGGGTTTTGTCGCCGGGCCGATCCAGTGGCCGGCTCCCAGCCGGATTGAAGTCAGCGGATTGGTCAGTTCGGCCTATGAAGGGGAAATCTTCCTTCTCACCGAGATCGTCCCCCCGGCCACGCTGCGAACGGGAAGGGCGGTCACACTCAGGGCCCGGGTCGGGTGGCTGGAATGCGAAGAGATCTGCATCCCCGGCAAAGCAGAACTCACGCTGACCCTGCCCATCAGCCCCCAAAGCCGGCCGAATCCCGGCCGGGCGGCGCTTTTTTCCTCAGCCCGGGCTTCCTTGCCGCCCCCCCTGCTCGATCCGGTGCATCTGGAAGACAAGGGCAGCCACTTTGATCTGGTGTTTGAAAAGGCAGACCCCGCCTTGCTGAAAAAAGTCCACTTCTTTGCCGAGACCGAGGATGTCGTCGCTTATGCGGGAAACCAGACCCTTCAAACCACCCCGCGACCCATCAGGCTTTCCATCCCGAAAGCCGAGAACGCCAAGGGGGCCGGTTCCCTCGAGGGCGTGCTGCGCTTGGAAGGCCCGGACGGGGTGAGCTATCACACCCTGCCCCCAACCCCGGTCATTCAGTCGCCCTCCACCACATCCCGGCCAACCTCCGTCCTCCGACCCCTGCCGTCGTTGTTGCTGCTCGGTTTCCTCGGCGGCCTGGTCCTCAATCTCATGCCCTGCGTCTTTCCGGTTCTCGGAATCAAGGTGTTGGGCCTGGCGCAACAAATCGGCGGAAACCGGAGCGTGATCGCGCGACACGGCTTCGCCTACACAGCGGGCGTGCTGGTTTCCTTTTGGTTGCTCGCCGGTTTGTTGCTCGTCCTGCGCGAGGGCGGCTCCCAGCTCGGCTGGGGCTTCCAATTGCAAAGCCCGTCATTCGTCTTCGCCCTCACCGCGTTGCTCCTGCTGTTCGGTTTGAACATGAGCGGGGTCTTTGAAATAGGCACCTCGCTGGTCGGAACCGGGTCGGGTCTGGCCGGGAAGCCCTCCCTGGGCGGCTCGTTTTTTTCCGGAGTTCTCGCCACGATCGTGGCCACCCCCTGTGCCGCGCC
>Ga0209066_10000866_pt1 | contig 42182 bp, 21 predicted proteins | sample All_14_2_FD_187198 | JGI IMG/M metagenome (GOLD analysis project Ga0209066, IMG submission 187198) | Freshwater microbial communities in response to fracking from Pennsylvania, USA - Allegheny Zone_MetaG_DW_15 (SPAdes) (version 2) ... | reverse complement strand
GCGCACCGTTGTGGCGATGGAGTTCCGTCCGAAGGGCAAGCCCGAGGCGCTGCAACGAGCGGCCCTGGCCCTGGATGCGGCGAAATTCGGCAAACACAGCGAGGCCCGTGTGCTTGTTGACGAGGCCCTCGGCATAGATCCCACATTCGTCGGTTGGAATTTCATATCGGGCCGGGTGGCCTGCTATGCGGGGGATGGGGCGAAAATGAAATCGGAGTTGGAGGCATCCATCCGCAAAGACGAGGCGGTGCTGCCCAGTCTGGCCATTCTTGGCGATGCGTCCTTTTTCCTGGGGGAATTTGCCGCGGCGGAAACTTATTTCAGGGCGGCCCACCAGTTGATTCCCGAGGAGCCGTGGTTTTTGGTGCGGATTTCCCAGGCTCTCCGTGGTTTGGGCAACCGGGAAGGTTCGCATGCCGCCGCCAAAGAGGCCGCGGCGATACCCGGAGCCGACTGGGCCGAGGCCTGGCTGGCCCTGGCCGATATGGATTCGGGGGGGAATGCCCCGGAAAAGCTTGCCGAAATTCTCCAGGGAAACACAACGGGCAACATGTCATCCTGGTGGCTGGTGGCGGCGGCGGATGCCTATATCCATGGACGGCCCCCCGGTGTGGCCCAAGCCCTGGAATCGTTCAAGAATTACGCCAATGAAGAGACGCTGGCGGTGGTCGCGATGGATCCCTGGTGCAGGAAGTGGTCCAAGGATCCCGTGATCGCCGAGGCGCTGCCGGAGGCGCCGATTTTTTCCTGGAAAAAACTCAGGGCTGTGGAGTCGCCGGCTCCACCCGCTCCTTGATTTCCTTTTTCAGGTCTTTTTCCACCTGTGAGCTGAAGGATTGGAAACTGCGCAGGGCCTCCCCGGGATTCTTGGGTTTCGGATCGTAGGCCTGCTTGAGGCCGAAAACGGCGAGGGCACCCAGAAAGAGGGCCAGGATCCAGGCTGCGATGCTCGCGCCGTACCCCGAACGGAACCACATGCGCGTGAAGGGTACAATCATGAGCAGGAAGGCGGCGATGACTCCCCCGAACAGTCCCGGCATGCGCATGGCCTTGTTGGGGATATAGGGGATGGCATACATCTGGAGCAAAACGGCAATTTCCACGAGGGCGAAGAGACAGAAGGCCGAGCAAAAAATCCCCAGCAGGATCGAGTTTGACCCGGCGCTTGCGAGACCGTGGGCCTTGGCGAGGGCGATGGCCAGCACCAGTCCGCCCACCGAAATGTAAAGCAGGAGGGCCAGATGGGTTTGCGGTTGCAGGAAAACCAGCATGAGGATGTCCCATGTGTATTGGATCAGAACTTCGCGGTCGATGGGGTTCATGATGGTAGCAAATCCCTATCCCGGTCCGAAGTCAACCCCGCTTGCAGGATCGTCTGTTTGATGATAACTCCAGATCCATGCTCGATCCGGCACAGTTCCTCGAATCCACATGGAGGGATGCGGGGAGGAAGGCGGGGTGGGACTGGATGGGCGGGCCGGACTTGTTCGCCCTCCACCGCCCGTCCGCTCCGGGTTCGCCCCGGTTTTACCTTTCCGCAGGCATCCATGGCGACGAACCCGCCGGTCCGCTTGCGGCCTATGAATTGATGTCATCGCCGGATCTTTGGAAGGGCTGGGAAGTGTATTTTTTCCCCATGCTCAATCCCGGGGGATTGCGCCTGGGCACCCGTGATTCTGCCGCGGGGATCGACCTGAACCGGGATTACTTGCACCTGAGAAGCCCGGAAATATCCGCCCACCGGGGAATGCTGGAAAAGCTGCCCCGCCTGGACGTGTCGGTGTGCTTGCATGAAGATTGGGAGGCCACCGGAGTCTATCTCTACTATTTGCACCGCGACGGTATTTTGGACGGGGCGCGCCGCGTACTGGCGGCCATGGGCCGGGTCATTCCGGTGGACCCCGCCGCCCAAATCGATGGAAGGGCCGCGGAGCAGGGATTGATCCACCGCCGGCCGGAGGAATACGAAGGCGAGAACTGGCCGGAGGCGATTTATCTGGGACACCATCTGACCGACCATGGATACACCCTCGAGACGCCCTCCTCCCGCCCGATCGGGGAGAGGGTGCGGGCCCATTGTGAGGGCGTGGCCGCGATCTTGCGGGAATTCCCCAGGCCGTCCCGGGCCGGCTGATTCCGCTTGTCGTCGGCGACCTGACTGCTAGGCCAAGGAGATGCTCCGGCTGGCGTTGTGCATTCTTCTGGCAGCGTGCTCCGTTTATTCCACCAGGGGAGAATCCTACCGTGACTGGCTGGATTCCGCACCGCAAGGGAAGTTCCCGTTGGTTCTTAATCCTTGGCTCATGCAAGGGAAGATCACCGCCTTGGGCTGGCGAGTGGAGGACACCCGGCAAAGCCGGCCGGATGATTACAGATACTGGAGCATACCCGAATTGCCGAACGGGGGTTATTTGGGCACCTTGGATTTGGATGGGGTGCCCCCGGGCTCGACACTGACGCTTTTATATTCCCAGGTGCTGGAGAAAGACCTGCTTCCCTCGGCCAAGGGGGAAAAGCAGATCACCTGGCAGGGTTCGATGGGTTTGCTGGACTTCAAATCACCCATCCGGGTGGTCCGGCACCGGGTCGATTATTCCCTGGAAGGAGGGACGGTCCGCATTCCGGTACTCTTTCCCGTCGCCGACAACCGGGTTTTCAGGGGAAATTCGCCCTATCTATTGAGCCTCCGTGCGGAGTTGCGGGATGCGGCTGGGAACGTGCTTGTGCGATCCCTGCCCGTTGAATTGGCCGGCACCAGCCCGGGCAACTTTGGAGGAAGGGAGGAGCCTGTCTCCTGGATCTTTGGCAGCGAGGAAGTGGCGAACCGCCGGCTGAATGAATTGGCCGCGGCAGGATCAACCGAGCATTGCGGGGACACGTGGCCGGAAAGCATGGCTCCGTTTGTCTCAGTCGAATCGGTTTGGCTGTCATCCGGGATGCTATCGGGGTTGCCGGAAAAATCGCTGAAACGTGCCCAATTGATGGGGGTCTGGCTGTATGGCACATCCGGGACGATCGCGACGCTCCGTGGCGAGGCGGGCCCACCAACCGAGGCGCGGGTCCTGGGTGGAGCGGCCGCCCTGGAAAACCGGTCCTCGGCCCAAGCGATGAGCAAATCACGCAGGAGTCAGTGGCGGAACCTGGCTTTCAATAACTACTATGGGAAACATAACAAGTTGATAGGAAAAAAATCCGGACTCTTTTTGGAACCCGTGGATTTGTTTGCGGATTTGAGGCCCCGGTTGATCGGCATTTCATTGGGGGTGCTTGGGGGATACCTGCTGCTCAGTATGATCGTGCTCCCCCTGGGCTTCATGCGTTTGAAGGGGGAGGGCAGGATGCGCCTTTGGTGGATTGCCCCCGGCTTGGCCGCCTTGTTTTCCCTCGCGGGCCTGTTGGTGGGGAAATTTCTCCTGCCCGACGAAGCCTCCGCGGAAGTCCGGGAAATCCGTTTCATGTACAAGGACAAGGAATGGCCGGAAGCCTTTGTTTCCACCAATACCCGATGGATGTCGCCGCGGGCGGGCTCCGAGTCGTGGAAGCTGCCCGCGGGGGCCTTTGTCATCCCCACCCGCGAGTTCTCCATGTCCATCAATGGAACCGAACCCAATTCCGTCTGGGAATATTCTCCGGAGGCGAGTGTTTACAAGTCGAAAGAGATGCTGGGTGGACGCGCGGCACAACACCAATTCGGTGCGTTTGTATCCATGGACTGCCCGGTGGAAATAGTCGGTGGGGAGGTTCCCGAGCTGCGGGCGATGCAGAATTTCGAGGACGTGTTGGTATGGCGAGCGGGTGAGTTGGTTTCCCTGGGGGCGGTGAAACCGGGCGAGGGCCGTCCGCTCAATGGTTTCAGCGGCTTGAAATGGAAGAACCCCAAGCATGCGGAGGAGGACTTGATGGAATTGGCCCCGGAATGGATCAAAGAGGTCCTTGCCATGCGGGCGAACGGAGAGGAGTTGGGCCGTTTGCGGGAGTCGTGGGGGAATGATTGGGTGGTTTTGTTGCGGGGGGGATCACCCCTTTCCCGGGCCAATCCGGACGGAGTGGCGACGAAGGGTTCCGTTTATTGGATGATCCAGATTCCGGCACAGCAGGAGGAAGGGCGATGAATACCTCTCCGCTCGTCCTGGATGGACTGTGTAAAACATATCCCAATGGGAAAGTGGCCGTGTCGGAGATCAGCCTGACCGTGGAGCCCGGTACGGTTTTCGGGTTGGTGGGTCCCAATGGTGCCGGCAAATCGACCCTGCTCAAACTTGCGGCCGGGCTGTTGAGGCCCCAGCAGGGCAGTGTGCGCTGCGGGGACGAAATCGTGACCGGAAGCCCGGTGAAGGCGGCCCGCCACATGGTCCTGATGCCGGATCCCCTCGGGGTCTATACCGACATCACGTGCCGCCAGTATCTGCAATTTTTCGCCCAAGCCACCGGTGATCCCGCGGCAGCCGGTCGCATTCCGGGTGCGGTTGAGCAGTTGGAACTCGGGTCCTGGCTGGACCAGGAAGTGGAAACCTTGTCCGCCGGCTGGCAGCGCCGCCTCGCACTGGGCCGCGTGCTTCTTGCCGATCCCGCGATCATCCTGTTGGATGAACCGGCGGCGGGACTGGACATCTCCGCCAGGGTGGAATTGCTGGCTTTTGTCAGGCGGCTTGCCGACAAAAAAAGGACCCTCATCATTTCGTCCCACATCCTTCCGGAATTGGAGCAATTGGCCGACCAATTCGGTATCATGAACCAGGGACGCTGGGTGCCGGTGGTCGGGGGGAGCAATTTTTTCGGCCGTGACGATTTGAACCGAGGCATCGGGCGCAGTTTCTGGCGCCTGCGCACCACGGACGCCAACCGGGCCCTGGCCCTTGCCGCCGGGGAGGGGGTGCGCGTGCATCTGGAGGGGGGAGTGCTGGAAATCGACACGGATGAACCGACGGGGGCGTCCGCGGCCTTGAGGCGGGTGGTCAATGGCGGGCTGGATGTGTTGGAGTTCGGCCCGGTCAAATCTGACCTGTCGGCCCTTGTGCTGGAGAAACTCGGAGTGGGAGGGAAAAACCATGGCACGTAATCCGGTTCTTTGGCTGGAACTGCGGATCCGGAGCTCGGAGAAGAGGCTCTGGATACTGGCACTCTTCGGCATGTTGGTCATGGCGGCCGTGACCGGCCTGGTGATGGCGTCTTTTTTCGCGGAGCAAATATACCGCAGGGCGGATCTTTCCAACGTGGGTACCGGGTTGGTATGGGCCTGCCTGGGATGTCACGCCGCCCTGATGATCCTTCTCGCACCCCTGGCGGGGGCCGGGCGGATATCGTCCGAGAGGGAGCAGCGCACCTTGCCCGCCCTGCTCAATTCCTCGCTGACCCCGTTGCAGATTCTTTGGGGAAAATTGGTGGGCTGCTGGCTGTTTGTGATCTGGTTGGGGGTCACGGCATTGCCCTTTCTTGCGGTGGGTGCCATGTGGGGTGGGCCGCCCTTGGCCATGGTGGCAGCCGGATTCGCCTTCAACACATTTGCGGGGCTGACGCTTGCCACACTGGCATTGGGGCTGAGTGGCTGGTTCGGCCGCTCGCTGACTTCCTACCTGACCACAGGGGCCGTACTCATTGGCTGGCTGGTGGTGTTTCCCATGCTCGGTGGGCTTCTGACGGTCCTGGACCATTGGCTGAATTGGAAACAGACCGGTCTGGTCAGTTATATTTCCTACTACCATCTTCCCTTTACACCGTTGATCGTTTTGGGGACGGCGGATTGGGATCTTCACCGGGCCGATGTCCTGCAACAACTCGGCTTTGCGCTGGCCGCTTGGACCGGATTATCGGTCGTGGGGATCATCCTGGCCCACCGTGGACTCAAACGGGAAGTTTACTGACGGGCCATGCAAATCCGTAATCACGGGTTTGCGGTTGGGATGGTAGAGGGCCGGTTATACCGGGTGGGCGATTATTCTGGCAGAATGGAATCAGCCCGGTTGTGTGTTTGTCGGCTTCCCCAAGCGCATTTTTATGCATTACGCGTAAAATCATTTTGTGCGGCAAAGGCGGGAATCGGGGTTGAATTCTCCGTGTCCGACCTATAGTGGGACAAAATTTATGCACCAATCCCTGGCCCCATCCGATCCCTCCCTCCTCCAACCCCATGCCTTTGCCCCCCGTCATCTGGGGCCTTCGCCAGAGGAAACCGCCCAGATGCTGGAGGTTCTTGGCGTGGACTCCATCGACGCCCTGGTCCGCCAGGTGGTGCCGGACGCCATCCGCGTTCCGGATCTTCTGCCGGAATTGAAACCCCTGACCGAGGCCGAGGCGCTGGCCAAGCTTAAGGGATATGCCCGCGAAAACCAGATGTGGAAGACGTACACCGGCCAGGGCTATTACGCGAATTTCCTTCCTCCCGTGATCCTGCGCAACGTGCTGGAAAATCCCGGCTGGTACACCGCTTACACGCCCTACCAGGCGGAAATCGCCCAGGGACGCCTCGAGGCTCTGCTGAGTTTCCAAACGATGGTCAGCGACCTGACCGGCATGGAAATTGCCAACTCGTCGCTGCTCGATGAGGGCACCGCGGCCGCCGAGGCCATGGGCATGTGTGCCGCGCTGGCGGACACCCTCGCGGAGAAGCCGGTGTTCCTCGTTTCCGACCGCTGTCACCCGCAGACCGTCGCCGTGGTGCAAACCCGCGCCCGGGCCATCGGCATCGAAGTCCGGGTGGGGGATGCGTCCTCCTTTGCTTTCGGCCCCGGAGTCATCGGGGTGCTTGTGCAATATCCCGACACCCGCGGCCACATCCAGGACTGGTCCGCATTGGCCGAAAAAGCCCATGCCGCCGGAGCCAAGGTGGTCGTCGCCACCGACCTCCTCGCCCTGACCCTGCTGAAACCGCCGGGAGAATTTGGTGCCGACATCGTGGTCGGCAGCAGCCAGCGCTTCGGCCTGCCCATGGGATTCGGCGGACCGCATGCCGCATTCTTCGCCACGCGCGATGCCTTCAAGCGCAGCATGCCCGGCCGGCTCATCGGTGTTTCGAAGGACTCGAGCGGACGGGCCGCCATGCGCCTGTCCCTCCAGACCCGCGAACAACACATCCGTCGCGACAAGGCCACGAGCAACATCTGCACCGCGCAGGTGCTGCCGGCGGTCATCGCCACGATGTATGCCATTTACCACGGCCCGGCCCGGCTCCGTGCCATCGCCAGCGAAGTCCATGGAAAAGCCCTCGCCCTCGCCGGGGTGATCCGCGCGGCGGGTTTGAAACTCGCCGATGGACCGTTCTTCGACACCCTGACCGTCGAAGTTTCCGGGAGCCCGCGCGAAGCGATCCTTGCCCGTGCGAATGCGGCGAAGATCAATCTGCGGAACGACCAGGCCGGCTTCATCGGCATTTCCCTGGATGAAACCACCACCGACGGCGATCTGGAGATCCTGGCCGGAGTGCTGGCCGGGAAAGCCGCGAAAGTTCCGTGGCAACCCGCCCTGCCGGCGGAGACCTACCGTCGCACCTCGGAAATCCTGCAGCACCCGACCTTCCAGTCCTACCATTCCGAAACCGAAATGCTGCGCTACCTCAAGCGCCTGGAAAACCGCGACATCGCACTGACCCATTCGATGATCGCCCTGGGTTCCTGCACGATGAAGCTCAATGCCACCGCGGAAATGATCCCCGTGACCTGGCCCGAATTCGGGGATATCCATCCCTTTGCGCCCGAGGCCCAATGGCCGGGCTACCGCAAAATGGTGGACGACCTGGAAAAATGGCTCGCCGCCGTCACCGGATTCCAGGCGGTCTCGCTCCAGCCGAACGCCGGTTCGCAGGGCGAATACGCCGGCCTGTTGGCGATCCGGAAATACCACGAAGCCCGCGGGCAGGGGAGCCGCGACATCTGCCTGATCCCGCAGTCGGCCCACGGCACCAACTTCGCCAGCGCGGTCATGTGCGGACTGAAGGTTGTGGTCACCAAGTGCGATGCCAACGGCAACGTGGATCTGAACGATTTGAAAGCACACATTGCGGCCCACCGCGAGCAGCTCGCGTGCGTCATGGTGACCTATCCCTCGACCCACGGCGTGTTCGAGGAAGAAATCCGCGACATCTGCGCGGCGGTGCATGGGGCGGGCGGGCAGGTTTACATGGACGGGGCGAACATGAATGCCCAGGTCGGCCTGTGCAGCCCGGGGGCCATCGGGGCCGATGTCTGCCACCTCAACCTGCACAAGACCTTCTGCATTCCCCACGGCGGTGGCGGGCCCGGGATGGGACCGATTGCCGTGGCTTCGCACCTGGCGGGCTACCTTCCGCAGAATCCGGTCAACCCGATCGACCCGGACAAACAGGTGGGCGCGGTTTGCTCCGCGCCCTACGGGAGCGGTTGCATCCTGACCATATCGTGGACCTACATGGCCATGATGGGCGGGAGCGGACTGACCCGTTCCACAGAAGTGGCCATCCTCAATGCGAACTATGTGGCGGCCCGTCTGCAGGACGCCTACCCGATCGTTTTCAAGGGACGCCAGGGCCGGGTGGCCCATGAGTGCATCGTGGACCTGCGCCAGTTCAAGGCGACTGCCGGGGTCGAGGTCGAGGACGTGGCCAAGCGCCTGATCGACTACGGATTCCATTCGCCGACCATGTCCTGGCCTGTCGCGGGGACGCTGATGATCGAGCCCACGGAAAGCGAGTCCAAACAGGAACTCGACCGTTTCTGCGATGCCATGCTGGCGATCTACCAGGAAATCAAGGACATCGAGGAAGGCCGTTTGGACCGGAAGGACAATCCCTTGAAGAACGCCCCGCACACGGCGGAAGTGGTTGTTTCGGATTCCTGGAACCGGGGCTATTCGCGCGAGCGGGCGGCCTTCCCGCTGCCGTGGATCCGCGACCGGAAATACTGGCCGCCGGTGGGCCGGGTGGACAACGTTTACGGCGACCGCAACCTGTTCTGCTCCTGCATCTATCCGGACAAGGATGCGTCGTAGCCGGGACGGTGTTTTTTACAAAAATGGACAACGCATAAACGAAAGGTTCAGAGATGAATGACGGACGTGGAATTATTGGATTGATCGGAATTGGTTTGGTGCTTTTGGTGGCCTTCATCTTTGCGCTGGGCTGCTACAGCGTGGTGCCGCCCGGACACCGCGGGGTTTCCGTGACCCTGGGCAAGGTCGACCCGGATGCCAGGGGTGAGGGGTTGGCCTTCAAGAAGCCCTTCATCGAAAGCATCATCATCATGCCCGTGCAGCAGATCACGGTCGCCGGCAAGGCCACGAGCTTCAGCTCCGACCTGCAAACGGTCGATGTTTCCTACTCCGTCCTTTACCGGATCCCGGAGGGGAAGGTGGTGGAGTTGTTCCAGCAATTTTCCGGCAATCCCTACAGCACGCTGGTGGATCCGCGGGTGCAGGAAGCGGTCAAGCAGGTGACCGCGCTGTACAAGGCGGAGGAAGTGGTCAAGAGCCGGACCAAAATCAAGCAGGCCGTCATGGAGGCGGTGCAGAAGGAACTGGAGGGGCTGATCGATGTGCGCGACATCCCGATCACCAATATTGATCTCACCGAGGAACTGGAAAGGGCCATCGAACTCAAGCAGGTGACCGAGCAGCAGGCGTTGGCGAAGGAATACGAACTCAAGAAAGCCCAGAAAGAGGCCGAGATCACCATCGTGAACGCGAAGGCCGAGGCCGAAGCGGTGAAGATCAAGGGCGAGGCCCTGGCGTCATCGCCGCGGGTCATCGACCTGGAGATCGCGAAAAAGTGGGATGGGAAGAGCCCCCAGACCGTCGTGACCGGCCAGGGTGGGGCGAATGTGCTGTTGCCGTTGAGGTGATTCGGGCCACTCTTTCAAGGAGCGGCGGTTTTCAACCGCCGTGCCTTTCCATCCCCGGGAACCCTTTTAACCACGGATAAACCGCCGTCGCCAAGGCTATGGCGGTCTGGCACAGATCACACGGATTGGTCCCGATGCATGAGTAGCCTCGAACGTGAGTTCGAGGATGCCTTTATCCCCTCTATTAAGAGGGGCGGACGAGGCAAAGCCTCGCCGGGGTGTGTGGCCTTTGGCCATCTAACTCGCCCCCCTAAGGGACGGTGGTTCATGGCGCGAAGTACTGGGTCTTGACGTGATGGAAATGAAATCGACTCAAGAGCTATCGCCAAAATCGGTCAAGAGTCGTGGGTAGATCGCAAACCCCTCAGTCATCCGCAGTTCAAAAAGGCTCCTTATTCCCGCCTTTAAGGGTAAGAAGATGCTCGAAGGCTTTCCCGATTCGATTTGCGAACTCAATATCACCAATCAAAAAGCTTACAAACACCTTGTTTTCGACTGTATTCAACTGCACCGTCGCGGCTGGTGGTATTGTAGTCGCTTGCGGGGCAAACTGGGTTACCGAAACTTTGGGGCTCAATTTATTAAGATCGGACGAGAATGTTTTTTTTGTTGTTTGACCGTCTACGGTGACACTCATCTCGATTTTTAGCACATCGTTTTTTACGCTAAATGATTCGATATTATTTGCGTAGTTGTATCCATCAACTCCTGTAACACGCACATTTACAAAGTAGCTATTCAGTTTTTTGGCAAGCCATTGAACTGTTTCATCAGCGGAAGTCTCGCCTGAATGAGAAATCAGCGGGTTCAATGCGAGCAGTGACAGAAATAGATATATTGAGAAGGTCTTGAAATGCATGGAAGGGGTCTGTTTTGTTTACTGCGCGGAGACTGACACCAATTCCACCTTGAGGTTTGCCGTGTGAGAAATTCCATCCGCGGGTTTTTTTGTTTTATTTCCGGCAACCACAATGACTGTTTTTCCAACAAATCCTGTGCATCCCGGTTCCTTGCGATCGATCACTACTTTGACTGGGTATCCATTTGTATTCTTGAGACCAATGATCCGTTGATCCGCATTAAGCACACTTGATGCTTTCTCAAGAAATAGCGTTACGCCCGACTTTGAATCTATAAATATTTGCTCACCATCCGCGTGAGCTTGGGTGGGTGAAAATGCCGTAATGCAGAAAAGTGCGGAAGATAAAATGGCGGATATTGCATTTTTCATGACGATTTTGATTGTGACATCTTTTGGTGTTTTATCGAGCCTATATTAGCTGCCGACGCGGATACTGTAATAGAAAGATGGGAAACCTAGCCCATACACGAAATATCTGGGTGACGTTTTAATGCGGCCATCATGCCTGGCGGCCTGCAGTGAAAAGGCACGGCGGTTGCAAACCGCCGCTCCTTGGGGGGGCTCCACGAACTCACGTTCGTGGCTACAGGGGTCAGGGGATGAAGCCCACCGGCGTCGTGCGGCCTACCACAAAAAGCAAAACCTCTGCGACTTTGCGTCTCTGCGTTAAGGTTTCCCGGGATTGGCTTTGTCTTTGACGCAAGTGCCTAGGGCTTCAACGGCGGCGGCGTGGGCGGTTGGGGTGGGGTGGAGCGGCGGATGAGGGGGCCGCAGTTGAATTGCTGCCAGGCCCACTTGAGCCAGCCGATCAGCGACGTCGCCAGCCAGAGCGCCCAGGCGAGCATCAGGAGTCGGTACCACCAGATGGACACGCTCAGGCAGGTGGGCTGGGGTAGGGTGCCCTGGATCCGGGCCTGGTACCAGGACAGGCTGCCACTGGAGGATTTGTTGCCGACAATAAACATTTCCGGTCGCCCGAGCAGTCCCGCCGCGACCACGGCGATGAAGATCCCGAGCGTGCCTACGGTGAGGAGTGCGAGCACCACCTGGAGGATGTTGTAGTTGGTGTTGGAGAGGGCTTGGAACGATTCGCGGCCCCGCCAGGAGAGGAAGAACAGCCAGGCAATCACCACCAGGGCACAGGCCAGATGGACCTGGCTCAAACCGATGATGAGTAGAATCCACGAACCGGTGCGCAGCGGGGAAAGGTTGATCCCGGACAACAGCCTCGCGGCGAGGATGGAAACAATGAGGATGCCCCAGAACCGCACGGCGGGTCCACGGAGCGGGCCGCCGGTCCACAGGACCCAGCGGTCCTGGCCCACCCGGATGTGGGTCGTCACATTCGCGGCTTCCACGGGAAGGCGGATCTCATCGCCGACGGCCCGTACGGCGAGGTCCTCGGTCTTCTTCCATTTCACAAAGAGGCTCTGGCGCCCGGGGGTGAGCGGCACCATGATGTTGGAGCCGTCTTTGCGGACCGGAATTTCCTTGCCGTTGTGTTTGAGTTCGGCGACCTGGATTCCATCCGGCAGGCCCAGGGCAAAATCTTCGCCGAGGCTGCACTGGAGATCGAGGTTGAGGGAGGAAACGCGCTGCCGCTTCCCGAGATCGATGTCATGCCGGGCCTTATGCACGGTCACCGTGGCTCCGCTGACTGCTTCCGGTCGGCTGAGCGTCAGGTTGACCTTCTCGCCGGGCCACGGGCGCCACACGGGGACGAGGTCGTTGTTGCCCGTTTCAAAAGTGGGGGCCAGTCCGTCGAGGGAAACATTCCACACCGGGGAGGCGATGAGGTGCCAGCTCTCGACCCAGGTGTCGGTGGACTGGGTCACGAGGGGAAGGTGTTCGGTGACGGGCAATTCGCTGACCCAGACGAATTCATTCTCAAAGGCACCGAGGCGGGCCTCGACGAAGCCGTCCTTGGCGATGATGTTCGAGCTGAGTACTTTTTCGCCGGGGAGCACGGGGATGCGCAGGGAGAGCGCCTTGCCCGCAGGAGAAAGGCGGGTCACGATGTTCGTGACCTGCCAGACGAGCCCCAGTTCCAGGCGCCGCTCGACCGAGGCGAGGCTCTTGAAATCCTGGCGGTCGTAGGAGGCTTCCGAGCCGGCGGTTTTTTCCTGCCGGGTGAAGAAGACCTGCTGTTCCGGAACGCCGTCGGGTTTGACGCCGTTGAAGGTCCAGCCGGGCGAGACGATCGAGACCTTGCGCGGGGCGAGGAGGAAGGACCATTCCCATTCCGTGACATCGGGGAGCAGGCCCTCGACCGTCACCCGGTGCACGCCTCCGGGGAGGGCGACCCACAGGTAGCCGCGGTCGCGGCGCAGGACCGCGCTGGGTTTGCCATCGATGGATACGCGCACGGGGGACCAGGACGGCAGGCGTCCGGGGAGGGGAACGGCGACCTGGAGGGCGGTATGGATTTCCGCTTCCATGACGAGATTGCGCCCGGTGAGCTTGAGGGAAACCGAGGGAATGTCGGCGGCGTTGGGATAGGCATCGGAGGTTTCCAGGAGCCGGGTGCGGAGGGTTTCCAGCGTGTCCTTGTCGGGGATTTGTGCGGAGAGCCCGGCGGGGGAGAGGACCCAGGCGGCCAGCAGCAGGGCGAGGGCCTTGGAGGCGGACGGGTGGAGGATGGAAGTGATGACCGGGCGGTAGCGACGGACATCCAGCAGGAGGCCTGCCAGGGCCACAAGCAGGGCAATGCGGATGATGGAAAGGGCGCGCTGTTGGTTCAGCGAAATCAGCACCGGGCGGACTTTCTGGGCCGCGACCACGGGGCCGTCCCAACCGAACTGAACCTGCCGCCAGTGCCATTCGGGGACGCCCGGACCTGTTTGGATACGGGCCTTGGCGTCATAGCTCAGGTTCTGGCTCTTGGACCACACCTTGCCGCCGCGATAGGAGGCGGAGTCGGGCGCACTCGAGACAAAGCCTAGGCTCCGTTTGGAGGCTTCCCTTTGCTGCGCTTGCTGTTCCATGGGAGGTGCGGGTGCATTGGCCGTGGCCAGGTTTGTGGCTTCAGCGCTCTCGACGACCTGCTCCACGTCCGTGGTTCCCCCAAAAGTCATACCCTCGGAAAAATAGCCCTGATCACGGGTCGATTCCAACTGGGGATAGAGGGCGTACTGGATCTGGAAGTTGACAAAGGGGATGAGGATGAAAAGCAGCACCAAGAGGGCGAGGTATTTCCAGGCGGTGATCCATTTTTGCAGGGCGCCCTTGGGAACGACCCGGAGCAGTGCGAGGGGCATGAGGAGGAACAGCCAGGTGTAGCGGGGGGCGCCGGGCTCGTGGTAGGCCAGGCCGAAGGCGAGCAGGGCGAGGATCCCGGCGGGGATGCCCCAGAGGCGGTAGACGGCGAGGGAAAAGACCAGCAGGAGGAAAAGATCGAGCAGGGTCCAGGCGGTCAGCCAGTCGCCGTGGACGTAGTCGGCGCCGAAGAGGGCGAAAAGCCGCCATCCGGGGGGCAGGTTGAGCGAGACGCTGACGCGGTCAGCGTCGGCTTTCCACCCGGTGGCGGAAATGGCGGCGGCGCGTTCCTGGCGTCCGGTGGCTTCCAGTTTCAGGTTGCGCTTGCGGATCTCCACGCCGGCGGTGCTGTCGGCGGGGTTGCGCGTGATCAACTGGCCCTGGCCCTCGCTGGTGACAGAGCCGAGTTCCTGTCCCGGGGCGATGTCCAGCCGCCAGATTTGCTGCATGTCGCCGTTGATGCGGTCGCGGAAGGTGAGGCCGTGGCCGTTTTCGTCGAGCCAGAGTTCGCGGTTGATCTGGAGTCCCTGGGTTTTCTGCAGGCCCATGCCGCGCATGCGTTCCTCGAGGGAGAACGGGGTCCGGGTTTCCCAACTGTAGACGGGGAGGTCTCGCCACCTGACGGGGAAAGTGGTTTGTGAGACATCGACCAGGGGCAGGCCGGTAATCTCGACCATGCGGAATTCGGGCTGGGCACGGAAGGCCACCAGTTCCTGGGCGAGGGCGGGTTCGGCGCCTTCGCGGTAGCGGAATTGGGCGGAGTGGTTGAGGCGGAAGGCGTGGATCTTGACCGTCCATTTTCCGGCGCGGACCTGGGCCTTGACCCGGCCGGAGTCGTCGATGGCAACGGGAATGGGGCTTTCGACCTGGGACAACTGCCAGCCCTCGGGGACGAGCAGGCCGAGGGATTCCTCGCGGCTTTTCCCGGAGACGCTGAGTTCGATTTCCGTGCGGAGCCACATGGGGATGCCGTCCTCGATCAGGCGGTAGGCTTTGACGGCGAGGAAGTCCTTGTCCGCTTCTTCAGAACGGGAGCGTTTCAGCCAGAGGAAGCCCTCGGCGTCCCAGCTGGGAATGGGCACGGCGGCGCCTTCCAGCTTGAGCGAGAGCAGGCCGATCTCGCGGGGGAGGGCGATGCGCTGGGGCATTTCATCCCAGCGGTATTTGCCCTTGAGCAGGTAGGTGCCGGCGGTGAGGCGGACCGAGGGGAGCTGGTTGTGCTCGAGGACGGCGAGGGGGGCATTGTTGCCGGTGACTTCGAGGGGCCAGAGTTCGCGGCCGCCTGGAAGGGCGATCCAGGTTTCGGCGAAGACCGTCAGGCCGAGTTCGAACTGGCCGTTGGTCCGGTTGATTTCGAGAGAAAGCCGATCGGGCCAGTGGTTGAGAGGGCGTTTGGCGTCGTTGTAGGGGGTGGGGGAGTGCCGGTTTTTATCTCCCCAGGTCGCCCAGTCCTCCCAAACTTTCAGCGGTGCGGGAATTTCCCGTTTGGCTTGGGCGTGCAGGCCTGCGGCGGGGAGCAGGCAGGAGGACAGGAGCACCAAACAAAACAGGGGGTTGAATTTCGACAGGCCACCGGAACGGGGTTCAGTCATAAGAAGCGGTAGCGTATAACTTGGATGCAGGATGACAAGCCGGGTCTAACATGGGCCCGGATGGGAGCCAAGTGCGCGGATTGGGGGTGAAGGCCCGGGTTATTTTTTCAGGCGGAGGGCGGCGAAGTGGCGGCCGGTTTCGCCCTGTTCCAACCGGTAGGAATAAAACCTTTTCAGGTCGGCCGCGGTATTGAGTCCGCAGTCACTGACGTGGCGCACTCCGGAGTCGCGGAGCTGGCGGGCAATGGATGCGGCGAAATCCACCTCGTAATGCGGCGGGCGGATGCACGGGCCGATCACCGCGTGGATGTCTGTCGGGTCGCACCCGCAGGTCCGGACCATTTTGGCGATGGTGCCCGGGACGATGTTGAGGCTGGTGCCTTTGCGTCCGGAATGGACCAGGGCAATGACTTGGCGTTCGGGGTCGACGAGGTAAACCGGGGCGCAGTCGGCCACGCGGATGATGAGGGTGAGGTTGGGGACGTCGGTGATCAGGGAGTCGACGCCGGGAATGACCGAGTCGGCCTGCAAGACGCCGCAGACGATGGACTCCGCGCCATGGACCTGTTCGGCCTGGATCCACAGCGGGGTGCGGAAGCCCTGGCGGTCGAGGGTTTGTGGGCCTTCACCCATGCCGGGCATGATGTCGGGCTCGCGGTCCGTGAAGGCGTAATCCACGGGGAGGGCATCGAGTTCAGGGAAACGGATCACGCATGCATTGTGCCCGCACCGTGCCGCAAGACAATCCGGTTCCCCTGATTTGTCGTGAAAAAACGGTTGCCCTCGGCGTAAATCTCCATACCATCACCCAACTTCCGCCGCGGCAGTCATAACGTTAAAGGCTTATGAGGCAAGTGGTTCCGGGGTAAATTTAAGGAATAGTACCAATTACTATGAATGCAAATGCAGTCGATGTGACAAATGGTTCGGTAGTGGGATTTGGACAGGCCGGTTTTTTGGTCGAGCACGGTGTGGGTTTGTCCATACTGGCCGGTGCCGTCGGTCTGGTTGTGGCAGGCTGGCTGATCCGCTGGATTCTTGCCCAGCCTGCGGGCAATGAGAAAATGCGCGAGATCGCGGCGGCCATTGAAGAAGGGGCCAAAGCCTACCTTCGCCGCCAGGTCCGGAGCATCAGCATCATTGCCGCCGTCGTCTTCGTCATCATCGGTTTTGCCAAGGATTGGACCACCGCATTGGGATTCGTGGTGGGGGCGGCCTTCAGCCTTTTGGCCGGCTATATCGGCATGCGGGTTGCGGTGCTCTCGAATGTCCGCACCACCCAGGGTGCCACGGTTTCGAGCCGCAAGGCCCTCCGGGTGGCTTTCAACGGCGGGGCGGTCACGGGCATGCTCGTGGTGGGTCTGGCCCTGTTTTCGGTCGGGGTGTTCTATCTGACCGTTCTTCATTTTGGTGATGCCCGGCTGGCCATCAACAGCCTCGTGGGCCTGGCCCTGGGCAGCAGCCTCATCAGCGTCTTCGCCCGTCTCGGCGGGGGGATCTACACCAAGGCCGCCGACGTCGGCGCCGATTTGGTGGGCAAAATCGAATCCAACCTTGATGAAGACGACCCACGCAACCCGGCCACGATCGCCGACAACGTGGGCGACAACGTCGGTGACTGCGCCGGCATGGCGGCGGACGTTTTTGAAACCTACGTCGTGACCCTCATCGGCGCGGTGCTGGTGGCCTACCTGACCATCCTTGGGGTGCCTTCCGCGATTGTTTATCCGTTCCTGCTCGGTTCGGTTTCGGTCTTTGGCGCGGTGGCGGGAATTTTTTATGTGAATATCAGCAAGGCAGGCGCCAATTCGGCCCTGCGCCGCGGCGTGGCCATCAGCGCGGTGGTGACGGCCATCCTGCTTTACCCGGTGACGCAAATGGTGTTCCCGGATCCGGTGACCATCGGCGGGGAAGTGCGCACGGCCAATGATCTCTACTTTGCCGCCCTCGTCGGCCTGGTGATGACCTTCATCGTGGTCATCATCACGAATTATTACACGGCCACCGAACATGCGCCGGTGCGCAAAATCGCCAAGGCCTCGGAAACCGGCCACGCCACCAACATCATCGCCGGTCTCGCGGTCGGTTCCCACGCCACCGCGCTTCCGGTGGGCTGCATCGGGCTGGCCATTCTGGCCTCGTATCACTTCGCCGGGCTCTTCGGGATTGCCGTCGCCGCCATGGCGATGTTGAGCATGGCCGGGATCATCATCTCGCTCGACGCCTTCGGGCCGATCACCGACAACGCCGGCGGTATCGCCGTCATGTCGAACCTTCCCAAGGAAATCCGCCACATCACCGACGAACTGGATGCGATCGGCAACACGATGAAGGCCGTCACCAAGGGTTACGCCATTGCCTCGGCCGGTCTGGCCGCGCTGGTGCTCTTCGGTTCCTACGTGCAGGAATTGAAGGCCTACTGGGAGGTGACCGGCCAGGTGGTCCAGAGCCTGGAATTCTCCCTGACCGAGCCCAAGGTCATCATCGGCCTTTTCCTCGGGGGCATGCTCCCGTTCATCTTCACGGCCTATTGCATGGATGCGGTGGGCAAGGCCGCCGGAGCGGTTGTCTCCGAAGTCCGTCGCCAGATCGCCGAAAAACCCGGCCTGCTCCTGGGCACGGAAAAAGCCGACTACGGACGGTGCGTGGATATCGTGACCACGGCCGCCCTGCGCGAGATGATCCTTCCGGCCCTTCTGCCCGTGGTGTTTGTGGTCGGTGTCGCCGCCATCCCGCTCCTCGGGTCGGTGGTTCTCGGCGGGGTGCTGGTCGGCACGATCGTCACCGGCCTCTTCGTGGCCATCTCGATGACCTCGAGCGGGGGAGCCTGGGACAACGCCAAGAAATACATCGAGGAAGGCAACCACGGCGGGAAGGGTTCCCCCTCGCATGCGGCCTCGGTGACGGGCGACACGGTGGGCGACCCCTACAAAGACACCGCCGGTCCTGCGATCAACCCGATGATCAAGGTGGTCAACATCGTGGCCATCCTGGTGATTCCGATCTTTTTCTGAGGTGGAAGCGCTGATTTCTGTCCCCCACGCGGATGGCCCGGACCGGGCGGTCCGCGGGGAGGGGTGCAGGATTCCGACAAAAGGAGTTGCCATCTCCCCCTGTCCGAATTATTTTCTCCCTTTACCTGGCACCCTTAGCTTAGTGGTAGAGCGCTACATTGACACTGTAGAGGTCAGAGGTTCGAACCCTCTAGGGTGCACCAGTTTTTCCAGAAAACCGGCCCTGTCCTGTCTTAATTGAAGCTGCACCAAGTCCATGCCGGTATACGTTCTTATTCCCGCCCACAATGAAGCCGAAACCATCGGCCGGGTTGTGCGTGGGTGTCTGGTCCATGGCCACAAGGTGATTGTCATCGATGACCACTGCACGGATGGGACGGCGGAATCCGCGCGGCTTGCCGGGGCCGAGGTTTGGAACCACCGCGGCATGCGGGGCAAAGCCTCCGGATTGCGCTGGGGGTGGAAACGCCTGGCCGAAGACCCGGGTTGGACCCACCTGCTTCTCCTTGATGGGGACGGACAGCATGATCCCCGGCAAATTCCCGACCTCCTCGCCCTGGCGCCGGGTTGTGACCTGGTGATCGGCTCCCGGGCCCCCTTTCAGGATCCCATGCCCCGGGTCCGGAGATGGGTCAACAGCACCATGTCCTGGTTGTTGTCGCAGCGGACCGGTTGGGCGATTCCCGACAGCCAGTCCGGATTCCGCATTGTATCCCGGCGCCTGATCGAGCGCGGGCGGTGGACTTCGTGCGCCTTTGAATTGGAAAGCGAGATGATCCTCCAAGCCTGGCAACTGGGTTACACATTCGCCTGCTGTCCGATTGACTGCCGTTATGGGGGCAGATCCAGCCACATCCAGCCCTGGGCCGATACCTGGCGCTGGCTGCTTTGGTGGGGCCGGTCCGCCCGGCAGTCCTGAATTTCCGGGCTGCCTGTTCGCCTGGGCGTTGACACGCGGCAGTGCGACTATTGCCGCCACCGGCGGTCCCGGCGGGGCGACAAGTTACGCTGGAGTTCCCCGGGCGCGTCGGCTATCGTTTTGACTCATGGCCACTTTGGGAGTTGAAGCCAGAAAAAGCCTGTTGGAAATCATGCTCCTGAGCCGGGAAGGGGACCGGCGGGAGGGTATTTTGTCCCGCCAGGGCAAAGGGTGGTTCCAGATCAGCAGCCAGGGTCACGAAGCCCTGGCCGCGCTGGCCATGCAACTCCAAAACCAGGACTACGTTTTTCCGCATTACCGCGACCGCGCGCTGGTGATGGCCCGCGGGATGAATTCCAAGGACATGGCCCGGGCCTTTTTTGCCAAGCGGTCATCGGGCAGCGGCGGACGCCAGTTGCCGGGACATTTCAGCAGCCGCAAACACAACATCTGGAGCATGCCGTCGCCCACGGGCAGCAATCTCCTTCCCGCATGCGGGCTCGCCTGGGGCGTCAAACTGGACGGCCAGGATGCCGTCGTTGTGGCCTGTGTGGGCGATTCCGGGATGCGCCAGGGGGAATTTTACGAGGCCGTGGCCTTTGCCCTCCAGCAGCAACTGCCGGTGGTGTTTGTCGTCGAGGACAACGGCTTCGGCATCAGCACACGGACCACCCAGACCAACCCGCTTCGCCTCGGACTTTTTGACAAGGAACACATCATCCATGCGGATGGCCGGACCGTCGAATCGGTCCATGAGGCGACCTCGCGGGCCGTGCAAAGTGTCCGTTCGGGCCGTTCGCCGGTGATTCTCTGGTTGGAACTCGACCGCCAGGGCAGCCATTCCAGCAGCGACGACCACCGCTTGTACCGTCCGGCGGACGAAATCAAGGGAATGACCGACCGCGAGCCGGTGGAAACCCTCGCCGCCCAATTGATCCACGAAGGACAACTTTCCCCCGAGGCCTGGGAGGCGATGAAGACCAAGGTGCAGGCCGAGGTGGAAGCCGCCTACCGGGAAGCCGAGGCCGAGCCCGATCCGAAACCGGAAGAGACGCTTGAACAACTGGTGGCCGAGTTCACCCCTGTGCCGCGCACGATCAAGCCCGCGGCCGAAGAGGGGCGGATGCTGGATGCGGTGAACCGGGTATTCCGCGAGGCACTCAAGCGGGATCCCGGGGTGATGTTCTTCGGCGAGGACGTCGAGGATCCCATGGGCGGCGTCTTCAAGTTGACCTACAAGCTATCGACCGATTTTCCAGGGCGGGTGTTCAATTCCCCCCTGGCCGAGGCCACGATCCTGGGCGTCGGCTGCGGGCTGGCTTCCTACGGGAAACACCCGGTATTCGAGCTGCAATTCATTGATTTTGTCGGCCCGGGCTGGAACCAACTGGTCAACAATATCGCCACCCTGCGCTGGCGCACGTTCGGGGACTGGACCTGCCCGATGGTCATTTACGCGCCCTACGGGGCCTATCTTCCCGGTGGCGGTCCCTGGCACAGCCAGTCGAACGAGGCGGCATTCGCCCACATCCCCGGGTTGCGCGTGGTGGTCCCGAGCAGGCCCCAGGATGCGGCCGGCCTGATGATGACGGCGATGGACTGCCCCGATCCCGTGCTCGTGCTGCTGCCGAAACACATGCTGCGCATGCGCCAGCCCCTTTCACCGGGCTGGGCCAGCATCCCCTTCGGGAAGGCGGAGATCCGGCGCGAGGGGCTCGACCTCACGGTCGTGGCCTGGGGCAATTGCACGGAAAAAGTCGAGGAAGCCCTGGCCCAGGTGGGCGACCGGATTTCGGTGGAATTCATCGACCTGCGCTCCATCGTCCCGTGGGACCGGGAAACCCTCACCAATTCCATCCGGAAAACCGGGCGACTGCTCGTGGTCGAGGAGGACAACCGCACCTGCAGCTTCGGCCAGACGATTGTTTCCGAACTGGCCCAGGATCCCGAGGTTTGGGATTCGCTGGTCCATTCCCCGGTGCTGGTGTCCCGCGACGACATCCACGTCGGATTCCATCCCGTTTACGAGGAAACCTGCCTGCCGAGCGTGAGCGAGATTGTCCGCGCCATCCTCGGCCTGATCGGCATGGACAGCCCCTCCCAGCTTCCCCGGACCAACGGACACAACCACCCCTCCCGAACCCTAACGCTTATGAAAACCGTCCCCATCCGTGTTCCCGCCATCGGGGAGGGCTTGGAAGAGGCCCGCATCCTCAAATTTTTCAAGAAACCGGGCGAGACCGTGGCGCGGGACGAGTTGATTTACCAATTGGAGACCGACAAGGCCGTGGTCGACATCGAATCCTCACATTCCGGTGTGCTAAAAAGCTGGGAGGCGGAGGAGGAGACCAATGTGCGGATCGGGACGGTCATCGGGCAGATCGAGCCGGTTTCCGAATCCGAAATCCCCGCGCTGTCCCCCAAACCGCACACGCCCGAGGTGCTGGTGCCGGCGGTGCCGGTTCCCTCGCTGGATGCCGACCTGGCGTACGATGAAATTTCCGTCTCCGCCCAGCAGCAGATCCTTTCGAACCGCCTCACCCGCGCGGCCCGGGTGGCCGTGCCGGCAACCATTTTCCAACAGGTGATCTGGGAGCCGGTTGAGCGCGCCCGGAAACACTTCAAGGGTTCGGCCTCCACCGAGGAAATCACCACCTTCAGCCTGGTGGCCTGGTGTGTGAAGGAAGCCCTGGTGCGGCACCAGCAATTCCGCAGTTCGCTGCCCCAGAACAACATTCTCCGCATTTACCAGAACGTGAACCTGGGCATCGCCGTCAGCCTGCCCGACGACGATCTCACCACGGCCGTGGTGGAGCGCGCGGAAACCTTCGGGCTGAAGGAATTCGCCCACCGCCTGAAAGAGCGGGTGGAATTGGCCCGGCAGGGCAAGGACCAGGCGCGCCAGCAGGTTTCCCTCATCATCACGAGCATGGCCTCCTTCGACATTCCCGACGGCATTCCGGTCATTGTCCCGCCCGCGGTGGCGACCCTCCTGATCAACGCCCCGGTGGAGCAGGTGGTGTTCAAGAACGGGCAGGCGCAGGCGCGCAAGATTGTCAACCTGGCCCTGACCATCGACCACCGGGTGATCAACGGGGCCGGGGCGGCCAAGTTCCTCAACGAAGTGAAGCACCAGATTGAAAGCTTCGATCCCGCGAGTGTGCGGCTCTGAAGTGTATTCTGTTTCATCTGCCGCTCGTTCTCTTACTCGTGCTCCCTCTCGTGCTCTCTTGGATTGAGAGAACGAGCACGAGTGCGAGTAAGCGAAACGAGTGGAGCCTGTGGCCAATAAAACAGAAATTGTTCCCAATTCCCGCTACTTGGTTTTCAACTCGCAGACGCCGATCCAATTTTCGGGAACCGGATGCAGGGCCATTTCCGCGGCCCGCTTCGCATGGAAACCGGCGAGTCCGTTTCCCGGCCACAGGTCGCGGGATTCTTCAAATTGTGCACGGGCCTTTTCGAAGGACCCGGCCCGGAAAGCAACCATGGCGGATTCGTAGAGCGCGAGGGCGCGGGATTGCCTGTCGTCAAATGGGGACCCGGTTTTTCCCAACAGGGTGAAGGTGTCCACCGGCCTGGTTTTGCCTTTGACGCGGATCAGGTCCACCGTCTGGAGACGCCATCTGCCGCGCAGCAACGGGGCCGCGTTCTCGCCAAGGATGATGGGTACCTCGTATTCCTTGGTGACCCCTTCCAGGCGGGAGGCCAGATTGACCGCATCCCCGATAACGGTGAATTCCTTGCGCCGCGGCGATCCCATGTTGCCGACGATGACTTCGCCGAAGTTGATCCCGATGCCGATGTGGAGCGGGGGGCGTTTGTTTGCCTCCCATTGTTTGTTAAGGAGTTCCAGCGCCTGCATCATGTCGATGGCGCAGTTGACCGCCCGGTCGCAGTCTTCTTCCGGGCCGAGGCTTTGCACATTGCCCCAGACCGCCATGACGGCATCGCCGATGAATTTGTCCAGGGTGCCGTCGTAGCGGAAAACGCATTCCACCATCTCGGTGAGGTACTCGTTGAGCTGGGTTACGAGCAGGTGGGAGTCACCCATTTCCGTCATGGTGGTGAATCCGCGGATGTCGGAGAAGAGCATGGCGCAGGGCTTGCGCGTGCCGCCGAGGGATTTTTCAAAATCCTTCGATTGGTCGAGGATGGCGTTGACCACATTCTTCGAGACGTATTTTTCGAAGGTGGAACGGGTGCGGATCCTGTCGAGGAGGGCCTGGAAATATTCGTAGAGCAGGCCGAGGGCGCCGCCGGTGTTGAAAATGAGGAGGGGCGGGACGAGCAGCACGACCCAGCCGGCGCGGTTGTAGGCCAGCTGGGCCAGGCCGGCGTAGGAAGCCGTTCCGCCGAGGAGGAGGGCGAGCCGGGAGAGGGGGTGCGGGGCAAAGTACAGGACCAGGAAACTGCCCAGGCCAGCCAGTAGGAGTAGGCCAATGTTCGCGGTGGTGCCGCTCTCATATAAAAAGGAGCGCGTAAGGGCTGCTCCCAGGGCCTGAATGTGGAGTTCGGGACCCAGCATTTCCTGGGTATAGGGTGTTCTTTTCAGGTCCTGGGTCCAGTCGCCCGCCGGACCGATGATGACGATTTTCCCCTTTAACAGGTCGCCATTCTTGAAATTGTTCCGCCAGGTTGAGGGAAGAAACAGCTCATAGATGGGGTGCTGTTTGTAAATTTTCCCCGGAGGGCCGGCATAACGGAAGCGGTATGTCCCGGTTGGGTTGGGGAGATTCCCCCAATTCCCGGAGATGGCGAGGGCCTGGCCGGAGAGGGTATAGATGGGCTGGGCAAAGGCCGATAGGTGGGCACTGTAATTCACGTGGCGGATCGTGCCGTCCAGATCCGGCCAGAAATTGGCGAATCCGACCCTGATCTGCGGGCGCGCTCCCTCCGTGTAGATGGTCTCGGAGGGCCACGTGATGGAGGTTTTGGTAAAGTGGTCGACCGAGGAATCCATGATATTGGCAGCCAGCACGACCTTGTCCGAATGCTTTCTGACCGCCGCGGCCAATTCGGCGTCGCCTTCCCCGGGGCTGAAAAACAAAAGGTCGAGGATGATGACTTCGGCCCCGGCCTCTGACAGGCGGTGGATGGCTTCGGCCCATAGCTTTCTCGACCAGGGGAATTGGCGGCACATGAGGCGCAGGGGTTCCGAATCCTCCAATTCTTCCGGTGAAAAAACATCGGTGTAATTGGGTTGGTCGATTCCTAGAAACACCAGTTTATCGCATTGGGGGGCGCGGGTTCCGAGTTGCATCCGCAAGTCATCACTGGACCATTCGGCCTTTACGAGCGGGGGGAGGAACTCGGCGGTGGCGAAGTGCCGTTCGACGAACCATGTGGTTCCCCAAAGCAAAGTCGAAAAAAGGCATATTCCCGCAAGAATCAGAGAATTGCGCCGGTCCATGCGGGTAACTTACCGGGAGAAGCTCCGAGTATGCAATGCTGGCCCCAAAATATCCCCGTGGCATCGACCGGTCCGAAGGGGTTGATGGTGAGTCGCTGGGATGGTGTCTGGGCAGACGGCTTTGCGCCTGCGGACATGACTATCTCACCGGATCGAATGGGTTCGGGTAGGGTCAGTCGGCCCTACCCATGGGCTGCACATCTGGCTTTGTCCGCGCCGGGGTCCGCTAGTTATGATGTAAAAACCGGTAAAATACAATTTACTTGGAAGTCCGGCTATGCAGCATGGGTATAATCCTGTCTGGGGTCGTATTATGCCGAAAAAAATCTCGTGTCCGGCGGTCCTTGTATTTTGTAGTGCCTTGCTTATGGCCGGTCTCTGTGTGGGTGCCGAGCCGTTGAACAGGGCGACGTTCACCGGGGTGACGAACGATGTGACGGTTCTCAAAACTGCGCAGGGCACCGGAGTTCCCGCGCGGGTCAACGATGTTGTTGCCGCGCCGAGCCTTGTGCGCACGGGCCAGAAATCCCGTGCCGAACTGCGGGCCCCCGATGACACCATCACGCGGGTGGGCGCCAATACGGTCCTGTCCTTCAACCAGGATGGGCGCGGGGTCAATTTGCAGGAGGGCAGTGTGCTTTTCCATTCGCCGCAGGGTAAGGGCGGGGGCACCATCCAGACTGCGGCGGTGACCGCGGCAGTGACGGGAACAACGATCATTGTGACGGCAACCAAGGATGGCGGATTCAAATTGCTGGTTTTGGAGGGCAAGGGCAAGGCCACGCTTCCCAACGGCCGCAGTGTGTCGCTCACCGCGGGCCAGTTGGTCTTTGTGCTGGCGAAGCAGCGGGGTTTTTCCCCGGTCATGAATTACCAGCTCGGCAAACAGACCAAGGGGTCGAATTTATTGGGTGCATTTGACACCCCGCTGGCGTCTTTGCCCAAAATCGAGCGCGCGATAGCCAATCAGGAGAACCTGATCAGCGGGGGAGATTTCGTGGTGACCAACTTCCTGGTCACGGATGATGGCGCGACCACCACGGGCGTGCCGGTGGTAAGCCCGACCACCCTGCAGGTGGTCAGCGGCGGGGGCAAGCTCGCTGAAGTGACTGCGGCCTTCGGCCGGGATGTGGTGTTGACCAGCACCACCTTTGATCCCGCCCAGCTGTTTGACTCGTCCTATTTTTCCATCGCGGCACCCCTCGTCGGCGAGACGGCGACTGATTACGATGTGAGCGACCTGGCTTACATCGGCCACAACATCGACATCCAGTCGAGCAACTTGGACCTGTCACCGTATGCCTCGGCCATCTCGTTCACCATCGTTGCCAGCGGGGATATGAATCTGCCCGGGACATTCAGTCCCATTGCCGGTCCCGCCGATCTGGACTTGGATGCCCCCCTGGGGACCTTGTCCGCCGGGTCGGTCTCCTACAACGGGGAACTGACCCTGGAGGCCAATTTCCTGAGCATCACCAACGGATCGAGCATCTCGTCCAATGGGTATTTGGAATTAGCCTCGTACAATGATATCAATCTCACCGGCGTTAATTTCACGAACTCCGCTTCTTTCGATAGTACCAATATCGGTACCGAGGGCATGCTGAATTTGGCCGGGGGGTCTTTCAACGAACCCAATCATCTTCAATTGGATTCGTTCGGGGATATGTCGCTCAGCAACGTGGGCCTGGCCGTTGGCAACAGTGTGATGTTCCAGACCAAGGGGATGATGACGCTGACGAACGAGATCTTCAGCCAGGGCAGCGTAAACCTGAGTTCCAGCCTGGGCATGACCCTGGCGGGTGCGACGTTCACGAATTCCGCGGCCAACATCCAAGCCATGACCGGGGGAAATATGCTGCTGACGGCCACGACCACGTTCGTGGGGGGGGACGTGAATCTCCAGGCCGGGCCTTTGATGACCGCGAATGCGGCCACCTTCGGTGGGGGCACGTTTTCCCACATCCGCATGGCGGCGACGGAAATAGTCCTGAACAATGTGCAATTTCCCAACGTCAATGTGGACCTCTTCACCTCCACCGGGAATTGGAGTTCCGCGGGCCCCGTGCCCAATGGGGTCTATTTCAACAACTCCACCTATGCGGGTAGTCCCATCACGGGCAGCGGGGGGCCGGGTGTCGTGGCCACTGCGGGCCCCAACAGCCTGATCAGCCATTAATCGTAATCGGCCTTTTACCATGAAGAAATCCCTGTTGATCCTCGTCGCATCGGGCGTGCTTGCCGCCGGTCCCGTTTCCGCCCAGACGCCTTCCTCGGTCCAGCAATACCAGGATGTGCAAAGGCAGCAGGAGCAGATGAGGAAAATGAAGGAGGAGAAAGAAAAGTCTCCGGAGCAGGCGCCCGAACTTTATCCCGGGGAAAATGCCGACGTGGGTCCCCAGTTCCTCCTCAAGGCCATGCCCCGCCGCCAGTGGGTCGAGGCTTCGGCCGATTCCCAGTATTATTACACCTCGAATGCCTTCCTCACCAAGGAGACCACGCCGGGGAGCAACACCGACACCGGGTTGCTGGTGAGCACCATCCAAGTGGCCTTTGCGCCGACGCCATTCGACGTTCCCGGCGGTCAACTGGCCCCACGGCTCGGCTTCCGGCACCAATGGTACAACTACGGATTGGACCAGACCTCGGCCCAAGATCTGCCCAGTGGGCTCAATTCCCTGGACTTCGACGCACAAACCCTCTTCGTGGATGCCACTTACCGCTTTGCCCAGCTCTGGTCGGCCACCATCGGTCTGGATGCAACCCGGCTGCTCGGCCATGAGCCGCCCATGGTGAATTACCAGGAATTTTACAAGGAACTGGTTCCGCATATCGGCATCGAGCGCGTGTTCCCCATCAATGACAATGCGGCGGTGTCGGTGGGCTACAACAACTACACCCATGTCACCAGTGTTGACCCTTTCCCTTCTTCCAATGCCAACAACCGCATGGAGCACAGCTTCCTCCTGACCTACACGCACCAGATCATCCCGAATTTGATCGCCCAGCCCTACTACCGGTTCACTTATTCCGATTACACGAATTTCACCAACAACAACAGACGTGCCGACATGCTTCAGAGCCTGGGATTGTCGGTGGCTTATTATTTCAACAATTGGGCGTCGGTCCGCACGTTCATGAGTTACGACAACAACGATTCAGAGGGCAATGCGACCAGTGATGTGTTCGATTACGAAAACATCAATGCCGGCGGCGGGGTTAATCTGACGTTCCGGTATTGACCCGGAAAGCGGCGAGACATCCCGTCGGCAGGACCGGCAAATCCCCGGCAGCCACCGTGGGAGGACGGCGGCATGAAATACGGTTTTCCATGACTTGGGCTTGTTTGTTGGCCCCAAATGGCATCCAATCGGAAGCTGGATGAACATGTTGCCAACACGCCGCCTGGGAGGACTATTGGGATCGGGTTTGCTCGCCGGGCTTTTGTGCGTGCTGGCCTTTGCCCCTTTCAGACAGCCCCTGCTGGCCTGGATTTTTCCCGTCCCCCTCGTGGCGGCCTTTTTCCTTTTCCGCCCGGTGCGGTTCCCCGAGGCCGTGGCCTGTGGTGCGGCGGCCGGGCTTTCATTCTTCGGGGCGAGTCTTTTCTGGTTGACGGAAGTGACCGCGGCCGGGTGGGTCGCGCTGGTGCTGTTCTGCACTTTCTTCCACATCGCCTGGTGCCTGGTGCTGGCGTATTTGGTGCGGGATCTGCCCGGACTGCTGAACGCGCGGGCCTCCCTCGTCTGCGCCTTTTTCGGGGCCTGCGCCTTCACGGGTATTGAGTGGATCAGGGGCTGGATCTTCACGGGGTTTTCATGGAACTCACTGGGTGTTTCCCAGATCGGGCTCGCGGCGATTTCCCAGCTTGCGGAGTTGGGCGGGGTGCACCTGCTCAGCTGGATGGTGGTCTTCTGCGGGATGATTTTCGCCCTGACCGGCATCCGCCTTGTGCAGGAGGCCCGGCGCCTGCAGCCGTTCCGGCCCCACTTTGAATTCATGGTGGCGGTCGTCCTGATCGGCGGGGCGCTGTATTTCGGGGCCGGCCGGCTCGTGACGCATCCCGCGAAGTTGGGGGAATTGCGCGTGCTGGCGGTACAGCCCGACATCCCGCAGGATCCCTGGGGGTCGGTCATGGGTGCCGGGGAGACCCTGCAGCGCTGCATCAACCTGACGGAGGTGGCCCTTGCGGCGGGCGAGCCACTGGATCTGCTCATCTGGCCGGAGACACCCATTCCCGAATCCCTTGAGGAACTGCCCCAGTTTGAAAGTTTCCAGCAGCGGACCGTTCCAAAGAGGGTTCCGGCATTCCTCTACGGGACGATCCTGAACCGGGGATTCGAGGTTTCGAATTCCGCGATCCTCAGCCAGCAGGACGAGCCGTTTGTCCAATTCTACGACAAGATGCATCTCGTCATCATGGGGGAGTATGTCCCGTTTGCGTCCACGTTCCCGTTCCTGCGCAAGCTCGTTCCCCTGGGGGTTGACTTCACGCCGGGGAAACAGGCCCGGGTCATGAGCCTGGGACTGCAGTGGCGGCTGGCGCCGCTGATTTGCTTCGAGGATATCCTTCCGCGGGTGGCCCGCCGTTTCCTGCCGGGGGATCCGCATGTTTTTGTCAACATCACCAATGACGGCTGGTTCCAAAAATCGGCCCAATCCTGGCAGCATTTCCAGCACGCCCGGTTCCGCTGCATCGAATACCGCCGCCCGATGATCCGGGTGGCCAACAACGGGGTGACCGGCTGGGTGGATGAACGGGGCGTTCCCCGCATGGTCCTGCGGGACCCGGCCACCCAACAACTGCAATTTCCCGGAACCCTGCGGATGGTCGTCCCGATGGTGGAGACCCGCACCACCTTTTATGCCCGCTGGGGCGACTGGCCCGGCTGGTTGAGCCTCTGGCTGGTGGCTGCCGCCGGAGTGCGGGCCTGGATCCGGAGTCCCCTGAGGCGGCGCGCAAAGAAAAGTTAGGCTATTGGGTTTCCAGGTTCAGCCAGAGCAATTCTTCGGGCGTGAGCTGGACTTCGAGGGCCCGGAAGCAGCTCTGGACTTCGCCGATGCACGCGGGGCCGACCAGGGTCCAGACCGGGAAGGGCTGGCAGAGCACGTAGGCGAGGGCGATGTTGATTTCCTCACAGCCTTTCTTCAGCGCCAGCTCCGCGGCGCGCCGTTTGCGCTCGAAATTGTCCGCGGCATACCAGCAGCGGACCAGTTCCCGGTCCTCTTTGCGGTCCGGGGTTGCGCGTTCGGTGAAGAAACCCCGGGCCTGGCTGGACCAGGACATGAGGGGGAACTGGCGCTGTTTCAGCCAGGCAAGGGAAGCCGCATCGCCGACGGAGAGACAACCGGCCCAGACCGGATCGACCATGCGGGCCAGGCTGAGCTGGTTGTTCAAGACCGAAAAGCCCTTCAGGCCGTTCTTGGCGGCGTAATCATTGGCGGCCCCGATCCGTTCCAGGGTCCAGTTGGAAGCCCCGAAAACCGGGTAGCAGCCGTCCGCCAGGTGCCGGTTGAGCACATCAATGAATTCACCCACCGGGACTTCCTCGTTGTCGCGGTGCATGATGTAAATATCCGCATGGTCGGTCTGGAGGTTCCTGAGACTTTCCTTGAGCTGCCGGCTGATTCCCTCCGGGGTGCAGTGGGGGGTGTGGGCACCCTTCGCGACCACCACGACGTCCTTGCGCACCCCGCGAGTGGACATCCAGTGGCCGAGGGCGGCATCGGCTTCGCCGTAAATGGCCGCCGTATCGAAGGCATTTCCGCCCCTTTCAAAATAGTCATCCAAAACCATCTGTCCCGCGGCGGTGCGGGCCGACATGCCCCCCATGATGAGGCGGGACACCGGCTTGGCCAGGCCGGGCAGTTCCAGGTACCGCATGGAGGCATCCCCGCGGCGGACCAGGGTATCGCTCCACAGGGGATGGGTCATGCTTTGGCGTTTCTCCGCCTTGTAAACGACGCCGAGTTCCGCGCGCCAGGCATCGAGAACCTTCATGTTGCCGAGGGTATCCTCCCAGTTCATGGCGGGCGAGGGGGCCTGGCCCCGGTCCTTGTATTCCGCCACGAGGTCGATTTCGTGGGTGTACAAATCGTCCTCCGATTCCGTCACCAGGGTTTCGGGAGGCTGTCCCTTGCGGGCTATCACCAAAGTGGCGCCCTTGCCCCCGGCAAACCAGGGTTGGTTGAGGGTGAGTGAGCCCTTGCTGCCATGGATGCGGACAGTGTTGTCCTGGGCGAGTTGGACCCCGGTGCTGAGTTGGGCGGTGATGTTGCCCGGGAATTTCAGCAGGGCCGAGGCGAGCAGGTCGGTTCCTTCCTCGGGATCCAACCAGCCGGTTCCCTTCACGAGCAGCGGTTCGACCGTATCCAGTCCCAGTGCGGCGGCCGCGATCAAACGGGCCATGGATACGCAATAACATCCGACATCCAGGATTCCGCCGCCACCGAGTGCATTGTTGAAGAGACGGCTTTCCCGCGAATACCTTGCATCGAAACTGAAGGTGGCCTGGATCAGGCGGACATCCCCGATTTCGCCCGCGCGGATGATTTCCACCAGGCGCTGCGTTTGCGGGTGGCAACGGTACATGAAGGCCTCCATGAAGAAGACCCCGTTTTCACGGGCCGACTCGATCATGGCCTCGGTTTCGGCCCAGGTCAGGGCGGCGGGTTTTTCACAGAGGATGTGCTTCCCGGCACGGGCGGCACGGATGGTCCATTCGGCGTGGAATGGGTGGGGCAGGGCGATATAGACGGCATGGACCGAGGGATCATCCAGGACAAATTGGTAGTCCCCATGGGCGGTGGTAGGATCGAACGATTTGGCAAATGATTCCGCTTTTGTCTGGTCGCGGCTTCCCACCGCCACCAATCGGCCCGTCTTTGAGGTTTTCAAGGACTTGGCAAAGCGCTTGGCAATCGTACCCGTGCTCAATATCCCCCAATTCAAGGTACTCATGACTGGGACCCTAAGGGATGGGGCTTTGGCTGGCAATTGAAGGAATTGGGATGATTTCTGGGATAAGGGTTGCTGGATGTCCAGTGAGAGGGTGCTGTCTGGGACCTCGCCGAGGGTATTTTGGGTTCTGGATGAGGGATTCTGAATTTCAGAGATCGGGCAATTTTGCGAAACTTTTATAGGCGCAAATAATAAGTTAGATAATACGGATCTGTATTTCTGCAGGCAAATCCGATGTGATATCGCCAAAACAGCGACGAAATTAATGATTTTATTCTTGGCCCTCCCCGGAAAATTTGCCAAAATGAAATTGGTAGTAGATTTGGTGATATTGCGAACAGGAGAAAGCTGCACATGAAAAATTCCAAATACTCCCGGTTTACAGCAAGCAGCGGCAGGCAGTGGTCTTGCGGCCTTTGGGTCCTGTTATGGACGATGTTCATGGGGCCGCTGGCCTCGGTTACCCTGTCCGCATCCACGGTGAATTGGCTGGGAAACGGGGTCGATGTCAACTGGCAGACCGCCAACAATTGGGTTACGGCTCCTGTGGCGGGTGACACTCTGGTTTTTGGGGCGGGGGGATATGGTAGCCTGGCCACGGGTTCGATCACCAATGATTTTGCAGCCGGGACCCAATTCAATGGCTTCAGTTTCGAGGGAAGCAGTGCCTTCATCCTGGGGGGCAATTCGATCAATTTGGGCGGCAATGTGGCCAACAATTCGAGTGTGACGCAAACCCTCAACATGGACCTGGACCTGTTGCAGAATACCACGGTCGTTGCAGCCGGCGGGAATGTGGACATGGGCGGGGTCATCAGCGGGGCTTTCAATCTTACCAAAACGGGAAGTAACCCCCTGACCTTGTCCGGGGCGAATAGTTACACGGGGAATACCATTATCCGGGAAGGCACCCTTTCCATCGCGGAATCCGGCAGCTTGGATTCGGGCGGCACAGTATTTTTGGGCGGTGGGTTGACAGCGTCGAGTACGGGTGCCCGGCTGCTGGTGGCTGGGGTGGGGGGAGACAACAAGTCGGTCAACGGAATCACCCTTTCAGCCGGGCGGTCCCAATTGGAAAGTTCCCGGTCCAGTGGTTCAGGCACCTTCACGCTGAATGTGGGTACGGTCAGCCGGGTGACCGGGACGACTCTGGCATTTGCCACCACCAATTCGGTGGTCAACATCACCAATACGAATTCGAGTGGTATTCTGGGTTCCTGGGCCAGAGTCGGGACGAACTGGGCCTCGGTGGATGGAAGCGGCAACGTGGTGGCCTATTCCGCCTACACGGCCACCTCGGGGGCCCCGGACGCGCAGGTGATCGACAATGGTGCCACCAACAATGTGCAGATCAATGCCGGCGGGGAATTCACCAAGTCCGGGGTGACGGTCAATTACAATTCAACCATCGTGACGGGTATCGATACGACCGGTCTCGCGGTAGGGGATGCGGTGAATGGCGGTTTTCCGGCCACCACGGGAACCGGGCAAATGCGGATCTTGGGAGGAACCTATATCACCGCCATCGACAGCGCGAACAATGAAATCACCCTGTCCAAGGGGGTGGGACGCTATTGGTCCGGATCCAATGCGGGAACCGTGGCCGCCGGTGTGGACCTGACCTTCCATCACGCCGTTACGCTGGGAGCCAGCCCTTTGACCGAGATAAACACCCTCCAATTCACGGACTCGTCGACCAGCGTCGTCGACTTGGGAACTTCCACATTGCGACTGGGGGCTACGGGGGGAATCTGGAAGAGCTTTGCAGCAGGAGCCGTTGATACCATGGGCAGTTCCATCGTTTTGAATGGCGGCACACTGACCGCAGGCGGTGCCGATGATGCCGATGGCGAGATTGTACTCATGGCCGAAGGCCCCAATGACACGTTCAGCAGTGGAAATGCCAGCCGTAACAACTCCGGCATCGTGATCAATTCAAAGATCACGGACAACGATCTGGGCGCGGGTACGGGGGTAGTATCCGTGACCGTGGACAGCATCCAGTCAGTCGAGTTGAACGGCGACAATACCTACACCGGGGGTACCTACCTGAACCGGGGCAGGCTCGTGGTCGGCAGCGCAACCGGAATGGGCACCGGGGCTGTCCATATTTCAGGCGACGGCCTGAACCAGGGCCAGGCCATCCTTTCTTCGGCGACAACCTACGCCAATAATTTCACCATATCCGGGGCTTCCGCGGCCCCGATTGCCATGGGCAGCAATACGGTCTTGACCGGGACGATCACCCTTGCCGGCGATTCGCTCATCACCGGGGGAGCCTCGGGAAACATCACCAACGCGGCCAGGATCGAGGGCGAAATCAGCGGGGATTATACCTTGGGCCTGGGAGTGGGTGGATCTTCTCTGATTTTGGCACACACCAATACCAACTGGACGGGAGGAACGACGATGCTGGCTTCCGGTACATCCGCCAGCCTTTCAAACCGGGTGCGTCTTGAAGCAAACCAGGCTCTGGGCGGCGGGGATTTGACCATGAATCTGGCAACCACCAACGCGAATCCCCTGATTTCGTTGGACTTATATGGGCATTCCCAAACGATCAATGCCCTGAATTCCACATCCACGAACGGAACCCTGACCAAGTTTTATATTGATTCCACCACGGGCAGTGCGGCGGAATTCATCGTGGGCCAGGGCAATGGCAGTGGGGTTTTCCAAGGCACCATCCAGGATACGGGCAGCGGAACCTTGAATCTTACGAAAACCGGGACGGGCACCCAGGAACTGAGCGGTGTAAACACGTATAATGGCTCCACGACGGTCAACGGCGGCACCCTGCTGATTTCCGGAACATTGACCGGAACCACTGGTGTCACGGTGGACACGTCGGGCAATTTCAACTACACCAACGCGGCGTCATTGGACCGGAATGTGACGGTGAACAGCGGGGGCAAATTCAGCTACAACTCCGCAGCCGACTATACCGGAACCCTGACCTTCACCGCGGGCAGATTGGCGGGAACCAACTGGAACGGGAGCCTGAGCGGGCTTTCCATCGGCAGCGGCCAGATCATCGCCCCGGGCAACAGCCCCGGAGACGCAACCACCCCCAACCAAACCTGGCTGGGAGGAGGCGCCTACGAATTTGAAATCAACGATGCCACCGGAGCCCTCGGAACCAACTGGGACCACCTGAGTGTGACCAGCGCCCTGGACATCTCCGCATTGACCGCGGGCACCCCCTTCACCATCCAGTTGGTCAGCCTGGACGCCCTCAATGCGGCGGGGCTGGCCCAGAACTTCAGCAGTGCCGGCACCTACAGCTGGGAATTTGCCAGCTTCGGATCGTTGACGGGAACCTTTGCGGCCGATCTCTTCACGGTGGACACCTCGAATTTTGACAACAGCTTCGGGGGTGCGTTCACTGTCGACCAGGTGGGCAACACTCTGGTGCTCAATTATTCCGCCATTCCGGAGCCTTCGACCTATGCCCTGCTGGGAATCGGAGTCATGGCCCTTTGGGCCCTGCGCCGCAAGCGCGTTGCCTGAGCGGTCTCCTCCGGCAGGTTGGGGCAATTGGAAATGTAATAAGCCGGATCAATGCAATTGGGGGTCTATTTGTAGAGGAACACGGAACGTGTTTCTGGGGAGGCCGGGGGGAGGCACGAAGCTTGTTCCAAGTTCCGCTACCAGCAGAGAACGATCTGCTCACTGTTCAGTGATTGATCCCAACTGCATTGCAGTTGGAAGACCGGTAGGCGTTCCACATTTCCTCTCCAAAGACCGATTTTCTTCCCGCCGGTTGGTCGTCCGAGTTGATATGGGTGCCTTGCAAGGAGGGGAACCGTCCTGCGCCGCGTAGGGCTTCGCCCGGATGATCCGGGTCGGGTCCCCAGGTTTTTCCGTACCCATGTTCGGACCTCTTTCCCCACTGTTCCTCGGTGAGTTTGACCGGCGGGGCGAATGGGTCGGGGAGGGTCCGGGTGCCTTCCGTGGTCCAGCGGTCCGCATATTCCATGATTTTGATTTTCTCCTCGGGCCAGGCTTTCCGGAGTTCCGGGATCAGGTGGAGGACCAGTGCGGTGTATTTGACCGGGAGCGAAACACACCCCTGGTATTGTCCTCCGGGGATGGCCGCCCCGTCGATCCACTCATAGGGATCCTTGGCCGCTTTGTAGAGTTCAGGGTTGACCGAAATGGACTTCCAATAGATTTCCTCGACCTTCTGGGGGCCCACGATGTTGGCGGCATCCATGCCCCAGAGAACCATGCCGTTGTTCCTGGATGAGCGGTAAAACATGACGTCTTCCCAGAAGACATCGCGGTGGTCCTTGTCGGCGCCGGCGGCGGTTCGGGCCAGGGCTTTCTTCATGGCGTCCGAATCCAGCATCGTTGCCGCAAAGACAAAGGGAAGGAGGCGACCGTGGCCGTTTCCACCGCCGCCATGGACCCACTTGGCACCCAGTTCTTCGCGGGCCCCGTACAAATCGATGCCGTATTGCACCAATCCGATGACGGCCTTTTTCTTGTCCCCGTCCGGAACATCGGAACACAGCCAGAGCAGGGTTTCGCAGTCCTTCACCGCCATCTCGGCGCCCCAGGAGAAAGTCGCTTCCACGGGCCGGATATCGGACGATGACCAGTTCGAGATGTAGTCGAGGCGGGGGATATCGAGCCCCTGTTCTGCGGTTTCTTTGGAGGGGGCTCTCGCGGTCCGGGCCAGTCTGGGCAGGAAATCCATCCGGAGCGCATCGGTGCGGAATTCCTTTTTATGGGAGCCCATATACGGGGGGCGGAACAGGCGGGTGGAATAGGCCGGGGCCTCCGCCACCACGGTCAGGACCCTGGCGGTTTGGACAAAACTGTGCCGGACCTGCGACGGGCTGCTGACCGCCTTGACGAGGGAAGTGCCCGGCCCGGCGGAGTAGGGAAGTGAGGGGATGAGTCCGGCATCGAATTTCAGCCGGCTGCGGTCATCGAAGGGCTGTTTGTTTTGTTCCACCGGGTTCGCGCACCAGCCGTTCCGTCCACTGGTATAACCCGGGGTGATGTCCTTGACGACGACGGTCTGCTTCGGGGCGTCCACCGCAACCCACCAATCCCCGTTGGCGTATTGGCCGCAAAGATAGGGTTTGTCGAATTGGAACACCACAGGGGTTCCCTCCGTGCCTGCGGGGTAGGCCACTTGGGCGAGCATCACTCCGGTCTGCAAAGCCTCGCCGTGACCGGGGATGGAGAGGAAGGGGATAAGGAAAAGGGTAAGGGCGGCGATCAGGAATTGTGGGGTCTTTGAAGTCATCGGTTTTGAAAGAGTGGAAGCCAGGTCGGGGGAGGGGATTAAATAACTAAAAGGTTACTTATATCCGAAAGGTCCGGACTGTCAATGATCCGGCTCGAACCCTGGATACCGGGGTGGTATGGGTCCGGATCAGGAGGAAGGGCATTAATGATCATGGATTTCGTGAATAGTGAACATGTTCAGAGTTCACTATTAAAAATAGTCTAAAACGCTGTAGTGTGCAGGTAACAAACAACTTATAAAAAAAGACGTTTTACAAATATTAGGTCGACAAGCACGTGAAATACATTATGATTAATCGCTGAATGCATAACTTGGCCTGCAGCTAGGCAGATATTGGGAATCTAACTTTATGGATAAAATGAAAAGAACGAATAGCATTTCATTAACTCAAATAGCCCGTCTGATCAAAACCGGAGTACTATTGGCTATTGTAGTTTTGATAGGCTCGCAGTCACTGCAGGCGGCTGCGCGTGCCTGGAATGTGGTTGGGGACGGGGAGTGGGGAGTGGCGGGAAATTGGACGCCGGCTACAGTGCCGGTGGCGGCGGACGTCATCACATTCAACGCTGCGGGCGTCAACGGAAACCAGCTTGTTTATCTCGCTGGGGCACGTGCGGCGACTTCATTGGTTTTCGATAACACCGGCACAACCGGTCTGCTCGGTGGAACCTCGGGCGTTCCGGCGGCGGATGTTCTTACCCTGAGTGGCGGGATTACGGTCAATGGGACAGCCGGAGCGGTGACCATCGGCAGTGCGGGTGTCCCCAAAGTAAATATTTCGTTGAGTGGTTCACAGACCTTCACCAATAACTCTGCGGCCCTCCTGACCATTCACAGTGGGATGGCATCCAGCGGTACCACAAACAATCTCTCACGCACCTTGACGGTTTCGGGAACAGGGGACACCCTTTTGGCTGGCGTATTGGCCAATAACTCGGCTGCGACCTTGTCGCTCACAAAGATCGGGGTGGGAAAGCTTACTCTTTCCGGGCCGAATACCTACACCGGCGCGACGGCTGTCAGTGAGGGTACGCTAGAGCTAACGGGGTCCTTGACAGGCACGGCGGTTACGGTTGCTCAACCCGCCACCCTGACGCAAAGCGCGGCAGGCTCAATAAACGGAGCGGTGGCTGTTTCCATTTTGGGCACAGCAACTCTTGATGGCACGAACACTTATACGGGTGCGACAACCGTCAATGGAGGAACGCTCAACCTCAACGGCACGTTGGCAGCCACTGCCATCACGGTCAGCAATGGGGGTTCGCTGGTCCAGGCCGCCGCAGGCGTTACCGGGGGGGCTGTCACGGTGACAGACAGCTTGGCGACATTTGCCGGTTCCGTAAACGGCACGGGCGCCATGATCTTCTCCAACAGCACCGTAACCCTGTCGGGGGCCAACGGGACATCGGGGGCGGCCACCTTATCGGAAGGTACGACGACCCTCGACTACTCGACTCAAGACAATAGCAAAATTGCCGGTGTTCTTTCCTTGAACAACACATCGCTGAGCCTGGCCGGGGGAACTCACGATGAACAGGTCACCTCCACGACGATCAACGCCGGGTCAAGTTCCATCTCGCGGTCTTCGGGTACGGCCAAGCTGTCCCTGAATGCGATCACCCGCAATATAGGGGCAACAATCAATTTCGGTGCCGATGGAGTGGCGACGACGGACACCAACAATGCCGGAACAGGCGGTGTGGGCGGAATTCTGGGTGGGTATGCCACCGTGGGAGCGACTGCGGGTGCGGCCGATTGGGCCAAGAGCATCGACACCGGCGCAGCTGACACAGACATCACCGCGTTCACCACTTATGACGCCTTCGTGACCTCGGGCGGGTCCGCCACAACCGGCAACTACCTTTTGACAGGCACCTCCGCGCTCACCGCGACACAATCGGCTTTTTCCCTCAAGATCGATACTTCGGGAACCGGGGAGTCGCTTGATATCGTTGCGGGACAAACGCAGACCCTCACCAGCGGTGGTCTCCTTTTCATCGGGGCTGACAACTACGAGATCAACAATGGAACCCTGAAAAGCAACACGGCCACCAACTCCGAATTGATCGTGCACCAGTGGGGCGCGGGGGAACTGGCCATCAATTCGGTCATCGCCAACGGAATTGGCAATTCCACCGTGACCAAAACAGGCACGGGGACGCTGGTCTTGGGCGGGGCCAATACCTACACCGGAGCCACTTATGTGACCCAAGGCACGCTCAAGGCAGGTGCCGCCAACGTTTTCGGGACCGGAGCCGGCACGGCTCTGATTCTTTCCAGGACCGGCACGGTTGACTTCGCTGATTTCAACCAAACCGTGGGTTCGCTCTCCAACTCAACCTCAGGGGCCGGCTCCATTGACTTGGGCTCGGGAACCCTGACTGTGGGCAATACCGGTACGACAGCCACTTTCGCGGGGGTTATTTCTGGATCCGGTGGAATTACCAAGGTGGGAACGGGCACGCAAACATTGACGGGTGCGAACACCTACGATGGGACCACAAGCATTGATTTGGGAATTTTGGCGGTTGGTAATCTATCCAATGCCGGTGTGGCCGGAGCCATGGGATCCGGAACTACGGCATCCGATCTGGTGTTCAACGGCGGTACACTGCGATATGTGGGAGGCACCAATACCAGCACGGATCGCAGTTTCACGATAAGCTCACCGACTGCCACGCTGGATGCCGGCATAGCGGGCATTTCCATGCGTTTCACGGGATCTTCGGACATTGTGTTTTCTTCGGTGGGGGCGCACACCCTGGCCCTGACCGGGAACAATAGTGGAACTGCCGGACGCAATACAGGATCCTACGACTTGATCTACGAGGTAGCCTTGAACTTGAAGGATTCGGGTGCGGGGATTGGGGAGAAGACAAGTGTCAGCAAATCGGGTACTGGAATCTGGGCTTTGGGAGGCAATAACACTTATTCGGGCGGAACCACCGTCAATGCCGGCCGGCTTGTCGCAAAGAGTGCGACGGCTCTCGGAACCGGAGATGTGAATGTTGTTTCTGGTTCTACGTTGCTGCTAAGTGCGGCCAGTGGTGTCTATAACAACAATGTTACCATCGCGGGAACCGGCGGAACCAATGATAGCAGTAGTTCGGTGGGTGCCACTGCGGCTCTTGTCCTCAACAACAATGCCAATTTGGCCGGGATTCTGACTTTGGGGGACGCAACTGCGACGATTACAGCCGCGAGCCTAAATCTCGGCAGCACAAACACTGGCACCATTTCCGGGAAAATCACCGGTGGGTTCAACCTGACTTTTAACTCCACCAGTGGATCCGGACAGTCGGTTGTCACCTTGAGCGGTACGACCAATGATTATACGGGGGACACCGTCATCGTCAGTGCCGGGGCAAATTCAGGAAGTACGCAGGAGGTTAAATTGGGGGCCAGCAACGTGATTACCAACGGTGTTGGAAAAGGCAATTTGGTTCTGAATACCGGTGGGGGCGGCTCCGGTTCTGGCTATTTCAGTTTGAATGGCTTCAATGAAACCATCAATGGCCTGGTTTCTGCCGGTGTCGCTCCTACAGGCACTGGCAGAGTCGTGCGTAACAACAGCACCACCAACTCGACCCTTACCTTGGGTGATGCCGACACCACGGCCAGCTATGCGGGTTCAATCGTAAACGGGTCCACGGGAACTCTGGCCATCACCAAGATCGGGGCGGGAACCCAGACCCTGGCCGGGACCAACTCCTACACGGGAGCCACGACCGTAAGCGGCGGAACTTTGCTCATCTCGGGAACCCTGACCGGAACCAGCGGAGTTACGGTGAATACCGGGGGCAACTTCCGCTACGACGGTTCCACTGCCCTGAACCGCGCAGTCACCCTGGATGGCGGCAAGTTCAGCTACAACTCGGTCAGCAATTACACCGGAACGCTGACCTTCAATACGGGCACGATTGCGGGATCGAACATCTCCAACCTGAACCTCTCCATCGGCACGGGCAAAATCATGTCGCCGGGCAACAGCACCGGGACCATGGCGTCGGGAGGGACGATCTGGGCCACAGGGGGCACGTTCCTGTTCGAGCTGAACGACACCACGGGCACGGCGGGATCGACTTCACTGGGCTGGGACCTGCTCAATGCGGGCGCACTCAACATCACAGCCGGGGTGGGCGAGTTCACCATCCAGATCGCGAGTTTGGACGGCCTGCAAGTGGCGGGCAACGCGCTCAACTTCGATGGCACCAGCAACTACACCTGGCTCTTTGTGGATGCGGGTTCAACGATCACCGGATTCAATGCCAGCTCATTCATCCTGAATGACTCGGCGTTCACCAATTCCACTCCTGGGACGTTCTCGATCACACAGGGGGCCGGGGTGGATGACGACAAGCTGTATCTGAATTACACCGGGGTGATCCCGGAGCCGAGCACCTATGCGCTTTTGATCGGCGGGTTGGGTCTTCTGGCCTTCCTGCGCCGCCGCAAATTGGCCTGACAAAACACAATTCCTTAAAAGCCCCAACCGGAACGGTGGGGCTTTTTTGTGTCTACTGCTCCCCGACTCCTGTTCCTTTGTCCCCAGGAATACCCAATCCAATTGATTGAGCCTCAAAAAGGCAAACGCGCTCGGAGATCGCGTTCCACCTTGGATAGCTTTGGTGGAGCGGCCTTTCCGGGCAAGCTGGGCATCACCTCTGTGCGCGCCCAGTCCGTATGATTGGGTATCACAGACAAGTTGTTTTGACTGGGCGACAGGTAGGGCTTGGTTCGGTTGCCGTTTGTTCTAAAATAATTGGGTATAAATTGAGCTGCCAAGGAGTTTAAGCACCGCTTGTTCAAAAATCAAACGTGGGATATATTGAGCATAGATTGTTTTAATTGTAACGTTCTAATTGTATGAATAGAGTTACTAACATGATCCCAATTAAGAGGTTTGCGCCGTACTACCTTTTTACTGTTTTTGCTGTTTTGTCGCTTAGTACTGCACAGGCTGCTGTCAGGACATGGGACGGTGGCGGGGCTGGTGACGGGACATTCTTACTGGATGCCAACTGGGATTCCGTTGCTCCAATCAGTAGTCTCACCACAGACCAGGCTTTCTTCAACGGCGAGTTTTCCCTTTTTCCCACC
>Ga0209066_10000865_pt1 | contig 42240 bp, 41 predicted proteins | sample All_14_2_FD_187198 | JGI IMG/M metagenome (GOLD analysis project Ga0209066, IMG submission 187198) | Freshwater microbial communities in response to fracking from Pennsylvania, USA - Allegheny Zone_MetaG_DW_15 (SPAdes) (version 2) ... | reverse complement strand
CCGAGCGCCGGGCCGATGGGCGGGGCGGGGTTGGCGGCGCCGGCCTGGATCTGCAGCTTGATCAGACCCGTGACCTTCTTCTTCGGTGCCATGTTCTTCTTCTTTCGTGTCGAGCGACATCCGGGCGGATGCCGCGCTCCCGCCTGCGCGCCCGATGCGCGCCGCGGTCATCAGTGGGGGTGGTTCTTGTCAGCTCAAAGCTTGGTGACCTGGTCGAACGACAGCTCGACCGGAGTCTCGCGCTCGAACAGCGAGACGAGCACCGTAAGCTTGCCGCTCTCGGGCTTGATCTCGTTGATCGTGCCGGGGAGCCCGGCGAACGAGCCCTCCTTGATCGTGATGGTCTCGCCGACCTCGAAGTCGATCTCGGCAGGAATCACGCGTGCCGCGACACCGCCCGACTTCGCGCCGCCAGCCTTGGCGGGCGCTTCGGCGATCTGCACGGTCGACTTGAGCATCTGGAAAGCCTCGTCGAACCGCAGCGGCGTGGGGTTGTGGGCGTTGCCCACGAAGCCCGTGACGCCCGGCGTGTGCCGCACGACCGACCAGCTGTCTTCGTTGAGGTCCATACGCACGAGTACGTAGCTGGGGATGCGCACGCGAGTGACGAGCTTGCGCTGCCCGTTCTTGATCTCGACGACGTCTTCCATCGGAACCTGTACTTCGTAGATCGCGTCTTCCATGTTCATCGAGATCTTGCGGTTCTCGATGTTCTGCTTGACGCGCTTCTCGAAGCCCGCGTACGAGTGCACGACGTACCACTTGCCCGGCTTCATGCGCAGCTCGAGCTTGAACTCTTCGTAGGGGTCGATCTCGGCGGGCTCGGCGTCGGGTTCGCCCGCCTCATCGTGCGTCGCCTCAGCGGCGGCGTCAGCCTCGTCTGCCGAGTCGATGTCGAGCGCGTCGTCGACGATGGCGTCGGCCTCGGGGTCGACGGCGGCGTCGAGCGCGTCGAGCAAGCCCTCGAGGTCAGGCTCGTCACTCTCGTCGACGACGTGCATCGCCGAGTGCTCAACGGCGTCTGCCGAATGCAACTGGCGGTCGAGGGTGTTGCCCTCTTGAGCCTCGTCCTCTTCCGACGACTGCTCAGCAGCCGTCGAGAAGTCGAGGTCGCTCGGGAGCTTCTCGGTCACGTCAGATTCTCTTTCCTTGATTGCTGGCTTGGATGCTGATGCCGGGCTAACCGCCCAGCACCGCTGATCCGTCGCCGAAGACGAACGACACGAGCCAGCCGAAGACGATGTCGAGGCCCGAGACGATCGCCATCATGATGATGACGAAGACGAGCACGACGAGCGTGTACGTGATCAGCTCGCGTCGGGTCGGAGTAACGACCTTGCCGAGCTCGTTGAACACCTGGCGGATGAACAGCGCCATGCGGCCGAAAGGTCCGCGCTTTTCGGCGCGCTCTTTCTTGGCGTTGGCGACGATGTCCTCACCGGGCTCGTCGATCACATTGCTCACGTGACGCTCTCTCTCCCTCGACGGTGGCCCGTCGTCTGGTCGTGCACACGGACGCTGTGCTCGGGGCGCTCCCGTGAGGAACGCCCCGAGCCGGCGACTGTGCAGGGCGGACAGGACTCGAACCTGCAACCTGCGGTTTTGGAGACCGCTGCGCTACCAATTGCGCCACCGCCCTTCGCGGTGGATCGCTGAACTCAAGGCACGCGAAAGCATGGCAGAGATCAACTACCGGCTCCAGTGTAGGCGACGTCGCACAGAGCGCCAACCCGGGGCGAGCATCCACCGGCCGGACGTACGAGCACCCTGCGTAGAATCGTGGCCGTGACCGCCGACTCCGCTCGAATCTCTGCCCGCATCGCCGCTATCAGCGAGTCGGCGACCCTCAAGGTCGACGCCAAAGCCAAGGCCCTGCAGGCCGCAGGACGCCCCGTCATCAGCTATGCCGCTGGCGAGCCCGACTTCGCGACACCCGAGCACATCGTCGAGGCGGCGGTCGCAGCGGCACGCGACCCCAAGAACCACCGCTACACCCCCGCCGTCGGTCTGCCCGAACTGCGCGAGGCGATCGCCGAGAAGACGCTGCGCGACTCGGGCCTCGAGGTACCTGCGAGTCGCGTCATCGTGACCAACGGCGGCAAGCAAGCGGTGTTCCAGGCGGTCGCGACGATCGTCGGCGACGGCGACGAGGTGCTGCTGCCGGCGCCCTACTGGACCACCTACCCCGAGGTCATCAGACTTGCCGGAGGAACGCCCGTCGAGGTCTTCGCCGACTCGTCGCAGGACTACCTCGTGGCGGTCGAGCAGCTCGAGGCGGCGCGCACCTCGCGCACGAAGGCGATGCTCTTTGTGAGCCCATCGAACCCCACGGGCTCGGTGTACAGCGCCGAGCAGACAAAGGCCATCGGCGAGTGGGCTCTCGAGCACGGCATCTGGATCATCAGCGACGAGATCTATCAGTCGCTCACCTACGACGGCGTCGAAGCCCTCTCGATCGTGCAGGCCGTACCCGAGCTTGCCGAGCAGACCATTCTTGTCAACGGCGTCGCCAAGACCTACGCCATGACCGGTTGGCGCGTGGGGTGGATGGTCGGCCCCGCTGACGTCATTGCGGGCGCAGCCAATCTGCAGTCTCACCTGTCGAGCAACGTCTCGAACGTCTCGCAGCGTGCAGCCCTCGCTGCACTGACCGGCCCCCAAGACGCGGTAGCGACGATGCGCGAGGCCTTCGATCGCCGCCGGCGCACGATCGTGGCTGAGCTCAGCCGTATCGACGGGATGCTCACGCCAACCCCCACCGGAGCCTTCTACGTCTACCCCGACGTCGCGGGGCTGCTCGGCCGCGAGTGGCGCGGAGTAACGCCGACTACCTCGCTCGAGCTCGCCGACCTCATCCTGGAACACGCCGAGGTTGCCGCCGTACCGGGTGAAGCCTTCGGCCCCAGCGGTTTCCTGCGTTTCAGTTACGCCCTCGGCGACGACGCCCTCCTCGAAGGCATTCAGCGCCTGCAGGCGCTCTTCGCGAGTTAGCGCGAACGCACCAAAGGTCGGAGGGCGGCGCTCGCTTCGTCGGCAACCGAGTCGGCGACCGCAGTGATGAGCGCTGAGCGGATGTTCCACTGCTGCCAGTGCAAGGGAACGTCGATGGCGTCACCCTCGAGCCGCTCGAACTCACCGCGGTCGAGCAACTCGGCAGACTGCGCTTCGGGCAGCATGCCCCATCCCAGCCCCATGGCGACCGCTCGCGCGAAGTCGTGGGTCGACGGCACGACATGTCGTGGAGGGACCCCCGGGTCGATGCCGCGTGAGCGCAAGAAGTGCGCTTGCAAGTCGTCGTAGCGGTCGAATTGCACGAGTGGGGCATCCCGTAGCCATTCGTCACCGGGGCCGTGTCGGTAGCGCTGCAGCACGCTAGGCGCAGCGACCGCGTGGTACCGCATCGAGCCGAGTGGGCGGGCGATGCACCCAGCCACCGCTTCGGCGCGCGAGGTCACGGCCGCCATCGCGACCCCCGACTCCAAGAGTTCTGCGGTGCGCTCCTGGTCATCGCGGTGCAGGTCGAAGACGACGTCATGTTCGCGCGCGACGCGAGCGAGAGCAGGAAGCAACCAGGTGCCGAGAGAGTCGGCGTTGGCCGCGATAGAGAGGGAGGGAACGCGATCACCGTCGAGACCGAGTTCTGCGCCCACCTCGTGGTCGAGCATGTCGAGCTGGCGCGCGAGTCGCACGATCGTGTCACCGGCCGCCGTCGCGCGCACGGGCTTCGACCGCACGAGGAGTGAGCGGCCGACCTGCTGCTCCATCGCCCGCACGCGCTGGCTCACCGCTGAGGGCGTGATGTTGAGCCGTCGAGCGGCCGCGTCGAAGGTGCCCTCATCGACAACGACGGCGATCGTGCGCGCCAGATCAAGCGACAATTGCATGAAGCAACGCTAATGCATCGTGAGAATCATGAACTGGAGTTCAGAGTCAGCACTTCATAGCCTGAAGCCATGACTGCCGCTCTCGCGGGCTTCGGCCTCGGACTCTCGCTCATCGTCGCGATCGGCGCTCAGAACGTCTTCGTCTTGCGACAGGGAATCCGCCGCGAACACATAGGCGCTGTCGTCGCGATCTGCGCCGTCTCGGATGCCCTGCTCATCGCCGCCGGCATCGCCGGGCTCGGCGCCGTTCTCGCCGTCGTGCCCTGGCTCGTTGACGTCGTGCGGTGGCTCGGCGCGGCATTCTTGCTTGGCTACGCAGTGCTCGCCGCGCGACGCGCGTGGCGGCCCCGATCGGGCCTCGAAGCAGACACTGGAGCCGCCCCACGATTGGCTCGGCTCAGCGGCGTCGCACTCGCAGCGCTCGCACTGACGTGGCTCAACCCCCACGTGTATCTCGACACCGTGTTCCTGCTTGGTTCTGTGGCGAACACGCACGGAGACGAACGCTGGTTGTTCGGAGCAGGAGCGATGACCGCGAGCCTGCTCTGGTTCACCGCCCTGGGGCTCGGCGCACGCTATCTCGGTCGCTGGCTGTCGAGCCCACGCGCCTGGCGTTGGCTCGACGCGGGAATCGCCGTCGTCATGATCGCCATCGCCGTCTCGCTCGTGCTACCGACGTAGACGCCGTGTGCGTTCGGAGCTCGGCGTTCGGCGCTAGCCCTCGGTGTCAGCGCTGTGCAGCCGCGTCAGCGTCAGCGCTGCGCCGCTGCGTAGGCTTCGCGAATCTCGGCGGGAATGCGCCCTCGGTCTCCGACCGGTAGCCCCTGCTGCTGCGCCCACGCTCGCACGGCGGCCGTGTCACTCGAGCCCGTGGAGCGTGAACGTGAGCGCGACGAACCCGCAGAGCGACGGCCGGTCGACCGCGCGCGCGCGATAAACGGCGCGAGGGCATCCCGCAATGCCTGCCGGTTGTCGGCACCGAGGTCAATCTCGTAACTCGCGCCGTCGAGTGCAAACGACACCGTGCCCCCTTCACCGGGTGCGATGACCGTGCCATCGAGATCGTCGACGAGTTCGGTAGTAATGCGCTTCACGAGAATTCCCCTCAGTTTATGAATTACTGCGCCATTGTGGGGCGCGCGAGCGAGTTTATCTGAATATCCCCGTTCGTAATTCAGGCAAGAACGACGCGTGTGCACGCTAATCACGGCACGCGTGCGCCTGCTGCCTGAGTGACGAGCGAGGGTCCACCGATCGGTGGACGCCGCGGTCACCCGGGTGGGCGTTCCGCTGGGCTGCGAGAAAGGGCATTCTGGGCGCATGACAACACACGAGAACGTCGTCGAGGTGCGCGGCTTGCGCAAGACCTACGGAGACATGAACGCCGTCGATAGTGTCGATTTCGACATTCACCGTGGCGAGACATTCGCCCTGCTCGGTCCTAATGGTGCAGGAAAGTCCACCACGATCGAGATTCTCGAGGGATACCGCGACCGCACCGCGGGCGAGGTCAGCGTTCTCGGCGTCGACCCCGCGCACGGCGGCCTCGACTGGAAAGCTCGGCTCGGCATCGTGCTGCAGTCGAGCGGCGAAAGCGGAGCCGTGACGGTCGCAGAGCAATTGCGGCACTTCGCGGCGCTGTACCCCAAGCCACGCGACGTTGACGAAGTCATCGCCGCCGTGGGCCTCGAGAGCAAGGCGGGCACGCTCATCCGCAAACTCTCGGGAGGCCAGCGCCGCCGGGTCGACGTCGCCGTGGGCATCATCGGTGCTCCTGAACTGCTCTTTCTCGACGAGCCGACGACCGGCTTCGACCCCGAGGCGCGGCGCAGCTTCTGGCAGCTCATCCGCACCTTGCAGAGCGAGGGCACGAGCATCCTGCTCACAACCCACTACCTCGACGAGGCGGCGCAGCTCGGTGACCGGGCCGGCATCATTGCCGCAGGTCGCATGATCGATGTCGCGCCCATCGCCGAACTCGGTGGTGCGGATGCTCGCATCCCCCTCGTGCGTTGGCGTGAGCAGGGCAACCTCCGCGAACAGCGCACCGAGACCCCAGCGACACTCGTCGGAGAACTGGTCGCGCGCTTGGGTGCTGAGCCCGAGGGGCTCGAGGTCATCCGCCCGAGTCTTGAAGACGTCTATCTCGATCTCGTCGGCCGCGAGCACGCGGAGGTGACGGCATGATGCGCACAGTGAGCCTCGGCGCACGTCGCATCGGCTACGAGGTGCGCGCCTACTTCAGGCAGGGCGACACCGTCTTCTTCACGTTTCTTTTCCCCGTCGTCATGCTCACGATCTTCTCGGTGTCGTTCAGTGAGGGCAGCTTCGGTCAGGCTGCAGACGGCACCGAGGTCACTGCGGCGCACTTCTACCTGCCCGCCATGCTCGCGGCAGGATTGCTGCTCAGCGGACTCCAGAATCTCGCGATCGACATCGCCATCGAAAAGAGCGACGGGACGCTCAAGCGACTCGCGGGGTCTCCGCTGCCTGTCGTGAGCTACTTCATCGGCAAGCTTGGCCAATCACTGGCCACGGGTGCCCTGCAGGCCGGGCTCCTCTTGCTGCTCGGCTTCACTGTCTTCGGTGTTCCGCTGCCCGAGGAGCCGGAACGATGGATCACCTTCGCCTGGGTCTTCGCCCTCGGCGTCGTGACCTCGGCCATGCTCGGCATCGCGCTGAGCGCCGTGCCTCGCAGCGGCAAGAGCGCAACTGCGGTGGTGATTCCCATCACGCTCGTGCTGCAGTTCATCTCGGGCGTCTACTTGAGCTTCACCCTGCTGCCCGAGTGGCTGCAGAACGTCGCGAGCGTCTTCCCGCTCAAGTGGATGGCACAGGGCATGCGCAGCGTCTTCTTGCCCGACACCCTCGAAGTGCTCGAGCAAGGTGAGAGTTGGAACCTCGAGGGTGTCGCGATCGCTCTCGCGGTGTGGCTCGTTGTCGGACTCGTGCTCGCTCGCGTGACCTTCCGCTGGATCCGCAAGGATAGTTAGGTGACGTCGACGCTGCGCATGACGCCGGCGGCCTGGTGGGCCGTCGTCGTCATCGGCATGAGCGCGACATTGTTGGCTCTCTTGCTGGCCTCAAGGCCCACGACCACAGAACTCAGCCTCAGCCTTGCCGGCATCGGCGTACTTCTCGTGGGGTGGTTTGCCTTGGGGCACTCGAGGGCATCAACCGAGACGCCGAACATCGCGCTCATCGTCACGGTCGCGGTGGCAGCCGCACTGGGGGTCGCCGGCAACCCCAACTTCGCCATCATGCAGGCACTGCTGTACCCGATCGCGTGGGTCTTCGCGCGATCAGTCGCCCATGCGATTCGCAATAACCTCATCATCGCTACGGGTGTCACCGTGGGGTTTCTGGTCTCACTCGGAGTACACCCCGAACAACTTCTCAGCACTGCACTCACGATGATTCTCTCGCTCGGGTTCAGCCTCGCGATGGGGTTGTGGATCTCGCGCATGACAGCGCTCGGCGAAGAACGCGGTCGCCTTCTCGCCGAACTGCAAGGAGCACAAGCGCAGATCGCGGCACTGCACCGCGAAGCCGGCGCGGCCAGCGAACGCGAGCACCTCGCCCGTGAACTGCACGACACCATCGCGCAAGATCTCACCGGCCTCGTCATGCTCGCGCAGCGAGCGAGGCGCAACCCCGGCGCCTCTGCCGACACCCTGCAACTCATCGAAGAGGGGGCTCGCGCAGTGCTCGCCGAGACGCGCGCGCTCGTCGCCGCGGGGGCGGCAGTCGGTGACCCCGATGCCGACCTCGCGGGCGCACTGCAGCGGCTCGCCGACCGCTTCGCGCGCGAGACCGGCGTGGACGTGTCGCTATCGGTGGATGCTGCGCTCGAGCTCGCACGAGAGACCGAAGTCGTCGTGCTCCGGTGCGTGCAAGAGGCGCTCGGCAATGCGCGCAAGCATGCGCGAGCATCCCGGGTCGATATCGAAGTGGCCCGCGCGAACCCCGACGCTCGCGCGCAGCGCGTGCGCGTACACGTCGTTGACGATGGAATCGGATTCGACGTCGACGCTGCCCCCGATGGTTTCGGGCTCACCGGCATGACAGAGCGCGTTGCACTCGTTGACGGAGTACTCAGCGTCGACAGCGCGCCCGGCAGAGGCACGCGACTCGTCATCGAGCTGCCCCTGCAGCGCGAGCAGGTAGCGCCGTGACGAGCGAGACGAACACCCAGGCAGAGTCGCGCACGCTGCGTGTCCTTGTCGCCGACGACCACGCCGTCGTACGCGCAGGCATCGTCGCACTCCTTGAGGCGGAGCCCGACATCGAGGTCGTCGGTCAGGCACGCGACGGCGAAGATGCAGTCGCTCAAGCGCTCGCGCTACTACCCGACCTCGTGGTCATGGACGTACGCATGCCCAAGCTCACGGGCGACGCCGCGACGGCGCGCATCCGCGAACGGGCTCCCGGAGTGCGCGTACTCGTGCTCACGACCTACGAGTCGGATGCGAGCATCCTCTCGGCGATCGAAGCGGGAGCGAGCGGCTACCTGCTCAAGGCGGCCCCAGCGGAGGAACTCATTGCTGGGGTCCGTTCCGTGGCGGCAGGCGAAGTGGCGCTCTCGCCGGCGATCGCGGCGCAACTGGTTGCCCGCGTTCGCGAGCCAGCGCCCGCAAGCCTCACGCCGCGCGAGACCGAAGTGCTGCGCCTCGTCGCCGAAGGGCTCTCGAATCGCGGCATCGGCGAGCGCCTCTACCTCGGCGAAGCCACCGTGAAGACGCACTTGCTCCGCGTGTTCGAGAAGCTCGGCGTCAACGACCGCACGCGCGCGGTCACGCTCGCCATGGAACGCGGCTTGCTGTAGCGCGACTAGAGTCCGACGCCGACAAGCACGGGCTCGGGGTGCAGCACGATTCCGAACTCGCTCTGCACGCGGGTCTGAATGTACGTCGCCAACTGGAGTACTTCGGCCGCGGTCGCCCGACCGCTCGGATTACAGAGCGCGAGCGTGTGCTTCTTCGACACCGCTGCCGCCGAGCCCGGTAGCGCGAAGCCGCGATGAATTCCCGCGTGCTCGATGAGCCACGCTGCGCTGAGCTTGACCGTGGCTGGCACGGGCTCGCGCGGAAGGGCAGGCTCGGCGCCGAGCGGCACCGCGAGTGCGGGCGGTTCAGGCTGCTGCGGCCAGCGTGGAGCCTCGGAGGGCAGTGTGGCCGCGAACGACTCGCTCACGATGGGGTTGGTGAAGAACGAGCCCGCGCTGAACGAGTTCGGGTCATCGTCGTCAAGCACCATGCCCTTCGCGGCACGCAAACCGAGCACCGCCGAGCGCACGCCGACCAGCGGAGCACGCTCACCGATCTCGACGCCCAGTGCGTCAGCGAGTTGGGCGTAGGCCACCGGCATGCCGAAGCGATCGTCTCGGGCTTCCAGCGCGAGGTCGACACTCAGAACGACGCCACGCCACCCTTCCTTGAGCGCGCTCGTGCGGTAGCCGAGCCGCAATTCAGGAGCGGGCACGACTCTGCGTTCGCCCGCATCGAGGTCGAGCAACTCCACCGCCACGAGGCTGTCGGCGATCTCTTGACCGTACGCGCCGATGTTCTGCATGGGCGCGGCCCCGACTGATCCCGGGATGCCCGACAGAGCCTCGATCCCGCCGAAGCCTTCACGCACGCAGTGTTCGACGAGGGCATCCCACGGTTCGCCAGCCTGCACGCGCAACCGCACGGGTCGGGCGCTGCCCACCGCGTCGTCGAGCCGTTCAATGCCGCGCGATCGTACGCGCACGACCACCCCGTCAAAACCCGCATCGCTCACGACCACATTCGAGCCGCCGCCGAGCACGAGCCACGGCTCGCCCGCAGCCTCGGCGTCGAGCACCGCAGCCTCGAGCTCGTCGGCCGTCGTGGCATCGATGGTTCGCTCGGCCTCACCACCGACGCGCAGTGTGGTGAGGTCGGCGAGGCGCACGCGCTCTGCCATCGAGTCAGCCCAGCGGGGTGACGCGCACCTGCGCCTTACCGAGCACAGTCGATCCGGCGTAGCTCACGGTGAGGTCGATGCGCGCTCCGGCGTCGTCGATCGCGCCGACGGTAGCGACGACGGTGAGTTCGGCCCCGTCGACCGGGTCAACGACGACGGGTCGAGTGAAGCGCACCTGATAGTCGCTCACCCAGCCGCGGCCGTCGAGCCAGTCGACAACCGGCTGTGCCGCGACGCCCATCGTGAGCATGCCGTGCGCGAGCACGCCGGGCAGTCCTACCGAGGCCGCCACGTCATCGCGATAGTGAATGGGGTTGAAGTCGCCGGATGCGCCCGCATAGCGGACGAGCGTGTCACGGCTGAGCGAAAATGTGCGCTCGGCGAGAACCTGACCGGTCTCGAGGCCATCGAGGATGCTCATGAGTCGTCTCCTCGCACGACGAGAGTCGAGATGCTCGTGACGACGTGCTCGCCTGCCGCGTCGACCATCGTCGTTTCGCTCGTGATCATGCTGTTGCCGCCGAGCGACTTGATGCTCGTGACGCGCAGTGTCGCGGTGAGCTCATCGCCAGCGACGACGGGGCGCGAGTAGGTGAAGCGCTGGTCACCGTGCACGACACGGCTGAAGTCGATGCCGGCGTCGGGTTCGGCGAGCAATTGCTGCAGCGTCGCCTCGGCGACGACGATCGGAAAGGTGGGCGGCGCGACAACGTCGGCGAAACCCGCAGCCCGCGCCGCCTCGACGTCGTGATGCAACGGAGCGGTCGCGAGCACGGCGCGCGCGAACTCGCGCACCTTCTCGCGACCCACGAGGTATGGGGCGACGGAAGCGAAGTCTCGCTCGGTCAGCTCAGGGTTCACAGGCACCCGCCCAGTCTAGGAGGCGGGACTAGAAGAGGGTTGTGCCGAGCAGTCGGTCGAGAATGCCCCGACCGAGGTGTCGTTCAGCAGCGTGGCCGCGCGCCGAGCCGCGCACGAGCAGCTCGAGCCCGCGCGTGGCCGCGATCGCGCGCAAAGCGATCTCGTCGCGCTCCGTGGGGATGCGCCCGTATCCGTGGAGGAACGCAGCGCGAAGCCACGGCTCGTCGCGCCACGGACCGTACTCGAGCCACAGCAGATCGGTGATGCGCGGCTCGAACTGCACGTGCGCGAAGTCGATCAGCCGCACGCGGCCGCCCGGGTCGATGATCCAGTGCTGTGGTGCGAAGCGGCCGTGCACGGGCACGTGGTCAAGTTCACCGATGTCGATCGCAGCGGCAATGTGCTCGCGTGCGAGGGCGCGCTCGTGCGCCAAGCGCAGGCCCCGCGCATCTGCAGGGTCGGAACCGTCGCCCCAGAGTCTCTCCGCGGCGACGCTCCAGCGCTCGAACTCCGCGGCAATGTCATGCCCGAAGCGGGAGTGACGGCGAGCAGGTTCGGCGTCATGCAGCCTGCGCAACATCTCGCCCGCCCGCTGGTGAATGTCGCCGTCATGCTCGTGCTGCGTGCCCGCGGCGGGTTCGCCGAGCAAGCGCGAGAGCACCGTGAGCCGCAACGCTGGGTCGCTGAGCACCACTCGCGGGGCGTCGCCGCCGAGCGCAACCTCATAGAGCTGCAGAGACTCGCTCTCGCGACGATGAGGCGCCGCATCGCGGTGCCACTTGACAACCGCTTGCTCGCCGCCGCGCGTCACAACGTGCAGCACGCGCGAGTCACGGTGCGCGCCCCAGTGTTCGACGACGACGTCGACGGGGCCGAGAGTGCGGTGCACGCGGTCGAGCACTTCGGCGTCGGAGGCCAGGCGCGGGCGCGCGAGCGAGGGGTCGTGGGCATCCACGGCGATGCTCATCGCGCTCCTCCTCCGGCCTGGATTGCGGTGCCCAGTTGCGGCGGCTCTGGGCCTACACGAAACCCCGGGTCACCAGTCGTGGTGGCCCGGGGTCTCGGTCAAGTCTGTGTGGCTGCGCCTACTGGCAGCTCTCGCACTGCAGCAGGTCCATCGGGTCGACGGGCACTGCGTAGCCACCGACGGTGTCGTTGTCGTTGTCCATGATGGGCCTCCTTCTGTGGTCTCGATTCCCGCGATGAGCGGGTGGGTCATCACTATATAACGGGAATGACAGCAATGTCATTCCCCCACATCTTGTGTTTCGGCGTGTCGCGATCTTTTTTTGCGACGGCCCTTTTTGTGCGGTGGATGCCCTCCGCCAGCCCCCTACCTGCCCCGTTGCGCGGCGCATTCTCGGGCCTCTTGGCCCTGCTGAGGTTCAGGTGCAGCCCGTACCCTAGAGCTCTACGACTACAGCGCGAAGGACACCATGTGCCCGGCCCCCGCACCTGAGAGCGGCTCTGCCACGCCCGGCACCTCGGCGTTCGCGCCCCACGGCCTGCGGTTGCCGTTTCTTGGCCGAGGGCTCGCCCTGCAAGTAGAAGAAGGTCTGCTCGTCGCGCAGTCTGCCCTGCGACTAGCGGTGAAGAACCGCGTGATTCTCGCGACCATGCGTGACGGCGGCGAGTGGAACGATGCCGCCATGGCAGACGTCGTGCGCGGCGAGATCGACGAACTGCTGATCGAACTCGACGCCGATGCCGACAGGTTGCACGCCGCCTCAGCGGCGATTGCCAAGAGGGCACGACGAGGCTTCCGGCTCACCCCGCGTCAGAAGAAAGAGTCGGAGCGACTCGCTACGCGCGCACGCATTTCGCGTCGGGTAGCCGAGCGACTGCGCGAATCGCGTGACGACGAGGCCTTCGTCGCCTCCGTCATCAACCTCGCCCGCGAAGACTCGTTGCGAGAGCTGTTGCAACCCCGCTTGTTGCCGCTTGACGGACCATCAACGCTCACGCCGAAAGAGCAGCGCATCGCGCTGCGAGGGGTGCAGGTTGATCTGCGGAAGCTGATTGCCGACTACGACGCCCGCACGGGCGGGTATGCGGAGGAGTGGTGAAGTGCGGACGGTGAACGGGGACGGATGGCGGGGACGGATGGCGAGTGCGTCGCCTGCGGGACTCGATCCCCACCGTGCCGCCGCGACGCCGCAAGGCGGCGCCGCGGACTGCGCGGTGGGGGCCCAGGAGAGTTCGAGCTGGTACCCTCGCTACCAATGCAAAAGCCCCGCCGAGGCGGGGCTTTTGCATTGGTAGCGAGGGCGGGACTCGAACCCGCGACACCACGATTATGAGCCGTGTGCTCTAACCACCTGAGCTACCCCGCCGGGCAGAACCCGCCTCGAGAGGCTAGTTCAGAGCCCCGAGTCAGGATTGAACTGACGACCCCTTCCTTACCATGGAAGTGCTCTACCACTGAGCTATCGGGGCGTGACCGTACCCTCACCGAGAAACGGCACCAGAGAAGATTATCACCAACTTCGCGAGGCTACTGCGGCCGCTTTGCGCGGTGACGACCCGCCTCAGCGACGTTCGGCACGGTGACGCCCGGCAGCAACCACGCGCTGAAGTCGGGCCCCGTCGCGTGGATGCTCTCGCCCCGCACCTCGGCAGTTCCCACGAGTCTCGGCGCGCGATCGAGCGGGGCTGAGCCCGTGAGCGCGTCGGCCGGGAGAACGACCTCCGTATTACCCCGCGCGGCGAGCACGAGCACGCTCTGCTCGGCAGTCTCGCGCACGAACACGAGGCACTCGTCGTCGACGTGGAGCCAGCGCAACGAGCCGTGACTGAGGGCGGGGTGCTCGCGACGCAAGCGGATGAGCGAACTGTAGAGCTCGATGCGCTCGGCGTGAGCATCCATCGTCGCCCACGGCATGGGCGTGCGCGAGTGCTCGCCGTTTTCACCCGTCGCACCGATCTCGTCTCCCGCGAAGAGCACCGGAATTCCGGGCAGCGTCATCGTGAGGCCAACCGCCACCGGCACGGCGCCGGGCAAGGCTCGGTTGGCAAAACGCGCAGTGTCGTGCGTGTCGAGCGCGTTCATGCCGTGCACACGCGTGGCCCACGGCATCGCCGCCGTGAAGCGACGGTGCGCGAGGTAGACCTGCTCTGCGGTGTAGTTCGGCATCACCGGGTAGGGCAGGCCGAAGAACCAATCGATCTCACCGGGCTCGCTCAGCCACGCCCACACCGGACGCGTGAGGTTCGCATAGGTCATGGCGCCGTGCCAGCCTTCGCCCTGCAGATCGGGAGCAGCGTCATTCGTGTACTCGCCCAGGAGAAGGGTCTCGGGGTTCTGCTCGGCCATCGTGCGTCGAATGATGGCCGCCACTTCGAGAGCGAGGTCGTCGTGCCGGAAGCGCCCGGTCATGTTGGCGACATCGATGCGCCACCCGTCGAGCGAGTAGGGCGGCTTGAGCCAACGCGCGACGATCGAGTCAGGTCCCTCGATGAAACGACGCCGCAGTTCAGTGGAGTTCCAGTTGAGCTTGGGCAGACTCGGCACGCCCAGCCACGATTCGTAGTCCTCGTGCGCGTCGTCGAGCCAGTAGTAGAAGTCGCTCTCGGGTGCCTCGGGCTGCCGGTGAGCCGCACGGAACCACTCGTGGGCGTCGCCGGAATGGTTCGTCGTCAGATCGCCCATGACGCGGATGCCTCGCTCGTGCGCCGCATCCACGAGACGCACAAGCGCCTCATCGCCTCCGAGCAACTCGTCGACCTGCTCGAAGGTGTGCGCGTCGTACCGATGATTTGAGCGACCGGGAAAGAACGGAGTGAGATAGAGCAGCGTCACGCCGAGCCTCTCGAGGTGGTCAAGGTGTTCGATGATGCCGTCGAGGTCGCCGCCGAAGAACTGCAGCGGCGTCGACGGTCCGCGATAGATCGGCTCGTCGCTCCAGTCGGCGAGCTCTGCCCACTCGGGGGCAGGCCGGGCATCGGCCGCGGCCGAGCGCGCGAACCGATCAGGGAACACCTGGTACATGACCTGCTCGGCAGCCCATGTCGGGGCTGGCGCGTGTGTGATGAGCCGGAAGTCGTCGTCGTCACGCGTCTCGATGTCGCTGAGCCCGGCGTTGCTCAGCCACTGCACCCTCCCGTCGGCGCGCTCGATGACCCAGCGGTAGCCGTGCACAGGGTTCTCGACGAGCAGCTCGGCCTGCCACCACTGCGCGCCGTCAGCGCTTCCGATGAGAGTGGCGTCGTCCCAGCGCGGTTCGCGGTTCGGATTCGACCGAGTGCGAACCGCCGACACGTCGCCATAGGAGTAAGGGATGCGCAGCCGCACCGGCACGCGCTGGCCGAGCTCGATGCCCGCGCTCGGCAGGTGCCCCGCTGGTGCGCCGAGGGCGCCGACGTAGAGCGCCGAGCCGTCGTGGTGTGGCTCGGCGGCGAGCGCGCCCGTCACTTGACCGACCCCGCGGTGAGGCCGCCGATGATGTACTTCTGCAAGTAGAGGAACAGGGCGACAACCGGCAGTGCCGCGAGCACAGCACCAGCGGAGAAGATCGTCCAGTTGCGCGACGTCTCTTGCGAGACGAACTGGTAGAGGCCCACGGCGAGCGTTTGAGTTTGCGGATCAGTCAGCACGATCGACGCGATGACAAACTCACTCGTCGATGCGATGAACGACAACAAACCCACCACGGCAAGAATCGGTGCGACGAGCCGCAAAATGATGGTGAAGAAGATGCGCGCGTGGCTGGCACCGTCGATCTTGGCGGCCTCGTCAATCGACACGGGCACGGTGTTGAAGAAGCCGTACATGAGATAGGTATTCACGCCGAGAGCACCGCCGAGGTAGACAAGCACGAGGCCCGCCTGCGTGCCGATGCCGATCGCGGGAAAGATCTCGCCGATGCCCGTGAGCAGAAGGAAGATCGCGACGACGCCGAGCAGTTGCGGGAACATCTGCACGAGCAGCAGCGTGAGCAATCCGACGCGTCGACCGGTGAAGCGCATGCGCGAGAACGCGTAGGCCGCGAGCGCACCGAGAAAGACGGTGCCGGCTGCCGCAACGAGGCCGATGACCATGGTGTTGACGAACCACGCGGCGAAGGGCTGCTGCGGCAATTGGAAGAGCCGTACGTAATTGCCGAAGTCGATCGTGCGGAAGAGGTCGTTCGACCCCACAAGCGTGCCCGAGGGGTTCAGCGACGCCGACAGCACGTACAGCAAAGGGAATGCGGCGAAAACGAGCATGACGAGACCGATGAGGTGTCGCCACCCCGTGTCGCGCGCCCAATAGAGGAAGCCTTTGCGGCGCGTCGCGGGGATCACGCGGGGAGACGGCGTTGGTGCAGCAGTGCCGGCTGCCGCGCCCGACACCGAGGGGTAGAGGCGCGCACCGATCTGCTCACCGTCTGCGGGGTTGAAGGGATTAGTCATATCAGTTCAGCTCCTCGAGGGCCTTGGTCTGACGGAAGGAGATGATCGAGACCGTCGCGACGATGAGGAAGATGAGAATCGCGAAGGCGCTCGCGAGACCGTAGTCGCGGCCCGTTCCTTCACCGAACGCCACCTTGTAGACGAGCGTGATGAGAATGTCGGTCGCTCCCGCATCGACGCCCGCTGTCACATCGCGAGGGCCGCCGCCCGTGAGCATGTAGATGATGTTGAAGTTGTTGAAGTTGAAGGCGAACGACGAGATCAGCAGAGGTGCCACCGAGACCAGCAGCAGCGGGAACTTGATGAGTCGGAACACCGCCCACGGTCTCGCGCCGTCGACAGTTGCGGCTTCAGTGAGTTCTTCAGGGATCGACTGCAGCGCTCCCGTGCAGATGAGGAACATGTAGGGGAAACCGAGCCACAGGTTGACGAGCAGCACGCTGAATTTCGCGAGCCACGGATCAGTGAGCCAGGGGATGCTCGCTCCTTGGAAGATCACTTGGTTGACATATCCGAAGTCTTCGTTGAGCAAGCCGAGCCAGACGAGCCCGGAGAGAAAGCCCGGGAACGCGTACGGCAAGATCATGATGATGCGGTAGATCTTCTTGCCGCGCATGAGCGGCTTGTTGAACACGATCGCGAGGAAGAGGCCGAGGGCGAAGGTTGTCGCGACGGAGAGAGTCGCGAACGCGAAGGTCCAGATCGTGACGCTGATGAGCGGGCCACGGATGTTCTCGGTCGTAAATGCGGTGACGAAGTTGTCGAAGCCGACGTTGATCGTCCAGCCGGGAGTGAGTTCGCGACCGCCCTCGCTCACGAAGGCGCCGTCTCCTCCATCACGGTAGACCGTGCCGGAACGGTCAATGAAGGTGTCGGTTTCGGCGTCGTACTCAAGGTTCGAGAGATAGAGGTACGCGCTGCTGCCATCTGGAGTGCGCAATGCACCGTCGTTGGGGTCGTCGCTCACCTGCACGGCGAGATCGGTGATCGCGCGCTGGTTGCCGAGTAGGTCGTTGAACGTGAGTGTCGTGAAGCCCGGCACCGAGTCAGCCTTGCCCGTGGAGTCGGTGCCGTAATCGGTGACCCGTTCGAGCGGCTGATCGGAGCTGCCGAGTAGCACCTCGCCCTCAGGGTCGGTGACGAGGAAGAAGTATTCGCCGAACTGCTCAAGCACCGTCAGCCGGTATGTGGGTGAGTCGGGAACTCGCTCCTGGGCGGTGATGAGGATGGTCTCGATGGCGTCGTCTTTCGAGCCATTGCGGCCGTCACCGTAGTTGGTGAACGCGATGTAGCCGCTGTAGACGACGACGAAGATCTGGAAGATCGCGAGAAAGACAAGTCCTGGCGCGAGGTATTTCGCCGGCAACCAGCCTGGACGCAGATAGACGACATTGAGCAGCACCGTGACGGCGAGCACGATACCGACGAGCAGCCACTCCTCTTGGAGGAACAGCATGAAGAGCGCGAAGACCGCGATTGCATCGAGGATGCTCAGGAGCGCGATCGTGATGATGAGTCCGCGCGTACTGCGCGCCTGGCGAATGCGCCGTGGCGGCGGGGGCGGTGTCGTGCGTGGCGCGGTCGCGGCGCCTGTCGCTGACGCGGTGGGGTGGATGCTCACAGTGACTCCTGTCGTGTGCCGGGCTACGCGTGGCGATGCCGGGGGCCGGGCGGAGCATCCACGATGCTCACCCGACCCCCGGCGGGTCGCTCAGTCTCGACTAGCCGTCGATCTTCGACTGAATGCTCTCGACCATGGCGCGCCACAGCTCGACCGGGTCACCCTGGCCGTTGATGATCGCCACCTCGGTCGTGCCCCAGTCGCTCCACACGACGTCCATCGCAGGCACGTTGGGCATGGGGTTGCCGTTTGCTCCGACCTCGCCGAAGGCGGCGACATCGGCGTTCGACGACGCGGCCTCGAAGGCAGTGAGCAGAGCGGGAGCGCGGCCGCCGACCTCGTAGAGCGCGGTCTGCACGGGCTCGGTGCCAATGTAGTTCACGAGGAACTCATTGGCCGCGAGGGTGTTCTCGCTGCGGGCGCTGATGAAGAAGCCCTGAACTCCGACGAACGGGGAAGCAGTCTCGCCTCCCGCGCTCGGGATGGGCTCGATGGCGTACTCAATGCCCGCCTCGCTGATCGCGGGAATGTTCCACGGGCCAGTGAGGAAGAACGGCGACTTGCCGGCGACGAACTCTTCGCGAGCGATGTCGCCCGTGATGTTCGTGTTGAGCACGCCAGCGGCACCCCACTCGGCAAGCGCGGTCGCGAAAGCCTCGCCGCCTTCGTTACCGAGAGCGAGCGCGGTGGGGTCGTAGGTGCCGTCAGCGGTGATCTCGAAGACCGGGGCGCCGAACGAGGCCTGCAGTGGGTACAGGTGGTAGGGGTCTGCCGCGTTCGGGTCGAGGCCGACCAGGAAGGCGTACTCAGTGCCAGCGGCCTCGCCGAGCTCGAGCAGTTGGTCGAAGGTCTCGGGCTGCTCAGAGACGAGAGCCGTGTTGCGGATCATGGCGATGTTCTCGACCGAGTAGGGCAGGCCGTAGGTCTGGCCCTCGTAGCTCATGGCCGAGATCGCGACGTCTTGGAACTCGCTGGCCTTGTCGCCGAGCTCGAGCGGAGCAACGACGCCGTTCTGCACGAGCTTGCCGAGCCAGTCGTGGGCGCCGACGATGATGTCGGGGCCGTTGCCCGTGGGGGCCTGCGTGATGAAGTCGTCGCGGATCGCGCCGAACTCTTTGGTGACGAGCTCGACGGTGACGCCGCGCTCTTCCTCGAACTGTGCGGCCACATCTTCGAGAACGCCGGCGCGGTCTGCGTCGACCCAAACGGTGAGCGAGCCTTCGAACTGCGGGGCTTCGGGCTCAGTGGCGCATCCGGAGAGCACAATCGCCGTGGTGGCGGCGAGTGCTCCCGTCATGAGCATGTTGCGTGATGTCACCTTCATCGGTGGTCACCCTTTCGTGTGCGGTCGGCCTCGGTGCCAACCGCCGGGTGTCGCTGTGAAGCGAAGCCGTCGGGCGCAGAGGCCGTTCTCCTGGTGCTCGCGGAATGCAAGCGTTTCCATTACCGCACACGGCGCTCCGGAGTGCAAGCGCTTCCAGGTTTTCGACGAGCAGTGGGCCTCACGGGCACCGAAACTTTGGCGAAACACGGCACTCTGCGCGTATCCAGCGTGTTTCATACATGGAACCGGTCCCACGAAACCGCCGATGTGTCTTACAGTTGCACGCATGCCCCACGACACGACCACCCCTTTGACTCGTCCCGTCGAGCACCGCGGAACGGCCGCGCCCGGCTCGGAATGGTGGAGATCTGCCGTCATCTACCAGGTCTATCCCCGATCATTTGCCGACGCTTCCGGAGACGGAATCGGCGACTTGGCCGGCATCACCGAGCGACTGCCCGCACTCGCCGACCTCGGCGTCGACGCCGTCTGGCTCTCGCCCTTCTTCCGCTCGCCGCAGCGCGACGCCGGCTACGACGTAAGCGACTATTGCGCCGTCGACCCGATCTTCGGAACCCTTGCAGACTTCGATGCCATGCGCGACCGCGCGCACGAACTCGGCCTGCGCGTGATCGTCGATCTCGTTCCCAACCACTGCTCGAACGAGCACCCCTGGTTCAAGGAGGCGCTGGCCGCGGGTCCTGGCTCGCCCGAACGCGAGCGATTCATGTTCCGGCCGGGCAAGGGCGAGAACGGAGAACTGCCGCCCAACAACTGGCAGTCGGTGTTCGGTGGAGCGGCGTGGACACGTATCACCGAGGCCGACGGTTCACCCGGCCCTTGGTACCTGCACATCTTCGACAGCAGCCAGCCTGACTTCAACTGGAACAACGAGTGGGTGCGTGAGCAGTTCCGCGGAGTGCTGCGCTTCTGGCTTGACCGCGGTGTCGACGGCTTCCGAGTCGACGTCGCGCACGGCCTCATCAAGAAGGAGGGCCTGCCAGACATCGCCGAGAAGTCTGAGGCCGCAGGACTCGCTGACGCGATCTCGGCGCCCGACGATGTTCCCTACTGGGCGCAGCCAGAGGTACACGAGATCTATCGCGACTGGCACAAGGTGCTTGCCGAATACGAAGGCGACCGTGTTCTGTGCGCTGAAGCGTGGGTCGAGCCGCTCGAGAAAGCGGCGCTCTGGGTTCGCCCCGACGAAATGCACCAGGCCTTCAACTTCAGCTACCTCGGCACGCCGTGGAACGCCGAGCGGCTGCGCTCGGTGATCGACGAATCGATCGCGGCCTTCCACGGAGTGGGAGCCCCGAGCACGTGGGTGCTCTCGAACCACGACGTCGTGCGGCACGCGAGCCGCTATGGGCTCGAAGAGCCCGACGCGACGCCCGCCTCGGGCATTGGCCCGAAGAGCCCCGAGAAGCCCGACCTTGCGCTCGGCCTGAAGCGGGCGCGTGCCGCGACCATGCTCATGTTGAGCCTTCCCGGTAGCTCGTACCTCTACCAGGGCGAAGAACTCGGCTTGCCCGAAGTCATCGAGCTTGACGATCACGTGCGCGAAGACCCCACTTTCCACCGCACCAACGGCGAGGTGTACGGGCGCGACGGGTGCCGCGTGCCCATTCCGTGGGAGTCAGACGCGCCGGCGTTCGGGTTCAACAGCACGGGCGAAAGCTGGCTACCGCAGCCCGAACTCTTCGCGGGGTATGCCCGGGACGCACAGCAGGGCGTTGCCGGATCGACGCTCGAGCTCTATCGCACCGCCTTGCGAGTGCGTTCAGAGCGGATGCTCGGCACGGGCGCACTCGAGTGGTTGACCGGTTTCGGTGACGACGTCGTGGCGTTGCGCAACGGAAGCGTCACTGTCATCGCGAACCTCGGAGCAACGGGCGTTGAGTTGCCCGCTGGCGACGTGCTCCTCGCGAGCGGGTCGATCGACGGCCGCGTGTTGCCCACCGACACGACGGTCTGGCTCACCGCCGACTGACACACGCATACGCGCTGACGACGAAGGGCCCTGGATGATCATCCAGGGCCCTTCGTAATGTCGAGTTCAGCAGGCCGCACTCGCCAGCGAGACGCCGCTAGCTGGCGTTCGCCTGCAGCCAGGCGAACGGATCGATGGCAATGTCGTCGATGCGGATCTCAAAGTGCAAGTGGGCACCTGTCGAGGTTCCGGTGCTACCGACCGTGCCGAGGAAGTCGCCGACTTGAATCGTGTCTCCGGTGCTTACTGGCGTGGAGTCCCACGTCATGTGCGCGTACGTGCTCGTGACTCGCTGCCCGTTGATGACGTGCTCGATGATGACGTGATTGCCGAAGCCGCCACCCTGTTCGTGCTTGATGACCACGCCGTCGGCGATCGCGTAGATCGGCGTGCCGGCGCCAGGGTTGAAGTCGAGGCCCTGGTGGTAGCTCGAGCACCAGCGACAGGGGGCCACTCGCTCGCCGAAGCCAGAACTGATGGGCACCGCGTAGGGGAAGGGCCAACGCACCGCGCCGGAACCGCTCGTGGAGTAGGAGAAGTTGCGGTTGCCGTACTTGAGACGCAGCATCTCGGCGTAGCTCGTGACGCTCCAGTCGTCGCGCGAGGCGGTCGTGGCAGCAAGGTCGCTCGCCTCGGCCTCGAGCACCTGGTCGGCAAGCACCTCGGTGTCGGCCTCGGTCAGCGCGACCGGAGCGAGAGCCATCGAGGCGGGCGGAGCATCGGGGTCGAAGAGGGCCGCCGCTGGCACTGTGGTGCCGACGAGAAGACCAGCAGCTGCAAGCATCACGATGGGCGGGAAGATCTTCTTCGCGAGCCTTCGGTGCAGCGGTAGGCGATGCGCGGGGTGTCCCGACCGTGCGGGAGCTACGTCAACCGCCGCTCGCGATGCCGGGGCAGTGCGCGCCACTCGTGCGGGTGGACGCGAAGCGGCCCGTGACTCGCGACGGCTCGGTGCTGCCGCACGCTCGGCTTCTCGCAGAGCGCGGCGGCTCGGCGCAGCAGTCGTCGCAGGAGCAACGGCCTCGGCAACAGCGGGAAGGGCGAGGTGCTCGGGAGCGGGGGGCAATGCGGCGGGTTCAGCAGAGTGCGACGACGCTACGGAATGCGGCATTACTGCGGAGTGCGGCAGAGCTGTGGATTGCACCGAAGCCGTGGATTGCAGCGAAGCTGTGGATTGCTCAGAGAAGGTGAATCCGAGCGACTCGAGTGCGGAGCGATCGGCGGTCTCGGGCTCATTGTCGGAGCCCGCCGCCAACCACGGGAACTCTTCAGTCACGGGTCTGGTCAGCCTCAGGGTCTCGGTGGCTTCGCGACTCTCGGCCTGTGGGTACAGGCTCCATGAGCCAGCGAATTATCACGGATTGATAAAGACTACCCCTCGAATCGCGATGGCGGTAGTCCGTGAGCAGGGTTCGACTCGGTTTCCGGCGTGTCGCGGGTGACCGCTGTTACGCGTCGCCCGGCACCGCTCCGACAGTTGTGAGCACGCCCTCGAGCACCTCAGCCAGTTCGGGGTGCGCAGCGAGCAGGAAGCGGTGGTCTCCCCTCGCCCCGTTGACGCCCGAGATACGAGCGCCCGCTTCCGCGGCAATGATCGCGCCTGCCGCGTGGTCCCAGGGGTTGAGCGTGCGCTCGAAGTAGGCGTCGACACGACCGCACGCCACCGCGCACAAGTCAAGCGAGGCTGTGCCCATTCGCCGAATGTCACGCACGAGCGGTAGCAGCCTCGCCACGGCAGCACCCTGTTCTGAACGCGTCTGGGGAAGGTAGGCGAAACCGGTCGCGAGCAGGGCGTGCTCTGGCGGCACCGGAGCGTTGACCGTGATGGGCCGTTCTCCGAGCCACGCGCCCTCCCCCGCCGCGGCGGTGAACATCTCACCGGTCGCCGGATTCAGCACGACGCCCGCGAGTGCGCGCCACGACTGGGGGTCGGGTTCGCCCTCGACGACCGCGATGCTCACGGCGTAGTGAGGGATGCCGTACAAGAAGTTGACGGTGCCGTCGATAGGGTCGACGACCCAGGTGTAGCCGGTCGAGCTGCTATCGGCAGCCGACTCTTCGCCGAAGAAACCATCGCCGGGCCGCTGCTCGGCGAGTCGGCGGCGTACGAGAGCTTCAACGTCGCGATCGACCTGCGTGACGACGTCCACCGGTGACGACTTGCGGTCGGCAACCTCGACCACGCCGCGGCGAGCTTCAGCGGCAAATGCTCCCGCCTCGAGGGCGATGGCTCGCGCAATGTCGAGCAGAGCGCGCGGGGAGTTCGACGAAGAGGTCATGTGGTGGCGAGTGAGGGATTCGAACCCCCGAATGCAGAGCAGTCTGATTTACAGTCAGATCCCTTTGGCCGCTTGGGTAACTCGCCATGTGCGCACCCGACCCGTGTAGTCACCGACCGGAGGCGCTGACCAAGGATACAAGAGTGTGCGGCCCCGCGTGAACACGCGCAGAGAGGTCGCGCGGCTATCCTGGCCCCGAAAGAGAGTGGAGGACCAGCGCATGGCTGGCATCGACGATGTCGCACGGGCCGCGGGGGTATCCACCGCGACCGTTTCACGTGCGCTCAGCGGCCGTGGACCGGTCGCTGCGGCGACACGTGACCGCGTCGCCGCGGTCGCTGCCGAACTCGGTTACGTCGTCTCGGCGAGCGCCTCCAGCCTGGCGACCGGCCGCACGCGCAACATCGGCGTCGTCGTTCCCTTCCTCAACCGCTGGTTCTACACGTCGGTCATCGAGGGTGCACAGCGCCGCCTCATGCAGCACGGCTACGACCTCACGCTCTACAACCTTTCGGGAGACGACCGCGAGCGCGAGAAAGTCTTCGACGACCACCTACTGCGGCAGCGGGTTGACGCGGTCATCGCTGTGAGCCTCGAGCTCACCTCTCAAGAAATCACGGCCCTCCACACTCTCGGCAAGCCCATCGTGGGCGTGGGCGGTCCGTTGGAAGGCGTACGCACTCTCAGCATTGACGACGTCGCGGTCACGAAGCTCGCGACCGAGCATGTTCTCTCACTCGGCCACACGCGCATCGGACACATTGGCGGCGACGTCGACCGCGAGCTCGCCTTCCACCTGCCCACCAATCGCAGGCTCGGCTACGAAGCCGCCCTGCGCGCCGCGGGGCTCGTGCCAGAACGCGAGCTGTACTTTCCCGCGGTGTTCACGATGGAGAGCGGCTACACCGCCGCCAAGCAGATGCTCGGCAACCCCCGGTTGCGTCCCACGGCGATCGTCGCAGCGAGCGACGAGATGGCGATCGGCGCCATGCTCGCGGCTCGTGACATGGGGCTCGACGTTCCGGGTGACCTCTCGGTCATCGGCATCGACGACCACGAGCTCGCAGGCTTCTTCGGGCTCTCGACGGTGGCGCAGCATCCCGAACTACAGGGAGAGCGCGCGGTCGACGTGCTCATGGAGCAACTGCGTCCGGCAGCGCTCGGCACGGTGAGTGAGACAAACACCGCGCTGCCCTTCGACCTCATCGTGCGGTCATCCACGGCGCGACCTCGCGGTGGCAGCGGCGGTCGCTAAGGCCTCTTGGCTAGCATGGGCGCATGGCTGATTCCTCATTCGACATCGTGAGCAAGGTCGACAAGATGGAGGCGGAGAACGCCGTCAACCAGGCGCAGAAAGAAGTCGCGCAGCGCTACGACTTCAAGGGCGTCGGGGCGTCGATCGAGTGGAGCGGCGAGAAGCTGCTGCTCAAGGCCAGCGCCGAGGAGCGCGTCAAGGCGGTGCTCGAAGTGCTCGAGTCGAAGATGATCAAGCGCGGCATCGGCATTCGCAGCCTCGACACGGGAGAGCCCTACGCGAGCGGCAAGGAGTTCCGCATCGAAGTTGGTCTCAAGAACGGCATCTCGAGCGATGACGCCAAGAAGATCTCGAAGATCATCCGCGACGAAGCCCCCAAGAGCGTCAAGAGCCAGATTCAGGGCGACGAGTTGCGCGTGCAGTCCAAGAGCCGCGACGACTTGCAGGCCACGATGGCGCTCCTCAAGAGCAAAGACCTCGACGTCGCTCTGCAGTTCGTCAACTTCCGCTGAGCCGCCGGCACTCGGCGGCAGTTCGTGACGGACGAGTGGGCGGGTCACCCCCGCGGTAGTCGCGAGTACCGTCACCTGCTCGCCGCGCTCTTTCTCGCGGGCATCGCGACCTTCGCGCAATTGTGGTCTGCGCAGGGCATCCTGCCGCTCATCGCCGTCGACTTGCAGATCAATGCCGCGACGGCTGGCCTCACCGTGTCAGGCACGACGGCGGGGCTCGCTGCCGCGGTGCTGCCGTGGAGCTGGGTCGCCGACCGCATCGGCCGCCTGGCCGTCATGCGCATCGCGCTCGTGAGCGCGAGCGTGCTCGGCCTGCTGGCACCGCTCGCACCGACCGCCGAATTGCTCATCGCGACGCGACTCATCGAAGGAGTGGCCCTCGGCGGACTGCCCGCCGTGGCGCTCACCTACCTCAGCGAAGAAGTCGACCGGCGTCACGCTGCCGTGGCCGCGGCGACCTATGTCGCGGGAACGAGTGTGGGTGGGTTGCTCGGACGCATAGTCTCGGCACCCGTCGCCGCCGTCAGCGACTGGCGCGCTGGCCTCGCCGTCGTCGCCGCTCTCGCGACCGTCGCGGCGATCGCCTTCATCGCCTTGGCCCCCCGGCCTCGAGGGTTCGTGCGTGCCGCACCGATGCCACCGCGCGCGGCGGTAGGGCATCTCGTGAGGCTGGCGCGCGACCCCGTCGTGCTCGCGCTGTGGGCGCAGGGCGCGTTGCTCATGGGGGCACTCGTCGCCACATACACCTACCTCGGATTCCATCTCGAGCAGCCGCCGTTCGGGGTACCGCCCGCGCTCGCATCGCTGCTCTTCACCGCCTATCTCGCGGGCACGGCCTCGGCCCGCGCGGCCGGAGGTCTCGCCGAACGCTTCGGCCGTCGCCGGGTACTCATCGCATCAGGGGGGCTCGTCGCCCTCGGCTCCGCCCTCACGGCATCATCACTGCTCGTGATCGTCGTGCTCGGTCTCGTGGTGCTCACCGTCGGCTTCTTCGCGGGGCACGCGATCGCCTCGGGATGGGTCGGCCAGAGAGTGCGGCAGGGCAGAGCCCAAGCGACGAGCATCTACACGCTGAGCTACTACGCCGGCTCGAGCCTCGCAGCGCTACTCGCCGGCGTGCTCTACCTCGCGTTCGACTGGGTAGCGGTGGTCGTGCTTGTCACGCTGCTGGGCGTTTCAGCCGTGGCGGTCGCGCTCGCGGCGGCGCGCGAGGAGGGCTGGGCATCCACCGGCGAAGCCTCACGGTGACCCGCGCTCAGTAGACTCCGACCATGACGGAGCCCAGCGGCCTCAGCACCGCGGCTGCGGTGATCGTGCTCATCATCACGCTCGCCCTGCTGCTTGCTGTGATCGCGATCGCGATCGTGGCGCTCATCATCGTTCCGCGCAACCGCCGACCGCAGAGCGCACTCGCCTGGTTGCTGCTGATCTACGTGCTGCCGCTCGTCGGGTTCCTGCTGTTTCTGCTGCTCGGCTCGCGGCGCCTCCCGAGGCGGCGACGCGAGCAGCAGGAGGAGATCAACACCTACATTCTCGAGACGACGGAAGGCATGGACAGGGTCAGCAAAGACTCACCATGGCCTCCGTGGCTCGAGCCGATCGTCGAACTCAACCGCAACCTCGGGGCCATGCCTCTCGTCGGGGGCAACACCGCTCGGCTCTACACCGACTACTCCGCTTCTCTTGCCGCGATGGCCGAAGCTGTGCGAACCGCCACCCGCTCGGTGCACGTCGAGTTCTACATCATGTCGATCGACGACGAGACGCGCGACTTCTTCGATGCGCTGGCCGAGGCGGTCGAACGCGGCGTCACGGTGCGCGTGCTCTATGACCATGTCGCATGCCTGCGCGTGAAGGGCTATCGCCGTCTGCTCGCGAGACTCGACGAGATCGGCGCCCTGCATCACGCGATGCTGCCGGTGCGTCCGTGGCGGGGCCAGTGGCAGCGACCCGACCTGCGCAACCATCGCAAATTTCTCATCGTCGATGGGCAGCTCGCCTTCACTGGATCACAGAACCTCATCGAGCGCGGGTACAAGCGCCGTCGTCGTCGCGACGGAAGCCGACTCGCCTGGAAGGAGGTCATGGTGCGCTTCGAGGGCCCCATCGTTGCCGGTATCGAAGCGCTCTTCGCCACCGACTGGTACAGCGAGACCGACGAGCTGCTCTTGCGCGAGACCGTGATCCCGCCCGAGATCGACCCCGGATTGGGTCTCGATGCGCAAGTGGTGCCGAGCGGTCCCGCCTTCGAGGGCGAGAACAACCTGCGGCTGTTCAACTCGCTCGTCTACGCGGCACAAGAGCAGGTTCAGATCTGTTCGCCCTACTTCGTGCCAGACGAGTCGATGCTCTACGCGATTACGACCGCAGCGCAGAGTGGGCTCGACGTGCAACTGTTCGTCTCAGAGGTCGGCGATCAGCCGCTCGTGTTTCACGCTCAGCGCTCGTACTACGAAGAGCTCTTGCGCGCTGGAGTGCGCATCTGGCTCTACCGTGCGCCGACAGTGCTGCACGCCAAGCACTTCACGATCGACGATCAGGTGGCCATCATCGGCTCGAGCAACATGGATATGCGCTCGTTCAGCCTCAACCTCGAAGTGTCGATCATGGTGCGGGGCGAGAGCATCATTCGTGAGCTTCGCGAGATCGAGCGTTCCTACCGCGAGCAGTCTCGTGAACTGACCCTCGACGAGTGGATGCGCCGTCCCGCCCGCATGCGCATTCTCGACGATCTCGCGCGCGTGACCGCAGCAGTACAGTAGCGGCACGCCGCTGCGCCCGCGTACCGTTCTGGCATGACGCAGAAGACCGTTCCGACCGGCGTTCCGGTCGAAGAGTTCTTGGCCGGCCTCGACGCTCGTCGCGCTGCCGAAGGAGCCGAGCTCGCCCGCATCTACGGCGAGGCGACGGGGGCCGAGCCCGTCATGTGGGGGCCGTCGATCATCGGCTTCGGCGCCTACACGATCACCTATGCGAACGGCACCACCGGCACGTGGATGCGAACCGGGTTCTCGCCGCGCAAGGCAAAGTTGTCGCTCTACGGTCTGACCGAGCATCCCGAATCGGCTGCGCTGCTGCAGAAGTTGGGGCCGCACACAGCGACCGTGGCGTGCGTGTACGCCAACCGACTCGACGCGCTCGATGAAGCGGTGCTGCGCGAGCTCATCACTCTCGGGTGGAGCGTCACGGCCGACGCCGCCGTCTGAACTCGCGCTGTCGGCCTGTGTCGGCTGCGCCGCTTCCACAACCACGGAGCGGCCTTCCACAACCACGGAACGGCTTCCGTGGTTATGGAAGCGACTTCCGTGGTTGTGGAAGCGAGTTCCGCGGTAGTGGAAGCCAGCTCCGCGGTTATGGAAGCGATTTCCGCGGTTGTGGAAGTGGATTCCGCGGTTGTGGAAGGTGCGTGAGGCCGATCACTCACCGCGGCTCACAGGAGACTCCTTCCCACGGGACAATTCGGTCTCCGCTCCACATGCGCACTCATCGCGCGAAGGTTTCTCCATGTGTGCATGCACCATGGCCTCATGAGTCGACGACGGCATTGGGGCGGGTTTGGCGGCTTCGAGGAATTCATCAGTGAGCGAAGCGGCATATTGTCGCGCAGCGAACTGCTCCATGCAGGCTGGACACCCGACGAACTGCGCATCGCTTTCGGGCTCGGCAACCTGAGGCGCTTGCGGCGCGGCTGGTACCGCTCCAGCGACGTTCCACCCGAGGTGGTGCGAGCGTGGCAGCACGGGGGTCCGCTTGCGTGCGTCAGCGCGCTGCGGTGGTACGGCGTGACGCCACTCGACGTTTCCGAGGTCGACGACGGTGTGCTCCACATCTGCCTGCCGCGACACACCCATAGGCGCCGAATCGAGTGCCCTGACCCAGGCCCCGTCGTGGTGCACTGGGACGACGCTGGCGAGAGCCCTCGGGCGCTCTGGGCCGTGCCGCCCGACGTCGCTTTCGCGCAGGCGCGCCACTGCACCGCGGCGCGGCGCGCTTGACCGCAGGATGCTCAGTCGCGTGAAATGCGAATCATCTCGTCGCGCGGCACGACCTTGATGCGCTCGCGCCCGCGCGCCGCCCCGAGCTCTTGCTCGTGCGCGTCGAGACGGTGCCAGCCCTCGAGATCGGTGAAGAGCACCCCGCGCGAGTGCAGCAGGTCGAGCACCGCTTGCTCGTCAGGCTCGACAGGGCTCCACCATGAGGCCTGGTCGGTCACGAGATGCTGAATCGTCTCCATTGCATCGCTCTTCGTGTGACCGATGAGGCCAACCGGTCCGCGCTTGATCCAGCCCGTGGCATACACGCCCGGCATCACGTCGTTGTCGTCGGCCAGCACCTGGCCCTCGTGGTTGGGAATGACACCGTGGCGCTCATCGAAAGGAATGCCGTCGAGCGGCGAGCCGAAATACCCCACGGCTCGGTACAGCGCTTGCACGGCAACTTCGCGCACTTCGCCCGTGCCGCGAACGCCGCCCTCGCCGTCAGGCTCAGTGCGCTCGTACCGGAACGCGGCGACTCGACCCTCGTCGTCTGTCACGACCTCCAGCGGCTTCGCGTAGAAGTGCAAGTGCAAGCGCCGTGAGGCGTGACCGGTCTCGCGCGCGCGCCACTGCGTGAAGATGCGGTCGATGACGGTGATCTGCTTGTTCGACTCGATGGCCCGACGAGAGGCCTCGTCGTAGTCGAAGTCTTCTTCGTGCACGATCATGTCGACATCGCGCAGCTCGCCGAGCTCACGCAGCTCCAGCGGCGTGAACTTCACCTGCATGGGGCCGCGGCGACCGAAGACGTGCACGTCGGTGACGGGCGAAGCTTGCAACCCGGCGAGCACGTTGTCGGGAATCTCAGTCGATTCGAGGTCAGCCGGGTGCTTGACGAGCATGCGCGCCACGTCGAGGGCCACGTTGCCGTTGCCGATCACTGCGATCGACTCAGCAGTCAACGGCCACTCGCGGGGCACGTCAGGGTGTCCGTCGAACCACGAGACGAAGTCGGCGGCGCCGTAGCTGCCGTCGGCGTCGATTCCGGGCAGGTCGAGAGCGGCATCCCGCACCGCCCCCGTCGCGAAGATAACGGCGTTGTAGTGGCGCTTGAGGTCATCGAGCGTGAGGTCGACGCCATAGCGCACGTTGCCGAAGATGCGGATGTCACCCGAGTCGAGCACGTCGCGCAAGGCGTTGATGATGCCCTTGATGCGCGGGTGGTCGGGCGCGACGCCATACCGCACGAGCCCATAGGGTGCCGGCAACTGCTCGAAGAGGTCGATCGACACGTCGAATGGGCGCTCGTGCTTGAGCAGGATGTCGGCGGCGTAGATGCCGGCCGGTCCGGCGCCGACGATAGCGAGCCTGAGCTTGGTCATGCGAATGCGAACCTTTCTGGGCGGGGCGGAACAACGAAAAGCGAGTGGATGCTCGCGCTACGTCGTGCGATCGACGACAGCCTCGGCGAACTTCGAGAGGGCCAGCTTCACGGGCCCTTGTGGCAGTGGGTCAAGAGCTTCGACCGCCTCGCGCGCCCACCGCCGTGCTTCGTCAAGCGTCTGTGCGGTGACGTCGTGGCGACGCAACTCAGAGACCGCGAGTGCGAAGGCTTCGTCGTGCTGGGGTGACACCGACTCTTCGGTCTCGAAGACGTCGACGTGGTGCTCGATGCGGTGCAGCAGTTCAGCCGAACCGCTGTCGCCGTGCGCGGCACGCTGCAGATAAAGCAGGGGCAAAGTCGCCACGCCAGCGCGCAAATCGGTGCCTTGCGGTTTGCCCGTTGACGCTTCGGGCTCGGCAAGGTCGATGATGTCGTCGATGAGCTGGAAAGCGACGCCGATCTTCTCACCAAAGGCGACGACAGGCGCCGCGTACTCCTCAGGGGCGTGAGAGAAGACGACGCCCATCTGAGCGGCCGCTGCAATGAGCGAACCCGTCTTGTCGGCGAGCACCTGCAGGTAGTGCTCGACGGGGTCCTCGCCAATGCGGGGCCCGATCGTTTCGTGCAGCTGGCCGAGACACAAGCGCTCGAAGGTGTCAGCCTGCAGCTTGATGGCACCCTCACCGAGACTGGCGACGAGTTTCGAGGCTCGCGCGAAGAGCAAGTCGCCGGTGAGGATCGCGACCGAGTTTCCCCATACGCTCTGCGCGCTCGGAACGCCCCTGCGCATCTCGGCTTCGTCCATGACGTCGTCGTGGTAGAGCGAGGCGAGGTGCGTGATCTCGATCGCTTGAGCGGCCGTAATCACGGCGGGGTTGGCGCCGTCTCCGAGTTGAGCGGTCAGGAGCGTCAGCACTGGTCGGATGCGCTTGCCGCCCGCTTCGAGCAGGTAGCGCGACGTGACGTCGGCCATGTCGTCGGCGAAGCTCACTTCGCGCAACAGCCCAGCCTCGACCTCTTCCAGCCCAGCCTCGATCGCCTCGGCAAACCGGCGCTCCTCGCTCGAGGCAAAGAGCTTCTCGCCGAGCCCGAGCGAGGCGCTCAAGGTCTTGCTGCGTCGCGCCAGGGGAGGAACTCGGGTCACGACTGGGCTGCTTTCGTCGATCGCGCGGAAGCGCGGCGTGCGCGGGAGGCTCGAATCGCCGGATCAGCGGGCTTGCGCCCCCGATGCAGCGCAACGACGCCAAAGGAGAGGTTGCGGTAGCCCACGCGCGTGAAGCCCGCGGTGCGCAGCCACTGCACGAGCACGGGCTGTTCTGGCCACTCGGCGATGGACTCAAACAGATACTTGTAGGCCGCAGGGTTCGAGCTCGCAGCCCCGGCGATGAGCGGCATGACCCAGCGCAAATAGGCGTGGTAGCCCAGTCGCAGGATGGCGACCGGGGGTCGTGAGAACTCGCAGATGACGAGGCGACCGCCGGGCTTGAGCACGCGGTACATCTCGGCGAGCGCCACGTGCGGTTGCTGCACGTTGCGCAGTCCGAAGCTGATGGTCACGGCGTCAAACTCGTCGTCGCCGAACGGTAGCTTTTCGGCATCCCCCTGAACGAACTGAAGTTCGGGGTGGCGTCGACGGCCTTCTTCGACCATTCCTGCCGAGAAATCGAGCGCGACGACGTCAGCGCCACTCTTCGCGAGGGCAGCCGAACTCGTGCCGGTTCCGGCTGCAATGTCGAGCACTCGTTCGCCGGGTTGCGGGTCGACCGCGCGCACCGTGGCGATGCGCCAGAGCGAGGCATTGCCGACCGAAAGCACGGCGTTTGTGCGGTCGTACCCCCGCGCGACACCATCGAACATGGCCGCCACATCGTGCGGTGTCTTCGACAGATCGGCCCTCGTCACACCCACGAGTCTAGTGAGCGCCGACCGGCTGTTCGCCGTGAGCGGCCTGCGCGTCAGTCGTGCATCCGCCTGCGCCGACTAGCCTGAGCAGGTGCCAGCCTCCTCCCCCGTCGCCGCCACACTGCGCGCGGTCACCGAGAAGGTCGACGACCTCGACGAGTTGTTGCTGTATGCGGATCCGCTACGACCCCTCGTCGCACTACGACGCGGCGATGGCATCGTCGGCATCGGCGAAACCCTCCGATTGCGCTTCTCGGGCGAGCAGAGACTGCGCGAGGCCGCGAGCGCCTGGCGCGACATCGCCCACGGCGCGCATGTGGCCGACCCGGTGCGTCGACCGGGTACCGGTCTCGTGGCGTTCGGCTCGTTCGCCTTTGCCGATCACTCCAGCGCCGAGAGCGTGCTCATCGTGCCCGAGACGATCGTGGGCCGACACGATGGGGTGCACTGGGTGACGCGCATCAGCGCCGAAGGTGACGGCGTCGCGCGCGATGACGCTCTCGATCCCGCACCGATACAGTTCGGCGAACGCCCCCGCGCCATCCTCGCAGCGGGGTCGCTTGACAGGTCGCACTTCATGGCGGTTGTGGGCGACGCAGTCGCGGCGATCGAGTCGGGCCAAGTCGAGAAGGTCGTGATCGCGCGCGACGCCTTCGCGAGTCTGCCCGCTGGGGCCGACCGACGCACGCTGCTGCACGAGCTCGCCGAGAGGTACCCCGACTGCTTGACCTTCGCTGTCGATGGGCTCATCGGGGCGAGCCCTGAAACGCTCGTCGACGTGCACGACCGCGAGGGCCGCGCGCGCGTTCTCGCCGGTAGCACCGCTCGCGGCACGACGGCTGTCGACGACGCCGCCGCGGCGAGCGCGCTTGCCTCGAGCACGAAAGACCTCGACGAGCACGCCTTCGCGGTACAGAGCGTGCTCGACGCCTTGCGCCCGCACGTGCGCGCCGTGAGCGCAAGCGAAGCGCCCTTCACTCTCAAGCTTCCTAACCTCTGGCATCTTGCGACCGACGTCGAGCTCGAGCTCGGCGAACGGTCGAGCGGTCTTGATCTCGTCGCAGCGCTGCATCCCACTGCGGCAGTCGCTGGCGTGCCGCAGGATGCCGCTCTCGCGCTCATCGCGGCGGTCGAGCCCTTCGACCGTGGCCGCTATGCCGCACCCGTGGGCTGGATCGACTACGACGGCGATGGGGAGTGGGTGATTGCGCTGCGGTGCGCCCAGATCGACCCCGACGGCTCGCTCACGGCCTACGCCGGGGCCGGCATCGTCGCCGACTCGAACCCCGAGAGCGAGCTCGCCGAGACCCGCCTCAAGTTTCGGCCGATTGCCGACGCCCTCCGGTAGAGGGCGTCGCATAGGCACAGCCGCGCACGTCGGCACCGCCAGGTGCCAACGCCCTCCCGTGAGTCAGCTGGCGGCGAGCCGCTGCTTCTCGACGTCGATGTCGAAGTCGGCGGCTGGCCATTGCGGGTCGATGCTCTCGAGCGCCTGCAGCAGTAGATGCTGCACGGCCAGCCGTGCGTACCACTTGCGATCGGCGGGCACGATGAACCACGGTGCATGTTCGGCGTCGGTGCGTGAGATCGCGAGCTCGTACGCCTGCTGATAGTCGTTCCAGAGCATCCGCTCGTCGACGTCGCCCGGGTTGTATTTCCAGTGCTTGTCTGGCCTGTCGAGGCGTTCACGAAGCCGGGCTTTCTGCTCGTCTCGGCCCACGTGCAGCATGACTTTGACGATGACGGTGCCGCTGTCGGCGACGCGACGCTCGAAGTCGACGATCTCGCCGTAGCGCTTCTCGATCTCGTCTACGGGAGCCAGCTGGCGTACGCGGCCGATGAGCACGTCTTCGTAGTGTGAGCGGTCGAATACGCCGATCATGCCGGGTTCGGGCAGCCGTTGCTCGATGCGCCAGAGGAAGTGGTGGGCCAGCTCTTCGGGGGTCGGCTTCTTGAAGGCAGCGAGCTGCACCCCCTGCGGGTCGACAGCTCCGACCACGTGGCGCACGATGCCGCCTTTGCCTGCCGTATCCATCGCTTGAAGCACGAGCAACACGCGTCGCACTCCGCCCGCTCGGCTCGCCGCGAACAGTCGCTCTTGCAACTCGCTGAGCCGTTCGACACCTCCCGCGAGGTCGTCCTCAGCGCTGCGTTTGTCACCGTCGTAGCCGGGAGTCGCATCGGTCGCAATGGCCGCAAGCTGCACGTTCTGCGGTGCACGCAACGCGGTCGTGATGTCGGTCGCCATTGGGGGATGCTACCGCCGCCACCGATCGCCACGAGGGAGGGAGTCGAGCGCGTTCAACGCTCGAACGGCACCTCGACGACGAGCAGCGGCTCGGGGGCGGTGAGGGCGTCGTCGAGTTCAGCGCGCGTTGTCACGCGGCGGTAGGCCCAGCCGCCCGCCGCGGCGAGCGCGGCGAAGTCGACCGCCTGAGGGGTTCGCATGACGCGTTCGAAATCGTCGTCGCGCGCCGTGTGCGCGACTTCGAGATCGTCAAAGATGGTGCCCCCGTGGTCGTTGCCGACGAAGACGTGCACGCGCACGCCGGCATCGACCTCTGCCGCGAGCGGCACGAGCAGAGCGCCAGCATCGTGCACGAGTGCGAGGTCCCCGGCGAGCACCCTCGTCGTTCCCCTCGCTCCTGCTCGATTCGCAGCGATGGCAATGCCGGTGGCAGTCGAGACGGTGCCGTCGATTCCGGCGAGTCCTCGGTTGGCATGCACGGTGATTGCTTTGCCCGGCACGAGTGCGTCAGCGACGCGAATGAGGCGCGACGCAGCCAAGACGAGGCGGTCGTGCGGCCACGTGGACGCCCAGAGCGCGCGTGCGAGCATCCCTCGGTCAATGGGCGCGCGTAATACGGCGAGTTCGGCTTTTGCGAAGGCCGCTCGAACGCCCCGCTCGCCCGAGACGGCGAGATCGAGGTCTGGAGCGGGATCGTCGGGAGCCTGACTTTCGAGCACGGCCCTCGACATGGCAACCCAGCCGCCGACCCAGCGCCTCACGACCGCAGGGTCGGGAGTGCCCTCTACGTGCACCGTGTCGACGATGCGAGCCCGACGACCGGGGTTGTAGGGCTCTGCTCCGCGACTGCGAACGACGATCGCTTCGACGTCGTCTCGCTCCAGCAGTTGCGGAACTTCGCGGCTCAACGTGGGGTGCCCGAACACGATCGCCCGACCGACGGCGTCTCCGTGAGGGCCGCGCAACACATCGCGGTAGGCCACGACGGTGTGGCGACCGAAGCGTGCGCCACTGGACACCTCGGCGATGAGGGGCGCTCCCAGCGCGACGGCGAGTCGTTCGGCCTCGGCTCCTGCGCCATGGCCCGCGATGACCACCGTTGCATCGTCCGGATGCACGTGAACTTCGGTTGCCTCTGACCGGGCGGGGGGCGAAGGTGCTGGCCCGAGCTCAAGCCCTGCTGGCGCTTCAAGCTCGGCAGGGTCGGCGCTGAGTGGTTCGCGATAGGCCACGTTGAGGTGCACGGGACCGTCGAGCGATGCCCGCACCGCGAGCTCGGCGAGCTCGGCAGCCTGCTCGACGATCGCTGAGCTGTCGGTGGGGGCAGCGACATCCCAGTCGGCACGCACAACCTCGCCGAAGATTCCCGGTTGCGCGGTCGTCTGATTCGCGCCGATGCCGCGAAGCTCTGCCGGACGGTCGGCAGTGATGACAATGAGAGCGACCCCAGAGTGATGCGCTTCGAGCACAGCGGGGTGCAGGTTGGCCACAGCAGTGCCCGAGGTGCAGATCACGGCGACAGGGCGGCCCGATTCGACAGCGAGTCCGAGAGCGGTGAAGCCCGCCACGCGCTCGTCGACGCGTACGTGCAGGGAGATGACGCCTGAACGCTCAAGGGCGGCGGCGGCAAGCGCGAGCGACTGTGACCGAGAACCGGGGCTCACCACGACGTCGGCGACGCCCTGGCGCACGAGACCGGCGAGCAACGCTGCGGCAGACCGAGCCGCCGGTGACGACACGGTCGACCTTTCCGCCGGAGCGCTCAGCGAGCGCTCTCCCTCAGCGGGAGGGGTCGGCGGGAGGGTCATCGTCGAGTTCGGCTAGCTCCTGCTCGAGGCGGCGCAGCCGCTCGTCCTGCTCGGCTCGCCGCGCGACCTCGTCACTACCGAGCGTGCGCAAGAACGCGGGGTCGTCATCAGGGGCCACAACGCGGGAGGCACCATTGCCGCTGAGGCGCGCCTTGCCCACGATGAGCCAGATGATGCCGCCGATGACGGGCAGCAACACGACCAAGAGGGCCCACGCCGCCTTGGGGAAGGCACGCACGCGAGCGCGGTCGGTCAGCAGCACGTCGACGAGCGTGTAGATCGTGAACGCGACAGCGACCACGACCAGCACGATGAGTACTCTGGCCATGCCCCGAGTCTACGCGGCAGCGCTGAGCAGACTCCGTGAGCGGGCAGGGAGCAGGCGGGAGGAATGCCGAGCGCGGAGCGCGGCCTGGCTCAAAGCGACGGCTCGTAGACTGTGCCGCATGAGCCCGTGGATCTCGTACAGCCTGTTGCGTTTCGGCCTCTTCGCCGTCGCGTTCGGAGTGCTTTTCGCGATCGGTCTCGAGTGGTGGGCGGCCGCGATCTTCGCCACCGTCATCGCCTTCACTGTGTCGTACATCTTCTTCGCGGGCTTGCGAGACAAGGTGGCCTCCGACCTCGCCCGACGCCGTGAGCGTGCCGGCGTGGATGCCGATGCCGAGGCCGAGGACACCGCGACGCTTCCCGACTCGCCACCTCCCGCCGAGCGACCGTAGGCGTTTCGTAAGCGGTTCGTAAGCGTTCGCCCTCTCGCCGAAGGCAGTGCGCGTCTTACAGTTCAGAGCAACGGCGCGACCAGCGCGCCCTGACTGCCGGAGGACGCCCATGCGCTCGACCTCGCGCCCGACTTCGCGTTCGACTCGCGCGCGCTCTACTGCTCTCGCCCTCACTCTCGCTGCGGCGATCGCGCTGACGGGCTGCTCCGCCATGCCGCCGGAGCAGCCTGAGACGATCGCGAGCACGGCTCCTGAGCCGAGCGTGACCGAGTCTGCCGAGCCGTCGGAGAGCATCCCGCCCACAGACGAGCCTGCCGCCAGTGTGCCGGGCGACTACGTCGACTACGAGCCCGGCATCATCGAGTCGACTCCCGGCACGAAGGCGCTGTTTTTCCACGCCTCGTGGTGCCCGAAGTGCCGTGCGCTCGAGGAAGACATTCTCGCGAACGACATTCCCGACAACTTCACGATCATCAAGGTCGACTTCGACTCTGAGACCGAGTTGCGTCAGCGCTACGCCGTGACCCTGCAGACGACCATCGTGTACGTGGACGACGATGGTGCCGCACTCGCGAAGGGCGTGCTGTACGACGACACGACCCTCGACGCCCTGCTCGCGGCAGCGCCGTAGGCGGCGGCCGTGGAAGGGCTATTGCTCGTCAGTCTCGCCGCCGGCGTGCTCACGGTCGCTGCGCCGTGCGTCTTGCCCTTGCTGCCGATCATCGTCGGCGGTTCGATCGTCGCCGACGGTGCCGACTCGCCTCGCGCCCGCTGGCGGCCGGTCGTCATCGCTGCGTCGCTTGCGGTGAGCGTCGTGGTCTTCACGGTGCTGCTGAAGGCCACGACGGCGCTACTCGGGATACCTCCGCAGGTCTGGCAGGTCGTCTCGGGCGTGATCGTCATTCTGCTCGGCGTCAACCTCATCGTGCCGCAGCTGTGGGACTCGCTCTCGACGAGGCTCGGCCTCGGCGCACGGAGCGACCGCGCCCTCGACGCGGCGGTGCAGCGGCAGTCGCTGGGCGGTGACATTCTCACGGGGGCGGCCCTGGGTCCCGTGTTCACGAGCTGCAGCCCGACCTACGCGCTCATCGTCGCCACGGTGCTGCCGGTCTCCTTCGCCGAGGGGCTCGTGTACATCGTGCTCTACGCGGTCGGACTCGCCGTTCCGCTGCTGCTCATCGGGCTGCTCGGTCGCAGCGCCGCCCGGCGCCTCGGGTGGCTCGCCGATCCGCGCGGCTGGCTGCGACGCAGCATCGGTGTGCTGTTCGTGATCGTCGGCGTCGTGGTGATCATCGGTGCCGACAAGGCGCTGCAGACGCTCATTCTCGACCTCGGTTGGTACGACCCGATCGCGGGGCTCGAGGAGGTGCTGCAGGGTGGATGACCGATCGGGGCCGCTCGACGGCGCGCGAGTGCTCGTGGTCGACGACGACCCGACGCTGCTCGAGATCCTCTCGAGCTACCTCGCCGCCGCGGGTGCAGCAGTCGATACCGCTGCCGACTCGGTGACCGCGCTCTCGCTCGCTGCCGAGCGACCCCCGCAACTCGTGGTGCTCGACCGCATGATTCCTGGTGTGGATGGGCTCGAGGTGGCGCGAAGGCTGCGCGGAGCATCCACTGTGCCGATCATCATGCTCACGGCGCTCGGCGAGCTTGAGCACCGCATCGAGGGTCTTGAAGCCGGGGCAGATGACTACCTCGCGAAACCGTTCTCTCCGCGAGAGCTCGTGTTGCGCGCCGAGAGCCTGTTGCGTCGCGTCGCGGCGAGCGCCGATGTGCCCGTCGACGTGAGACTCGGGCGGCTGGAAGTCGACGAAGCCAAGCGCGAGATCAGGCTCGATGGCGCGGCCCTGCCACTCACAGCGCGCGAACACGACTTGCTCGCCTACCTCGCCCGTCGGCCCGGCCGGACGGTCTCACGTGAGCAACTGCTCGCCGACGTCTGGGGTTGGAGTGTCGGCGACGTCTCGACGATCACGGTGCACGTGAGACGGCTGCGCGAGAAGCTCGAAGACGACCCTGCTGCTCCGCGCATCATCGTCACCGCCTGGGGAGTCGGCTACCGTCTCGACGAAGAGGCGCTGCGCGAGGAGGCCGGTCAACCGTGAGCACGTCGATGCTGCTACAGATCGTCGGCACCGCCGCCCTCGCCGCACTCGCCGCCGGTGTCGTCGCAGGAGTGGTGCTACGGCTCGCGCGGCGGGCTCCGCTCGCCGTACACGTGCTCGTCATCGTGGGTGCGGCGATCGCTGCCGTCGCCGGCGGTATCGCCCTGACGGCTCAGGCGATGTACATCAGCGAGGCCGACACTGCGGTCGCGCTCGCCGTGACCGCGACGAGCGGAGCAGTGACCCTCGTCATGGCGGTTGTGCTCTCGCTCGCGCTCGCTCGCGACGCTCGAGGGTTGGGGGACGATGCGCGGCGACTCGGTTCGGGGGAGCCGGTCGCCGCGCATCGGAGGACGACGAGCGAGCTCGATGCAGTGCAGGCAGAGCTCGTCGATTCAAGCGAAAGGCTCGCGGCCGCGCGCGAGGCATCGGTGCGCGCCGAGCAGGCCAGGCGCGACCTCGTGGCGCGCATCGCCCACGACTTGCTCGCGCCTCTCGCAAGCATCAGGGCCATCGCCGAAGCGCTCGAAGATGGGCTTTCTCCCGCTCCGGAACGCCACGCTCGCCTACTCGGTTCGCACGTCGGGCGGCTGCACTCTCTCGTCGACGATCTCTTCGCCCTCTCGCGCATCGACGCGGGCACACTCGAGCTCGATCGCGATCGCGTGGCCCTGGTCGACCTCGTGAGCGACGTCGTGGCCGACTTCACCGCTCTCGCCGAGCAGCACGGCGTCGCGCTCTCGATCGGGCCGAGTGCCGATGCGGCCGCTGGTGCCGTCGTTGACGTGGATGCCCGGCAGTTCAGCCGCGCCCTCGTCAACGTGCTCGTCAACGCCATTGAGCACTCACCCGTCGGTGGCCGAGTTGAGCTCGACGTTCACACCGAGGCCGAGCACTGGGCCGTGCTCGTGCGCGACGAAGGCGCAGGTTTCGACGCCGAGGCCGCAGAGCATCTCTTCGACGCGGGCTGGCGAGGCTCGACCGCACGCACCGGTCCGCGCGTCGAGCTCGCGGGTGGTGCGGGGCTGGGCCTCGCTATCACGCGTGCCATCGTCGAAGCACACGGCGGTCGTGTCGACGCCCGTTCGGCAGTCGCACCTGCGGGGCAGCCCGGTTCGGGCGCAGAGCTTCGCGTCGCACTGCCCCGCTCGTAGGGCTTAGAAGGCGATGGCGGCGGCGAGCCCGAGGCCCGTGAGCAGAGCAGCAAGCGATGCGAGTTGCAGCGCGAGCACGAGCTCGCGCGCGGTGCGCGCCGTGATGACGACGAGCGCGGTCGGTGCCGTGATGAGCAAGGTGAAGTACACCATCGGCGCCCACTCGAAGAGCAGGGCGAAGAAGACGAGAACTCCGTAGGGAGCCGCGAGCAGCACGACAGCCACGATGCGCGCCGGCGCGTCGCCGATGCGCACCGCGAGCGTCTTCTTGCCGGAGAGCGCATCCGTTTCTCGATCGCGCACATTGTTGATGAGCATGACCGCTGCGGCGAAGAAGCCCGCGATGACGCCCGCGAGAAGTGCCTCAAGAGGCCACTGCTCGATGATGACGAACGTCGTGCCGACCGTGGCGATAACGCCGAAGAAGAGGAAAGCCGCGAGCTCGCCGAGGCCCAGGTAGCCGTAGGGAAGTTTGCCTCCCGTGTAGGCCCACGCGGCGAGCACGAGCACGGCACCCACCGCGAGTAGCCACCACAGCCCGGTGATGACGACGATCGCAAGGCCAGCGCCTGCACCAAGCGCGAAGAACACGAGGGCGACCGCGAGTACCGTGCGCGGCTTCGCAGAGCCCGAACCGACGAGCCTGCGCGGGCCCGATCGCTGAGAGTCGATGCGGTGGGCATCGGTGCCCCGCACGCCGTCGGAGTAGTCGTTGGCGAAGTTGACGCCGATCTGCAAGAAGACGGCGACACCGAGGCACAACAGGGCGAGCAGCAGGTTGTAGCCGAGCGTGTAGTAGGCGACGGCGGTGCCGAGGGCGACCGGCGAGATCGCGAGACCGAGAGTGCGTGGACGAGCGCCCGCGATCCAGTCGCGAGCGGTAGCGGGCTCGACCTTCGCCGGATTGCCCGAGGCGGCCTTGGCCTTCGCCGGATTGGTGCGCTTCGCGTTGGACTTCTTCGCGGACCGCTTCGACGCGGCCTTTCTGCTGTTCTTCGTCGCCACGCGCCGAGTCTAGTGAGCGCGACTCGCCCGCGCGTGACGGCTAGCGTTCGACGAGCGCCGCGATGGCGAGTCGGTCGGGTTTGCCGCTGGGCAACAGGGGCAGGGCATCCACGGTGACGATGCGATCGGGCCGAGCTTCGGGAGCCAGCTGGGCACCCACTGCCGCGCGCACGGCCGCGAGCGCGCGACGCTGGCTCGTCACGACGACCGGAACCTCTCCCCATTCGGGGTGGTGGCCGGCAACGACGACGGCATCGGAGAGGCCAGGCTGCTCGCGCACAATGCGCTCGACGTCGCCCAGGCTGACCTTGAGGCCGCCCGTCACGATCGTGTCATCGAGGCGGCCGAGCACGCGCAACACCCCGTCGACGATCTCGCCCGCGTCGTCCGTGCGGAACCAGCGCTGTCCGTCGTGCTCGACGAAAGCGCGCTCGGTGCGTTCTGGCTCGCCGAGGTAGTACTCAGCGAGCGTGGGTCCGCCGAGCTCGACACGACCGTCGACGATGCGCATGTCGGCCTGACCGATGGCCATGCCGTCGTAGACGACTCCCCCGCACGTCTCACTCGAGCCGTAGGTGCGCGTGAGACGCCAGCCGAGAGCTGTCGCCCGCTCGATGAGCGCCGCGGGAGTCGACTGACCGCCGACGAGGATGCGCTCGAAGCCCGCGAGTGCTCTGCGCAGGTCGTCGTCGGCTTCGGCTTCGTCCACGAGCCGACTCAGTTGCGCGGGGACGAGCGCCGTGAAGCGCACGGGGTCGTCCATCGCTGCGACGGCGTCAAGCACACGGGCGCTCGTCATGCGCCCCGGCGGCACGACCACGGGGCTCGTGCCCGCGCTCAGCGATCGTGCGAGCACGTTGCTGCCCGCG
>Ga0209066_10000864_pt1 | contig 42367 bp, 62 predicted proteins | sample All_14_2_FD_187198 | JGI IMG/M metagenome (GOLD analysis project Ga0209066, IMG submission 187198) | Freshwater microbial communities in response to fracking from Pennsylvania, USA - Allegheny Zone_MetaG_DW_15 (SPAdes) (version 2) ... | reverse complement strand
AATGAATACACCGACGTGTTGTCCATTGCCCTCACAACTCCAGGCACAAAAAATTCAGCCGCTAACAGCAGCAGACCTACAACAACCCCGATGGGCCATAGAAATAAAGCCATCAAATGCAGGGTGGCGTCTCCAGAATCTTCGAGAGGAACCCATCGGCGAACTATAAAGCTAAAGATTCCGCCAATGGCAAGATAGGAAAACACGTAAAATATTTCATTCATGATCATTTGTTCACCCTCTTCCCATCCACGCACACAAGCCAGCAATGCGGCTTATGCCTTCCCGGCAACGCCCATGCGGTCATGATGTGAAGCGACCATAGACAGAATAGCATCATTCGATCCTATCAATATTCTTGGCAGCCCAAGCATCCAAATCAGAGCGCTTGTACCGAACGATGTTCCAGCCGATTCGGCTGTACGGAGGGCCGTTGCCTTTATTGTTGTTGGCGGCTCTATTCGCCAATGTTTGCGGCGACAGAGGGCATCCTATACTTGTCAAATAGAGGCTGGCTTGTTTGCGCGTCAACCATTCCGTTGATTCAGGCTCACCCAATCTAGGCACTCCGGTAACAGTGGTTATGTCTCGGGACGGTCCCGCATAATCAATATAATACCACACCTTACGCCCAATCAATAGCAATTTGATTTTATTCGCCATTCAGGTAAAACATGAAGCATGGGCGCATTGACCGAAGCAGAAATCATGGCTTGTTTGTCGGAGAACTTCCGGCTTGCGGCTGAATATTGCGAAGACTTGGCGCGGCTGCCAAAGAAGGGGCCGACGTACATTAAACTTCGCCAGAGCCTGAAGTTGTTGGAGGGGGCTTGCCGGCAAGCGGCGCATTGGCGTGAAGACGCTCGGTGGCTGAAGATCGGAATGGACATGGCCCATGTCCATGAGAAAGCGGGGGGATGGCTGCGGGGATACACGGATCGTGAGGGGCGCCATATCAGCATCGCCCCTGGTCAGATGAACCCGTTGTTTAAGAAATTGGCTGAAAGCTTGCGTAGTTCTCATGCTGGCGTGGAACGGCTGAGGACCATGAAAACAAATAAAGTCGGCGCAATTCTCCCCGTCTCGGCCCGGCGTCCTGTTGTGACCAGCGGATACAAGAAGTCTCAGGGCGGAATCCTTATCCCATCGGGGGTGTGATGGAAGGGGATTTTGAAGATCGCCCGGAAGTTGACCCGGTACAGCCAGACGCTACGAATTCAACCGGCGTCAAGCGGGCGATGAGGAAGAAAAAGAAGGCCGAGCAAGAGGCGGTTGAGTTTTGGGCCTCAGTATTTGCTTCTCCGGTCGGGCGGCGTGAAATGTGGAAGATTCTCGCTGACTGTCACACGTTTGAGCAAATGTTTGCTTGTGGACCAAACGGGTTCCCACATGAAAGCGCGACATGGTTTCACGCGGGGGAACAGGCTTTCGGACAAAGGTTGTACCAAACGTGGCTTATGCGTGATACCCAAGCAATAGCCTTGATGCTTTTTGAAAACGACCCTCGATTTAAGAAGGCTAGTCAATGACTGATGAAGTCACCATTCCAGTAGAAACAGAACTGCAGGCCGAAGCCCAGGTTGAACAGCCTTCCGAGGTTGCCCCATCGTCTTTGCTGGGCGACGTTATCGCGGGAATCGGCGCCGACGACAAAGCCGAAGAAGCCCCCCAGGAAGACAAGCCGGAAGACGTTGCGCCCGAACCAGAAGCGGCGACGACTGAGGCTTCCGTTGAAGAGGAAAGCGGGGAAGAAGAGGGGGGGCCGGAAGAGGCTGAGCCCAAGGAACCCGAACCACTCGCCGCTGTTGAATACGATTACACCCTCCCCGAAACGCTGACCCTACCCGATGAACGCAAGGCGGAATTCCACGCTGCCCTTGATGCGTTCCGGGCCGATCCATCCAAGGGTGTGCAAGGTCTGATCGACATGCACAACCGGGCCATGGAAGAACACGTAGAGCGTGCCCGTCAGGAACAGTTCAAGGTGTGGAACGAAACCAACGACAGCTGGCGTAAGCAGGTTCTTGCTGATCCTGAAATTGGCGGGGCTGGGCATCAAACGGCGATGATGGCGATTGCCCGCATGCGTGACCGTCTGGCGTCTTCTCATAAACCGGGCACGCCTGAATACGTTTCTGATCTAGCGGCATTTGATCAGTTCTTGAATGTGACGGGGGCCGGAAACCATCCGGTTTTCCTAAAGCTCCTGCACAACTCGGCGCGGTTGTTTGATGAGCCTGCGCCGCCACCTCCCAACCCGAAGCCGCCGAAGGATATCGGCAAGCAGAACGGGAAGGGTCTTTTGTATGACCATCCCCGAAGCGTGAGGTAAAATTGAAAACCTTATGCCTTCCTCTCGGCCTCGGTTGCAAGCGACCCTGTTGCTTCAACCTCTTTTAATGGAGCTATAATATGAGCACTGGGTCATTCCTCACTCTCTCCGATCTGACTTCCCGTACAGACAGCATGGGGAAGCAGGCGTATATCGCGGAAATGCTTTCGCAGAGCATCGTCGTCACCGACGATCTGCCGCTGATCGAATGCTCTGAAATCGGCGGTCACGAATTCGTGGTGCGAACCTCGATTCCTGCCGGTTCTTGGCGTCAGTATAACATGGGCGTCGGTTACAGCAAGTCCACCACTGGCAAGTCCCGTGTGGGCGTTGGTTCGCTGGAAGGCTATTCTCAGGTTGACCGCATGTTGGCCGAGGACTCGGGGAACATCGCTCAGTTCCGCGAAAACGAAGACGTTGCTTTTATCGAAGGCATGGGCCAGACCATGGAACAGACTATTTGGTATGGCAACACCACGCAGACGCCCGCCGAATTCATGGGCCTGTCGCCTTTCTACAATTCGGTCAACCAAGCCAGCGCGCAAAACTCGGTTAACGTGCTGGACGCGGGCGGTACGGGTTCTAGCAACGCTTCGTTGTGGCTGATCTGCTGGGGCGAACGCACCATTTGCGGCGGGTTCCCGCGTGGGTCCAAGGCCGGCCTGACTATGGAAGACAAGGGCGATACGGTTCCTGGCTATGATAGCCTGGGCAATCGTTTCGAAGCCTATACTTCCTGGTTCCGCCATCAGATGACCGTTATCCCGCAGGACTGGCGGTTCGGCGCGCGCATCGCCAATATCGACGTGACTGCGGCTGGTCTTGCCGGTCCGAACGCCTACGATCTGGAAGCGGGCATGGCCGAGATGGTTCTATTGCCGCCGTATTTGGGCAAGAACACCTCTGGTATCACCAAGACCGACGCCCCGAACGATCCGGCTCCCGGTATCCGCCCGGTCATGTACTGCAACCGTACCGTCCGTCACTGGATGGACGTGCAGGGCATGCGTAACCGCAACGTGCTTCTGACCATCAACGACGTTGCCGGCAAGCCGCAGGATACTTTCCGAGGCATCCCGATCAAGATTTCGGACCAGTTGCTCACCTCTGAATCCCGCGTGGTTTGATCCACACACAGGAAAGGAATTGAATCATGCGTAGTGACGCCCTTTTGGCCTTCGTCCCGATCAATGGCAACCTGTCCATGGTTGCCGGGGCTGGAGTTGACATCCCTTCGACTAATGTCATTGACCTGTTGGGGGGGGGTGTCGGAACCGCTGTAACCAACATCATCGGTCGCGCCACGCTGCCCGGTCAGATGGACGGCATGGGTGTGGGCGGCATTCGCCCGGAACTGAATGTGACGGTCGGAACCGCCTTGGCTACCAGTTCTTCGGCGACTTTGAACGTCGCTTTCGAAGCTGCTGCTGATGACGGCTCTAATCAGCCGGATACGTGGTATACGCTGGTTGAAACCGGAGAACTGACCGCCGCTCAGTGTGCCGCCGAAACGGTAATTGCCCGTCTGCCGTGGCTGCCGCCTTTCCCTGCCAACCTGCGCCCGCGCTTCTTGCGCTTGCTCTTCAAGGTTCCGGCTGGCACTACCTTCACTGCCGGGACTATTTCGTCGGCTCTGGTCACCACGGTTCGTGATGATCAGTTCAACAAGCAGGCGTCTAGCAATTACACGGTGCTGTAATGGGACGCCCCCCGCGCATTCAATCGGAGACCGGTAACGATATGACTGATTTCACCGAAACTCCCGAGTTCAAGGCGGCTGTCGCGAAGGCTGTGGCTGAGGCGATGCCGTCCTTGATGGCGGCTATTTCCGAGGCCAAGGGGGGCGCTCCCGCTACCAGCGGCGATCAGTCTTTCGCTGAAGGTCTAGCTCTGGCTATCGCCAATATTAGTAATCAGGGTATTGGCAAGAAAACCATCGTCCCGCCTCAGGTGCTGAAGCAACGGGAAGAAGCCCGCGAACGCATGATGAGCCTTTTGGTAGAAGCACATGCTCGGGGAGAAGTCCCCGGCTATACCTTGACCAAGAAGGTTTATTTGAATGAGGTTCTGATTGAACCGCAGACGCTGGACCCGGCGACTAAGGCGCTGGTGGATCAGCATATCTATTGGCCGAATGTCCCGAACGAGTTTATGGTTCCTGCCGATCCTCTCGCCAAGGAAATTCATGCGGCCTTTTTGGAAAGCATTGCTGGTGGTCCCGCATCGCCGGCTCAGAAGCAATCCAACTTCTATGTTTCCGGCAAAGTGGTGGTCAAAGGGCGCGGGTCTCAGGCAAAGACAAGCGAAGCCCCGGCGATTTCCGATCCCAGCGGGTTTATTGATCCGCGCATGCCGCCTGGGAAAATCAAAGATGTTCCCGTGTTTGGCACAGTTGCCGCTCCCGTTCGGGTTGGAGTAGCGTAATGGCCGATCTTTACATCAGCGAGCACAAGAACGGCGTTTCTGGCATTGGGACATATGTTGCCCAAATGCTGCCTGAGCCGGCCGTGACGATTCAGAAAGTCGCCATCGGCGGCGCGTCGGTTCAATCCGCCGCGTTTAACGAGAAGACTTATGCCGTTCAAATTGTCGCTGATGGTGCGTGCCATGTTTTGTTTGGCTCTGACCCGACTGCGACTTCTTCATCCATGTACCTACCCGCAAACGTGCCCTACTACCGTGGGGTGGCCCCTGGCGACAAGATCGCCGTGATTTCGTAAGGAAGCGAAAATGACCGCGACGAATGTACAGCTTGTCACCCTTTATGAAATGCCCGTGACCAAAAGCACGGCAGGCGGCATTTATCGCGGGGCTGGTGACCCGACCAGTGCTTTGGTGGTTCCCATGGGGTCATTGTACGTCAAGACCGACGCCAGCGCCACCACTGACCGGCTGTGGATCGCCACCGACAGCGCCGGAACTTGGGCTTATTTCACGGCTAGCGCCTAACCAGGAGAATGGATATGAACAAGCTTTTTGCCATCGTTGGCGCGGCCCTGTTGATGGGCACGGCGGCTTTTGCTCAGACCGCTACTCAGGTACCCACCCTGAACCCCACCTCGGATTTGATCCCGGTCATTCCGTTGGGTCAGCCCTCGGCCCGAACCGTCTATGCGTCGCCGGCTGAAATCAACGCGACCAGTTATGCGGTCAAGCGTACGCCGACGACTACGTCTGCCGGCGATGGCTATACCAGCACATTCGGCAATTATCAGACCAAGCTGATTTTGAGCCCGGCTCTGACCATGAGCTATGCTTATGTCACCTTCGCCCCGGCTCCCTCGGATGGCGCTACTGAGTGTGTCTTCTCCAAGTCGGCGATCACCGCCTTGTGGCTGACCGCGAACACCGGGCAGACCGTGAATGATGCTGCCACTTCCTTGGCTGCGAATGGTTCGGTTTGCTACACGTATAGCTCGTCCAACCTGACCTGGGACCGCTCGATGTGATCGGCACCCCCTCGCACCGGCTTGCCGTTCTTGGCTTGGGGGTAATGCTGGCCTATTGCCCGGCGATCTTTTCCGCTCCTTCAATGCCCCGATGGTGGTTAATCGCCATCGGGGTTCCTTTATTGGGGGCGTTTCATTTGGCTAGGGGAGATTGGCGCATTCTTGGGCTGGCCTGTGCTGGTCTGGCTTATGCCTCGTTTCATGTCATTGTGTGGCCTCAAGACGGGCTCTTGCCATTCTACATGCTGTGCTTGATCGTCCTAACCGCCGTGGCGGCAAGCGCAGCAGAGAAAGGCGATATGGTTCTATCGGCCATAGGATGGGGAGTAGCGGTCTCATCGGTTATTTGTCTGGCTGATGAATTGGGATGGGCTTTATTCACAAAAGGCGGCTCGCCCTATCCTGGGGGGCTGTTTTATAACTCTGAAATCATGGCGGAGATTGCCGCGCCATTGTTCATATGGGCGCTGGTTTCAAAGCGCTGGTGGCTGGCGTTCTTCCTGGTCTCTCCTTTGGTTCTGTGCCATTCACGGATATCCATCATTGCCGTTGGGATTGGTATTGCGTATGCCATGACAAGAGGCCGATGGAGGGTTTTATCATGCATGGTGGTTCCGGCTGTCATCGGGATAGCATTGGTTCTGCTTTGGCCTGAAAAGCTTTCGTCCCTTGGGCATAGAGTTACTATGTGGATTGCCGCGATTTGGTCAATAACGCCTCTTGGCAATGGTTTGGGTTGGTGGGCTTCCGCGCATCCATTTCCGTTTGAAGAATTCGTTCACTCTGACGCGTTGCAGTTTCTTGTTGAGCTTGGAATCGGGGGTTTGTTTTTCCTGGCAATTCCGGTTATTATATTTATCCGAGGGATTGCAGATACCGCAAAGGGGGCTTGTTTTGCAGGGCTATGTTTCGAGGCTCTGGTTAGCTTCCCGCTCCATGTTCCTGCCACGGCGTTTCTTTTTGCTGTCGTTACGGGTCTTATTTGTCGTGATCGGGCTTTGGTTCGTGTGGAAAAGCTCGACGGCGGAATTGATCGCGGCCCGTATCTTCGATGGTCAACCACATACCGTTGAAGAGTGGTCACGGGCGGCGGATGAAATGGGAAAAGCGTTTCATTATGATCGCCATATTCGGATGATACGTGGATCAATTAAAAACGAGCTAAGAGAGAAAGGGCTTATCAATGATTGATGTCGGCGATTTGGTGCATTACTGGCCTCGTCACACCGAAGCCGGTCCTTTCCCTGACGGCAAGCCGTTGGCGGCTCTCATCACTTATATTCACCAGGACGAGCGGGTAAACCTCTTTGTTTTCAGCGTCGAGGGTGACTCTCATACGGTTGTTAATGTTCCCTTCAAGGCTGATCGCGTCGTTTCCGAATGTGGCTATGCGTGCCCACGCAAGCATGCCGAGATGGAAGAGCCAGTTGCGCGGGGCCGTCGCAAGGCGAAGGACGAATAGATGCCTATTCTATTTAAGGATACTCAGTGTGAGGGCGGAGAGAAGTTGCAATATATCTCTGTTCTGACAAAAATAGACGGCTTCTCTGACGTGGCATATGATGATGAGCGACTTGTAGAGTGCTCTCATTATAACGAAATTATGTATCCTCCTGGGCAAATCCCAGACCATCCCGGCCGTGTATGGTATTGTGATGCTATGTCATCGGATGGGAAAATGTACATCTGGCCTACGCACAGGGAATCATTTTTTGATGGGAAGTACGAAATAGTTTCGCCTCAGCCCTCAGAGGTTGAAATTGAAAAAATCATGAAATGTCAATGGTAGGTATAAAAAATGCCGCCTGTATCTGAGAAACAACGAAAATTAATGTATGCCGCAGCCTCTAAGAAAGGGGGTGCTGGCGGCGTTTCTCAGGAAGTGGCTAAGGAATTTGTCAAAGAAGATAAGGGCGGCAAACTTCCTATGAGGAAGAAGTCGCCTTTATACGATCATGAACGGAGTAAGAAATGAGCCATTGTTGCGAAATGCTCCGTCTAGCATTGGCGGAATCGTTCTTGTTTTATTTACAGGCTCATTTTTTTCATTGGAATGTCGAGGGTCCCACGTTCTCTCAGCTTCATTCCTTGTTTGGTGATATCTACGAAGACGGCGACGACGCCATGGACGGGCTTGCGGAGCACATCAGGACGCTAGGGGAATACGCGCCCATGTCTCCCGGTGAGTTGATGGCAGGCGGCAAGATCATCGTGGACGGAAACCCGGATGCGGCGGGGATGGTGGCTAAGCTGGCTGCTGATAACGAGTTGGTGATTGCCGCATTGAAGATGGCGGAAGAGTGCGCAGAAAGCGAGAACATGCCGCAGATTGCCAATTACCTGCAAGACCGTATGGACAAGCACGCCAAATGGGGTTGGATGCTTAAGGCGACGACAGAACAGGGTGAAGGCAAGATGATGATGCGCCGCAAGATTTATGACCACCCGCGTAGCATGTGATGACTCTTATGGCCAAGAATCGCAGAACACGATCTGGAGCAACACTTCATCAAGCCTGGAGAGCTTTTTCGCCGCGTGAATTTGTTGCCGCATACTACGCAACTTGCCTCAATGTAAGCCGTGCTATGCAGACGCATGTAGGTGAAATAACACGATTTGGAGCAAAATTTCGTGGTGTGTTCGCGGCATTTTTTGACGATCTTTGGTTTCCCGCACTGAAGGCATTGCACGGTGACTCGCGTAGTTTCGGTTTTGGATATCAGGTTGCGAAGGTTCGGATGTTCATTGGCATGGCACTCACGGCACAGAACCATAATATTTGTGCGCTCTTTTCCCAGATGCGGAGCGGTGCTGAAAGGATAGATGTGATGAGCATGAAGCGCTTGGGAGGAACCGCATCTTTCGCAGATTCTAACCTCCGCAACTACGCTCAAACCAAAGATGGTTACATCAGAGGGGCGAGCCTTTCGGATATCCATCTTTTTGGCCGCGCCAGCGCATTGTCGGCTGCAAAATTTCATATGAGAATCTTGACCCTTTCGGCGCTCAAAAAGCTGACCGCATTGCTCGCAGAAGGCCTGAATTATCTGCGCCTTTTTCTTCTCCTTGACCTTATGCGCACATTCGCGGGAGCACGAGTGCGTGAGATGTCGAACATGAGCTTTTGGGCGCTTAAATCTGCGCCCGCAGCCCCCACAGATCATTTCTACAGACCGACTTTCTTTCATCCAGAGGCAATCCATGGCTGACAAAAAGAAGAAGTGGATACAGTCAGCAATTAAACCACAAAACGAAGGAAAGTTCACTGAAAAAGCCGATGCTGCCGGAAAGTCGGTACATGAATATGCCGAAGAAAAGAAAGACGCTCCGGGAAAACTAGGTAAGCAGGCGCGTTTGGCTTTGACATTTGAAGGCATGTCAAAAAAGAAAAGCCCTCTCTATGATCACGCCAGTTCTAAAAAGGATTAACCGCAATGGCAAGCCCCCTCTATGATCGGCAAACCGTCACTGACCGCAAGGATGAAGCGGCTGGTACTTCCAAGGCTGATGAAAAGGCCAAGATGGAGAAAGACGAAAAAGGCGAAGATCGCGGTTTGACGATGGCGATGCAGGGCGCAGATAAGCTTATCCAAGGCTTGAAAGCCCTTCACAAGACGCATGAAACCGAACGCAAGGACTATCACAACAATCACCGTGAAGCATTGCGTCAAATGTCTGGTCGGCATGAAAAGCAGATCAAGGATTTGTATTCCGCTCACATGGGCGAAAAGCCGGAAGCCCAGATGGAAGAGGAAGCCTGATTATGATGCCCATGGTCAGTATGGAATACGACGACGAAGACATGGAAGAGATGGAGCTTCCTCTTCCGCTGTCCGAACGTGCTCGCTACCCTTACGGTCTGAAAATCTGCCTGACAGATAAGGAAATGCGCAAGCTTGGCATTGACCCCATGGAAGCGTTTATGGGTGGAGTGGTCCACGCTCACGTATCTATGCGGATTACCAGCGTGTCCATGAACGAAACGGAGAATGGGCATTGTTCCCGGCTGGAATTCCAGATCGAGGAAATGGCGATTCCTGAGCTTGAGGAAGAAACCCCGCGCCGTCGAAGCCCACTTTATGATAGGGACTAAATCATGCTGAAGCGGGCAATCGTTGCATCCATCGTTCTGTTTCCTCCCTGCGCTGCTTTTGCGCAAGCCACGGTGTTGCAGGGAGGGCCGTGGACTTCCGGCCATGTTCCGCAATATAGCACTTCTGGCGGATCGACTCCCATTGTTACTGACGGCGGAACCGCTGGCGGTGGTGTAGTGGGAACCAACCCTAGCGAGATTGGTATAACCGGGCGCGGGACAGGCACCGCCCCGTATGTCGGCTCTGGCGGCGGTGTGCTTGGGGCTCGCTTTTGCATGAGGGATGGCCCCACATCCGGGGCGTATCATTATCTTTGCATTGACCCTAATATGACTGGTGGGTTTGGAGGGATTACCTTTGATGCTGCTGGCGGTGCTTCCCAGATTCCGTTTAAGTTCATTATCAATGGAACAACGGTAGATTTTACCGATTTCCCGACTATTCCCGTTACCGTTCCAAACGGAGGCACTGGCCTTACTGACTTCACCGCCCACAATCTCCTTATTGGCAATGGGACAAGCGCGGCCACGCTGCTTGCGCCCGGCACAACCGGGCAGGCATTGATTAGCCAGGGCGCATCTGCGGACCCCGCTTATGGGGCCGTTGGCGTTCCTGCGGGTGGAACCGGTTTGGGAGCCATCACTGCCCATAATTTGATGATTGGCAACGGAACGTCGGCTGTTTCCCTTCTAGCCCCCGCCGCAACGAGTGGCGTTCCCGTGGTCAGTCAAGGCTCTTCGGCTGATCCAGTTTATGGAACTGCCTCTGTTGAGGGCGGCGGAACTGGTACAACTTCGTTTACGGCAAATGGGGTTCTCTACGGCAACGGAACGTCGGCAATTGGAGTTACGTCTACAGGAGCCAGCGGACAACCGCTGTTGAGCCAGGGTGCGGGCTCTGCGCCAGCGTATGGAACAGTTGGCATTGCTGCGGGCGGCACAGGCCAAACAACGGCAAATGACGCATTTAACGCCCTAGTCCCATCGCAGGCCACCCATAACGGACAATTCCTGACCACTGATGGAACCAACACGTCATGGGGTACAGTCGCTGGAACGGGAACGGTTACTAGCGTCGCAACCGGTGCTGGCTTGACCGGTGGACCTATTACAATTAGCGGGACGATTGCTTTAGATTCTATCGCTGATAATTCTATATTAGCTAATATCAGCGGTGGTCCTGCCGCACCATCGGCTAATACTGTTTCAGACATCTTGGATTCCGCCGTATCTTCAACGCAAGGTTCTATCTTATACCGCAATGGATCGGCCTGGACATCCCTTTCTCCATCCACGAATGGCTTTGCTCTTGTTACCGGAGGTGCCGGGGCTAATCCATCATGGTCTCAGTATCTGATCAACAATCTGGCGATAGCCGGGCAAGCACAAGGTGATATCGCCTATTTTGATGGGGCAACGTGGACGCGTTTACCGGCTGGAACAAATGGTTATTATCTTCAGACTCAAGGCGCAGGGGCAAACCCAACATGGGCCGCTGTTAATACCACACCACCTGTAATACACACACAAACATTCACCACCAGCGGAACATTTACATTTCCTGTCGGCACTACATCGTCTACCGCCTTCAAGTTCCGGATTACTGGAGGGGGCGGTTCGGGTGGTACCAATAGCAGCAATGTTAGCGGTGGTGGTGGCGGTGGCGCTGGTGCTACAGCGATAAAAACGTTAACTGGGGTCACGGCAGGAAACACCGTTACTGTTACGGTTGGTGCGGCAGGAGGAAGCAGTTCAATTTCGAGTGGAACGGAAACTATAACCACCGTTACCGGGGCCAATGGTGCAAATGGGTCCAATTCGGCCGGGGCTGGTCAAGGTGGACTTGGCGGCGCTGGCGGGTCCGCCACCAATGGTGATGTTAATATTACCGGTGGGAATGGTAGCGGCGGAAGCCAGGGCATATCCGGAACGTTATTTGCAAATGGTGGTGGCGGTGGCGCAAGTTTTTACGGCGGCGGCGGCGGCGATTCCGCATATGATCAAGTCGGAAGGGATGGTCAAGCATATGGGTCCGGGGGAAGCGGCGGCGGTGGATCGTCGGCGTTAGGTAACAACAATGGCGGAACGGGCGCTCCTGGTATAGTCACTGTTGAATGGGTGCTATGATGAAAACCAAGACGATGGTAAGAAATTCTGATGGTCTGGTGGTAAATATTATAAGCCTTCCAGATGATTGGGATGATAATCACCAATGGCCTGTTCCAGAAGGCCATAGTTTAATTAATCATTTGGGCGGATCGGTCGGAGATACATGGAATGGCTCTCAATTCATTCCTTTAATTCCTCCTGAGGACCCGCGTCCATCCCACATGGTGCCATCCGTAGAGGTATCATTCTTAAGTTCAACCTCATGCAACGGTGTATATTCGTTATCTGAAACGGCGCGGACAAATATACTTGCGATATATACAAGAATAATGTCAAATCACGGCCTTCCAGGTGGTGGTGAAACTCTATTATACCCTGACAAAGAAGATGTTATGCATGAGTTTTCTTCAAATATTTGGGTTGCATTTGCTTTAGCTATAAGCGATTTTGTCTATGCATTGGACCAAGGGCAAAATCCGTCCGAGCCAATTGTTATTAACGCATAGGAGAAAGCACATGGAAAAGCGCAATGTTGGTCGCGGGTCTGGCGGTAAGCGCAAGGGCGGCGGTAAAGGGAAGTGATATTCTGGCTGTGCCTGATCGGCTACGCGGCCATTGAAGTAGTGTATGATCTGGCAACGGATCACACATATTTCTGGTTTGCAAACGCCGAACAGGCACAGGCGGTTTTCTTGGCAATGGCGGTGTTTACCCAAACGCCATATTCAGCGACGAAGAAAAAGGTTGCTGGTTTATTGGTTTGCATGTGGTCGGTTTTTATATTGGCAAGCGATTGGTCGGAAGTTGTAAACGTTAGAATTTTGTCCATTTATTTCATTGTCCTTTCAGCATTTGCCGGGGTGTCAATTGCAAAGATATGGACTGTACAGAGTAAGCAGCAGACCAACCGGATTCCTGGGCCTTCTTCTCGCCATGGTCGCGGGAAGGTCGGCAGATAGTGTCGTCATCGCTGGGGAGGGGCGCATATTCTGGTTTCATTTCAAACGTGGAAAAGGGTTTATCAGCGAGGGGATAACCCCTAATCCCTCTCGCCATGACATGAAATACATCCGTGATGCTACCAGCGATGACATAAAGTATCTTCGCAGCCTTGTCGGAAAGAAGTGGTCACTACACGAAAATTGCTTCTTAGTCACGAATAGGCTATGGTAAATAATGGTTACGAGCAACGACATAGCCAATCAAGCGTTACAGTTAATGGGAGGAAACCAGCCTCCCGTTACTGGTCTTGCCCCCACATTCGACAATTCGACGGCGGGGATAGCATTACAGAAGCTGTACGCTCCATGCGTTGCTACGATTGCCAAGCAATTTGAATGGCCGTTTGTAAGAAGCACGGTCAATCTATCTTTGAGCGGCAACACGGCTCCTCCCCCATGGACGGTTGAATATGTCTATCCGGCGTCGGCGGTTGAGGTCTGGCAATTGATTCCGGGCACAGTTCTTGATGCCAATAACCCGTTGCCTCAGAATTGGTCTATTGGCAATTCACTGGTTAACGGAACTCAAACAAAAGTAATTCAGACAACCATTGCTAATGCAAAGGCGGTAGTGAACAACAACCCATCTGAAAACACCTGGGATGTTTTGTTTCGCGAAGCCGTTGTTAGACTTCTTGCCTCCGAACTTTCCGTTGCTCTTGCTGGTAAGCCTGAAACATCCAAACTATATCTTGAATCTGGCGGAGTGTTTACCAACCTTGCCGAGACGAGGGACGGCTGATGGTAGCCTCCGTGCAAAATCCAGCCGACATCATCAACATTGCCCTGCGCCGTATGGGGTACAAGCTGCGTGTCGGCAGCCTGCTTGACGGCTCCGAGGCTGCGTCTCAGGCTCTGGATATCTACGCTCAAACCAGGGATGAATTATTGCGGGCCGGCGAATGGGGTTTCGCCGAGCGTAATGTTTCGTTGACGGTGCTTAAGACGGCGCCCGCTGGGGGATATTTTCCACCTACATTTTGGAGCAATACCTACCCACCTATTCCATGGGGATATGAATACGCTTATCCTGATGACTGTCTAAAAGTTCGGGCGCTCAAACCTGCGCCGTTGTTTCTTTTTGATCCAGACCCGCAGCCTAATCTTTATGCAATTGCTAATGATGATGTGGTTTCAGGTTCTGAATATTACCTAGCTTCGCTAGCATTGAATGGCGCGGGAACGAGTGGTTACGCCCCTAACGACACCATCAACTTGACAGGCGGAACGCAAACCACCCCGGCACAGTTGATGGTGACGACAACGAAGGTGGTCTCTGCGACTGTCGCGGCTGGCGGCTCCGGGGGCACTCCAGGCACGCAAACCGTAACCGGCACCACAGGGACCGGAACGAAGTTTGAGGCGTCGGTGACGGTTTCAGGGGGGGGCGCAATCACCGCTGTTCTGTCGATCACCGTTGCTGGCTCTTATACGGTTAATCCAACTGACACGACGCAGGAGCCGGTAACCGGGGCGAGCCTGACCGGGGCCAAACTGAATGTCAGTATGGGTGTTAACGCATTCACGATTTTCAATCCCGGTGTGTTCACAGCGCAGTCAACCACTTTTACGCAGGCATCGACATCCGGCTCTGGAACAGGGGCAACCTTTCAGACCGCAACGTATACGGCCCTGACGGAAAACCAAAGGGTGATTCTGGCTAATATTCCTGATGCCGTGTGCGTTTACACGGGGAAGGTTACTGATCCTGCGTTGATGGATGTTGATTTCATCGAAGCCTTTGCGGCTGCCTTGGCTCGGAGATTGTCGCCTGTATTGGTTGGCGGAAATATGATTCAGGCCATGGCTCAGGACGAGGCCGTCTCTACCGCTGTCGCCGCTAGGGAGCAAGGCTAATGGCTGATCAATATACGCCGACTTCAATTTGCAACATGTCCCTAGATGCGGCTGGTGTTGATTTCGTTTTAGGCGACATCGCCGAAGGCACGCGTCCAGCACAGATTTGCAGGCGTCATTATTCCGATTGTTTACGCCAATTGCTGAGGACTGCCGGGTGGTCCTTTGCTCGCAAGCAATCCCCTTTGGTTCTGATCGCTGATGCCAGCGGACAAACACCTAATGTCGGCACATTGGTTCCTGGCAATCAATTTCAGTATAGCTATGCCTATCCTACGGACTGCGCCTTTCTCCGCTATATCCCTTGGTACCCCTTCTTTTCCCCCGGCGCACCGTCTGGGAATATCACCCCACCCGATCCCAACGCGCCGTTGCTGGACAATTTGCAAACGTCCTATATCGGGCAAAGAGTCATCCCGTCTCGATTCGTCGTCACCAGTGACCAGAATTATATCCCGGTTGGAACGGCAAATGACACCGCCGGCGTAACCCCATTGGGACGGACTGTTATTCTTTCGAACGTCCCGCAGGCGCAGGGGATTTACACTTACGAGGCTCTTTATCCCAATGCGTGGGATAGCCAGTTCCGGGCGGCTTTGGTGGCGTATATCGCCAGTGAAATTGCCCTACCCTTAGCGACCGACAAGAAGCTAGGCATTGGCCTGCGTGATCGTAACATGTTTATCGCCATGGAAAAGATAAAGAACGCTAGAGTTTCAGACGGTCGTGAGGGATGGCATTCAAGTGATATTCAGGTGGACTGGATGCGCACACGACGCTCTGGTGGATATGGTCTTTGGAATAACTGGAACGGAATGCTTGGCGATTGGAATTGCTCCTATGACAGTATCGGCTTTGCCAATGGGAGTGCATATTAAGTGTCCATAGCCAAACTAGAGCCTGCATTTTCTGTTGGTGAAGTCAGCCCAGCGCTTTACGGGCGATACGATCTTGCTCGCATCAGCGTTGCCGCAACGACGATGCGGAACATGTTTGTTGCCTTTGATGGCGGGGCTTTTAGCCGGGCGGGAACGAAATTCGTCGGATTTTCTAAACAAACCGGTCGCTCTTACCCCCCGCGTCTGATCCCGTTTCAATTTAATATCAACCAAGGATTGGCGCTAGAATTCGGCCATTTTTATATGAGGGTGATATCTAACGGAGCCTTTGTAACCGAATCGCCTCTCTCCATCAGCGGCATAACCCAGGCAAACCCAGCCGTGGTTTCTTCGGGTGGATCGGGAGCTACAGCGGCGTCTCCAATCACATCCGGGGTCATGTCAACCTATGCTCCCGGTGACACCGTGACTTTGACGGGAGGGACATATCTTTCTCCCGCTATTTTGTCCGTCACCAATACAAGGCTTGTGTCCCTTCTTCTAAACAGTGCGGGCACGGGGGTATACGCCCCTGCCGATACGATCAATCTTTCTGGCGGCACGATGACGACAACGGCTGTTGTCACGGTCGCCACCACACAGGTTACAGGGATTCCTACTGTTGCCGCAGCCGGAACCGGTGGCACTCCTGGAACCGCCACGGTTACAGGCACAACCGGTACAGGGACGAAGTTTGAGGCGTCCGTCACCATCAGTGCTGGCGGCATGATTTCTTCCGTTGATTCCTTAACTGTGGCAGGAGATTATACCGTTAACCCGACAACCCCCACCGCCGAACCAGTGACCGGTGGTGGTCTGAGCGGGGCTCAACTCGATATCAAGCTAGGCGTGAAGACCTTCACGATTAGCAATGCTGGGGTGTTCACTACTAACGCGCCATCGGGGAATTTCACCCAAGCTTCCACGTCTGGTTCTGGGACCGGAGCTACTTTTCAGCAAGGCATTTTTGGCCCCAACGCTTGCACAATTTCTACCCCCGGCGTTTATTCTGCCGTTCCCTCGAATCCTGTTTCTCAGGGCTCTAGCAGCGGGTCTGGATTGGGGGCAACATTTACGATGACGTGGGCTTCCGTTGCTGCGTTTTCTGCCGATGATTGGGTTTATATTTCCGGCGTCAATGGAATGACGGAAGTAAACGGAGAGACGTATGTAATTAAAAACCCAACACCGACGACGTTTGAGCTTTACGACGTTTATGGAAACCCAGTGGATTCCACCACATTTGGCATGTACACGTCTGGCGGCACTGTTGCTAGGATTTATACTGTTTCTGCCCCTTATGCAGAATCTGATTTGCCATATCTCAAATTTACTCAATCTAAAGACGTGATGTCTTTATGTCTTGTCAACCAGACGACGCTTACAGAATATCCAACTTATGACCTTTCTCGAATTGGAAATACAGATTGGGAATTTAACGTTGTTTCCCCATCGTCCTCAGTAGAACCTCCAACGTCAGTAAGCGGTTCGGCGTCCTCTTCAGGGTCGACGTATTATCAGTATGTTGTCACATCCATTGATCCAGATGATGGAACCGAAAGCGTTGCATCTGACCCGGCGTCAATATCCAGCGCTGTTGATATTTCCGCGACGGCTGGCGCTATTACTATTTCTTGGACGCCATCCCCTGGCGTAAATCAACAGAACGTTTACAAGGCCACTCCTGCCTATGGGGCTAGCCCTCCTATTGGCTCGCAATTCGGGTTTGCTGGGATCGCCTTTGGCGCCCAGTTCATTGATTCCAATATTGTGGCGGATTTCTCCCAAGTTCCACCCCAGAAAAAGAACCCCTTTGCACGCGGAGCAATTTTGGGGGCAACGCCGTCAACAGTCGGTACAGGGTATTCAAGCGCCACGATTACCATTAATACATCAACCGGTTCAGGGGCGGAATTTGAAGCCATCATAAATAACGGCGGTGTTGTTGGATATCGCTTGGTTAACGGTGATGGGGGCTCTGGATACGCAAGCACCGATACAATCACGGTTACGGGAAGCGGGACTGGGGCAACCGCTGTTTTGAATGTTGGGCCGCAAACCGGAACGTATCCGGGATGTGTATCATACATTCAAGGTAGGCGTGTATATGGTTACACACTAAACAACCCTGATACTTATTATATGTCGCAGCCCGATGCGTTCACAAATTTTGACTCGCGTATCCCGACAATTGCGACAGATGCTATCGTCGGCTCTCCTTGGTCGGTGGCGGTCAATGGCATTCAAGCCATGGTGCCGATGCCAGGGGGTTTGATCGTGCTGACTGGTGATGATGCATGGCAGTTGACCGGAACTGGTGGTAGCTCGTTCAACCCTCAGCCGATTGCCCCCGACACACAACAAGCCCAACCACAGGCGGCAAACGGTTGCAGCGATAAAATACCTCCAATCAAGATTGACTACGATATCATATATGTTCAGTCTTTGGGGTCTATATACAGAAACTACTCATACGAATACATTAATAACATTTACACTGGCGCGGATATGACATTGAACTCCGCGCATTTGTTCACGGGCCATACCATCAAGGAACATGCGTGGTGTGAACAGCCCTATAAGATGATATGGGCTGTTCGCGACGACGGCATTTTATTGAGCTTGACTTATGTCAAACCACAGCAAGTTGCTGGATGGGCTCGACATGACACGAACGGGTTGTTTCAAAGTGTTTGTTCAATCAAAGAGCCCCCGGTATCCGCCCTGTATACCGCCGTCCAAAGATATCCAAACGGCAACACTGCCTACATGATTGAACGGATGGATGATCGCATTTGGTCTGGTCTTGACGATGCGTGGTGTGTGGATGCTGGCCTTGAGCTTCCTCAGCCGACACCCGCCGCGACGTTGCGTGTAAGCTCGGCTACTGGACTTGGGGCCATTTCAGGATATTCAAACCTTGTTGGGGGAAGTGGGTATTCTGCATCCACGACGGCAACGGTAGTTGATGATAACGGCGCAGGCCCAGGAACTGGGGCGGCTATCAGTCTAACGATTGTTGGCGGTGTCATAACGGCTCTGACCATTGATTCCCCAGGCACGCTATACACCTATCCAAGTCTTGTTATCTCAGACCCTGCTGGCTCCGGTGGAGGCTCCGGTGCATCGGCGAATCTGATCCTTGATAATAGTGCGACGTTCACGGCTTCGGCTGGGGTTTTCTCTTCTGGAAATGTTGGGGATGTAATCCGAGTTGGGGGTGGTATCGCGGAAATTACCGCCTACACTTCCCCAACCGTGGTTACGGCAAACATCATCAGGCCCATAACTTCAGTGCGGCCCAATAGCGGCGGGCAGGTAAATCCACAGGCCGAGGGGTCTTGGACCTTAACAACCCCTGTGTCGTCTATCGGTGGGCTAAAGTACCTTGCCGGGGCCACTGTAACCGGCGTTGCGGATGGCGTTGTCATTCCCCCTACGGTTGTTCCAGCAAGTGGAATAATTGACCTTCCGCAGCCATCGACTAACGTTGTCGTCGGCTTGGGCTTTGGGGCGCAACTTCAGAGCGTTTATCTGGATGGCGAATCCTTCCCCACAATCCAGGGACAACGGAAAAAGATATCGGCGATTACTGCCCGCGTTACGGCAAGTGCAGATTTTGAAATTGGCGCCAACGAACCAGACGGAGCGGCACAATCGCCTATTCAGATAGCCCCCGAATGGGTTGGAATGGTTCCGGCACAAACCAGCGGACGCCCCCCATATGGAAGCGATGTCAAGCCATTGTGGACAGGTGACATAAGGATTCCTGTAAGCGGCGGCTTTGACGTTAGAGGACAGGCGGCGGTGCAGCAAATGGAGCCTTTCCCCCTTTCTATCCTAGCGTTCATCCCGGAAGCATGGCAGGGAGACCCGCCGCAGAAGTAGAGACGGTTTTATGTTTATCTGGTATCATTCTCTGTATGATTGACTTTTCTATCATAGACGCTAAGCCGTTCCATGTGGGGAATATCCTCCGCAAGATGAGGCGTGCCCATCGGGACGCATGCACAGCGTTAGGTGGCGATCTTCACCATGAACTATCCGATCTTTACGGACAGTCTTCGATACGCAAGGCAATTATCCAGAACGGTAATCTTGTGGCCTTGTTCGGCATGAAGAGCGCGTTTTGTGAAACCTCGGGGTTTGTGTGGCTTGTCCTTTCCGATGGACTGAGCCCTCAGTCACTGACCGTCATTAGACAGGCGAGGAAGCAACTCGATATCCTTTCCGTAGGGAAGGCAGAGTTGAAAACGACAGTCCCCGCAGCGGATCGTCTAGCGGTTCGCATGGCGTCGTTGCTGGGGTTTTCACCTATTCCTTTCCAGGCCAAGAACGGCTTGCTTTGGATGTCTCGGACTTCAACCCCACAGAACAAACCATCGCCTCATGACGGGCCGTTCGTCATCTTTGGTCTGCCGCGTTCTCGGACAAAGTGGCTATCCTCTTTTCTGTCTCACGAAAACCATGTTTGCCATCACGATTTAACCGCAGAGGTAAGTTCTCTCTCTGAGCTTCGCGACAAACTATCGGTTCCAGGAAACGGCACGTCGGAAACATCGTTAGCTCACGGGTGGCCGATGCTACTGAGTTGGTTTCCTAATATGAAAATCGTTGTCATCCGTCGCGATGTGAATGACGTAATGACAAGCCTTGAAAAGTGCGGCCTAAAAATTCCTCTAGAAGAAATACAATATAGGAATGACAGGCTAGATGAGATATCTGCTCTACCAAGAGTTATGACCGTTGATTTTAATGATATCGACAAAATGTCGAGGAAGATATTATTTCATTGTCATGGCTATCATGTTGATGATTTGTGGGTAAAATCACATGACGCTAACATTCAAATAGACATTCCGGAACGATTGCGATTGCTTGAAGATAGGCACGATACAATCGCACATATTCAAGACAGTATACTTGCAAAGTCGTGCGATGTAACGATGCATGTTGAGAGTTTTTCTGAATTTTATCGAGACGCAAAATATCTGCTGGGAATGCATGCTAAAGAAGCTGGCCCTATGGATGGAATGCCATTTGATCCTGATATAGATATGGCTATGGCGTTATATAATTCAGGGAGCTTGATGATTTGTACCGCCAGATGTTCTGGTTTAATTGTCGGGTACATATTTTTTATCATTAGCCCAAGCCTTGAAAGCCGTGGAATTCTTCTAGGCGTTAGAAATATATGGTATGTTCATCCCGCGTGGAGGGGGAGACTTGGGCTTAAGCTCCATGATTTTGCTAGTGACAGGTTGCGAGAGAGGGGCGTTTCTGCATTAACCTTGAGAAGCGGTGTCCGTGCGGACGGCCCGCGACATTTTAAATACTATGAACGCAAGGGCGCTAAGGACATGGGGCGTCTTTATCACTTGCCGCTATAGGAGCGCTAAATGGGTGTGTACGCCGCAACCGCCGCCATTGTCGTTGGAACAGTCATCAGTGCTTCCGGCCAAATGCAGGCCGGCAAAGCTGCAAAGGCTTCGGCGGAATATCAAGCCCAAGTTGCGCGGAATAACGCTATTGCTGCGGAACAAAACGCTGACTACGCTATCAAGGTTGGGCAGCAAAAGGCGGCACAAGAGAGCCAAAAGGGAGCGCAGCAAGTCGCTCGTATTAAAGCAGCGCAGGCGGCAAGTGGGTTGAACATAAACACAGGATCGGCTCTTGACGTCCAACAAAGCCAGCGAGAGATAAACGTTTTAGACGCTGAAACGGTCATGCATAACGCTCAATTGCAAGCCTATGGCTATCGCTCGCAAGCTCAGAACTTCCGCTCTCAAGCTGATCTTGCCGAGTTCGAAGGGAGGAGCGCCGCGAAATCCGCACAAACGGGAGCGTTCGGAACATTGCTCTCTGGCTTCGGTGGGGCGGCTTCCGCATGGTATAAGGGGGGTGGAGGCGGTGGATCAACTCCTAGCACAAGTGACACCTTGGCCTTTTGGGGTGATTTCTGATGGCTAACGTTCCATACAGCCCCATATCTGATATCCAGCCTGGACAGGCACCTGATAACTACCAGCGTCTACAGTCAAGCCCGGAAGCCTTTGGGGCGAGCATGGGGCGAGCGTCGCAAGCGGTTGGGCAGGGCATCGCCGATATCGGTAAGGCCGCCCTGACGATTGATCATATTTATCAAACATCCGTTGTTAATGATGGGGCAAACAAGGTTCAGGAAAAGTTCAGGACTCTTTTACATGGTGACCCGAATGTAACCTGGCCGGATGGAGCCCCCATCCCTGGATATCTGGCGACCAACGGTCGTTCAGCCATGGATGGGCGGAAGTCCATTCAAGATCAGATGGACGCTTACATAAAGGAAGTCGGCAGCGGCATGGATGGCCGCACCAAAGAACAGTTCATGCATACGGCGAATCAATACCGTATGTCCGCGTTGACCCAAGTTGACCGTCATGCGCAGCAGCAATCCTTGACTTGGGCTGAAACCGTCAACAACGCCACGGCCAAAAACGCCCAATCTGATATTGCCGTCAACGCGTTTGACGATGAGAAGGTAAACAACTTCACTCATGATCTTATTTCGGCTCGGGTGAAAAATCTTGAATTGGCTGGGCTGGCTAGTGACCCTCAGATTTTGCGTGAGACGATTGACACCGCTAATCGCGATGCACTGGTTACCAGATTGAATGCGGTTGCGATCAATGATCCTATAAAAGCGAAGCAAATCCTTGATAACAATAAAGACAAGGCCGGTCCTCTATACGACGAAATGGAGGCGCGTCTTAGGGTCAGGGTGGACCAAGTTACTGGTGAGCAAGCGGCTAATTCTATTATTGCCAGCACCCCACAAGTTTCACATGAAACCATTTCTCAGCCACAAGACGTTGACCAGATAGGACAAAGGATTCTTGTTGCCGAAGGAACCGGCCCGGATGCAAGCGGCCCAGGTGGCAAGCCATCGAGTTCTGCATATAATGGGTTTTTGAAAGGAACGTGGGACGATATCAGGAACAAGAACCCATCGGCTAACCTCCCCCCCACAGCAGCAGAGGCGAACAGAGAACAACTCAACACGGCGGCTACGCTGTATGCGCAGCAGAATGCAAAGGTACTAGAAGCCAACGGTCTTGTTGCTGACCCGACTTCTCTGCGTCTTGCCCATTTCCTCGGCCCGGCTGGTGCTGTTGCTATTCTCAACGCCGATCCTGATGCGCCTGTTTCAACGGTGCTTTCTCCCGAAGCCATCGCGGCCAACCCAAAAGCATTGGGGAACAAGACGGTTAATGAAGTTGTCGCCGATGCTGCACGGGTCATGGGTGGCGGCGCTGGAGGATCACCCATCGCCCTACGCAAGGCCGACGTGTTAGAGCGCATCATAAATGATCAATCATTGAGCCACGGCGCGAAGCAATACGCTCTCGCGACGGCTAGAACATATTTCGAAGTTCAAAATGCACAGAATATTGAGCAAAGACGGCAACAGGAGGAGCAACGCGTAGCCTTCACCGCCGATCTCCAATTGAAAGTATCCAGAGGTTTAGCATCTTACAATGATGTTGAGGCTGCGTACCAAGATGGAAGGATATCCCCCGCTACGTGGAAAGATTTGAATATTCAAATTGATCGCGATCAAGAGCAATCTGAAAAGATTGTTCAAGGTATCGCGACAGTTCAAGCCGCTTTCAATGGCGGCCGTCCTCTTGACCCGAAGTCTGAATCTGATAAGAAAGCGCTTGATTATCATTATGAAATGACGAGCCAATCGTGGAAAGGATTGTCTCCACAGGAAACTTTGAATCAAGCGATTTCCTATTCCGGGAAAGCCGGGATGGTTCCAACACCATTCAAACAGGTAATCCGTGGAAATCTAAGGTCTGGTTCTCCTGACTCCGTTATCGTCGCGGCGAATACGGTCAAGCAACTGCGTAACCAGAATCCACAGATATTGAATGATTTTTCCGATGATGATTTGCGTATTGCAAATCTTGTCGGAACATATACGGATATGGGGATCAAGCCGGCCGAAGCCGTCCAACGTGCTGTTGATTCCATGAAGGTTAACGAGTCGGAGAGAAAGGTGAGACAGGGCGCATATCAGCTTGAATTGGGAACGGACGCGAAGTCTCGCGAGGCGAAGATAAAATCTTTCTTGGAAGACAAGCTTGATAATTCATGGCTTTCTGACCCAACGTTTGATTCGTTGATGCTATCGGAGTTCAATAATATCGCGCAGATGGAGTATGAGAAAACAGGGAATATTGACTCTTCCATGCAATCTGCTTTCGATATTGTTAATCGAGTATGGTTTGAAACCTCTGTCGGTGGCGATAAGAGGTACATGAAATACGCCCCTGAAAAGGTTTATGCTGTCAATGCCATGACGCCAGAGCAAAACGCCCAATGGCAAAACAGACAGCTTTCCGAGGATATCAACCGTCAACTCTCCATGACCGCGAATCGCATGGGGCAACCAGCCCCGGCGCCTATTGATGTATCTCGCACACTTCTTGTTGTGGACCCGACGAGAACTGAACAAAGCGGACGCCCGATGTATCAAGTTCTCATAAAAAATGATGATGGCGTTTTGCAGGCTATAAATTCTCAAACCGGAATGCCGATGCTTTGGGCTCCCGATTGGGAATCGTCCATGACGAGGACGGAGATGCAGCAGCGTGAGGCTGAAAATCAGATTGGATATGCTGAAGAAATCGAGAGACTGCGCCGGCAACGAGCGTTTAAGATTGCCCATCCGAGCCCGTACAAGGGGGGCCGGTAATGCCTTTCTATGATCAGGATGGGGAAGGCGTTCAGTCTGCCGGTTTGGCGACGTGGGGCGTTGAGCCTGAGAAGAAACAGAAACCAGAAACTGGTGAGCTATTCGAAGCCGCCTTTATGAGGGAAAACAGCTTGGGCTCTCTTGCTGCCCGTGTGTCATCCGGCCCAAATGTTCCACCTGATCCTAGGTTTGACCCATGGCAAGATATCAAGGGTTACGAGGATTATGCGGCCTCATTCATGCGGGCTAATTCTCTAGAGGACGTTGCCGCGATCAAAGGCCGGATTGATAAGGAACGTCAACGGGCAGAATTGCTTTACTCTGGCGGCGCTATGGGGACCGTTGCCGAACTGGTAGCGGGAATTGCTGACCCTATCAATCTTATTCCGGTTGGCGGTCAAACCGTCATGGTTGGGAAGATGGGGGCGCGGGCGCTATCGGGCGCATTGCGCGTCGGCGCGGCTGGTCTAGCTTCCGGGATCGTCCAAGAGGCCGCGTTGCAGGCGACACAAGACACTAGGACCATGGAAGAAAGCGCCGTCAATGTCGCTGCGCAGACTTTCCTTAGCGGGTTGTTGGGTGGTGCCGTGGGGATGGTCGCGGGCCGCGACATTTCAGCCCTAGCCAAGGGAGCGATGGAGGACGGAGAAAGCATCGCTCGGGATATTGAATCAAACATTCCCAATAGCGGGGGCACACTGAGCGCGGGGTTAACGCCGCCCGGTTTCGGCACGGGCTCTGTTGGCGCGGCGCAGCTAGGAAGGACGCTTGAGCAGGAAAGTATTGCTAGGCTCGGGGGTATTGAAGAGAAGCTTGCATTTTCTGCCCCAACCCTCCGAACGCAAGTTAGCCCGGTGGTGGCAACACGCTCTCTTGCGCAGGACTTAGCGGAGCAACCGCTTATAACCAAAGGAAATCTAGAGGGGCTGCCATCCCCTACAGCGACTGAGTCAGTTATCCGCCAGTGGCAATATCCCTTGGCTAAGGGGTTGAGCGAGATAGACAATATCTTTGTAAAATACCGGATGGGCGCAGACCGCATGCCTGTTGGAAATCTTGTGAGAATCGCGGCCACCGATCTTTTTCAGAGAAGCGAGAAGCTGGGACGTGACGAATTCCTAGAGGCCGTTGGTCGGGCCATGCGCAGGAGCGATGCTCACGAGATACCGGAAGTCGCTGAAGCCGCGAAATATCTACGGAAAACAATCTTCGATCCTTTGAAAGACCTTGCTATAGAGCGCGGTCTTTTGCCCGAAGATGTGGACCCTGGCACAGCCTCGTCATATCTTATGCGGCAATATAATTACGGAAAGATCGCCGCAGAGCGGAACAAGTTCACCGATATCCTTACTGACTGGTATGCCGCTGAACAGACAAAGAAGGCGGATATTAAGCGTCGCGTAACTGATTTGACAACAGATTTACAAGATTTGGAGGGACGTGCTGCAAAAGCAGAAGCCCAGATTGAAGGACGCGAATCCACCCTAGCTAAAACTGAAGTGCGCCAATCTGAGGTAAAACGTCTTAGAGAGTTCGCATATAAACGCTCCGCCAAAATGAGCGAACCGCTTGATGTGTTGAATGAGCGCATCAAGGGTCTTCAGGAACAGATTGGCCCTCATTTGAGTCAGCTAGATGAACTGAGAAATTCTATATCCGCTGAGAAGGAAAAATTTCCAGAAATCAAAGAAGCCGATGCGCTGATTTGGAAGCTCATTGGAGCCGGTAAGAAGGTCCGCGAGAGCCAAGAGATTGTAGATACCGTCGATGCTCTGAAAGAATTCTCTGATGCATTGCAGGGGGTAAGGGGAGGATTCTCAGAAGGCGTCAGGAGCGCAACAGGAGCGGCGAAGCAAGCGCGGATTGATTTGGGGGCTACGCATCTGGTCGCGTTAGAGAAACTTAGGGCAGACATTGGAAAGGAAATTAAGCCATTCCGCAAGGAATTAAATAAGGCACGTAAGGAATATAAGGAAATACGCAAACGTCGAATCGGTCGCGCTCAGGGCGGGGCTGTTTTTGAAAGCAAGATTATTGAGCGCGGCAATTCTTTGTCAGATCAGGCTATTGGAAAAGACGCTGCTATTGAGGCATTGCGTGAAAAGGCGACGAACTGGCGTGCCCGTGCTGATGCCCGCAGGATCGAGTTGGAAAATGCTCTGATGGAATGGCAGGGAAAATCAACCCGTGGCGTTGGAAGCGCATTGGAGCGCCGCGCAAAGCTTGAAGCGGCTCGGTCGGAGGAATCAAAAGCAAGCGGGCGACGGCTGAAAAGTGCGGACAAGGATATTATGGCGGCTGCGCGTCGTGTGCTTGCGGCAGATACGGCGATGGACGCTGACGGTCTACGAGACATTGCCCGTCAAACGGTAGACCGTATCCTCGGAACTCCGGCAGGTCGGTTACCTTATGATGTGAAATCTCCTTCACCTGGATTCATGCGTGCTGACGACACGCCAGACCTTAAAGCCGGTGCATTAAAGCAACGTGTTCTGATGATCCCAGATGAATTGATCGAGGAATATCTCGAATCAGACGTATCTCAACTGGCGAAATCCTACGTTCACACAATGGCCCCTGACGTGATCATGGCGGAACGCGGGTGGCTGGACTTTGACGAAAAGATCAAGCCAATCCTTGAGCAATATGAAGTTCTTAGGGCCAAGACAAACGACCCTAAAGAACTGGCACGCCTCAACGACAGAATGAAAGACGATATTAGAGATATCAAGGCCATATGGGAACGCTTGCGCGGGACTTATCGGCTACCGGAAGACCCGAACAATTTGATTACACGAGGCTTTCGAATCATGCGCGATCTAAATTATATGCGCATGCTTGGCGGTATGACCATTTCTGCATTGCCTGATACCGGCGCGGTCGTAATGCAGCATGGAATGCTTAGGCTTTTCCGTGATGGTATTGCCCCCGCCGTCAGGAACTGGAAGACCTATCGTCTTGCGGCTGAGGAAGTGAAGATGGCCGGTGAGGCGCTTGATATGGTCCTCGACAGCCGGGCCATGTCGCTTGCTGACGTAATGGATGATTTCGGGCGGCATTCAAAGTTTGAGCGCGGGGTGTCCGCGTTGACCGGAAAATTCGGCGTCGTCTCTTTGATGGCCCCATGGAATGCATCGCTCAAGCAATTAGTCGGCATTATCTCACAGACGCGATCTCTCCAAGCGATTGACGCATTGATAAACGGGACCATCGACGCGGCGGAAAGAACACGCCTTGCGCAATTCGGCATCGGAGAGAATGAAGCCCGCGCCATCGGCAAGCAATTCGCGGAACATGGGGAAAAGCATGGCTCGCTGTGGTGGGCAAACACAAGCGAGTGGACTGACCGAAACGCGGTAGAAGTTTATCGCGCTGCTATGTCCAAGGAAGTGAACAAGGTCATTGTCACTCCTGGTCAGGAAAAGCCCCTATGGATGAGCACTGAAGCCGGCAAGACAATAGGCCAGTTCAAATCCTTCGCGTTCTCTTCGATGCAGCGAGTGACCCTCGCTGGTCTACAGAAACGAGACGCCAACACCATTCAGGGGGCTGCGTTGATGACCGGCCTAGGCATGCTGGCATATTTCCTGAAAACAGACCATGACCGTCTTTCGGATGATCCAGGCGTTTGGGTGAAGGAAGGCATTGACCGGTCAGGTTTGACAGGCTGGTTGTTCGAACTAAACAACATGATCGAGAAGGCGACATGGGGTGAGGTTGGCTTGTCACGACTGACCGGGCAACCTATGTCCAGCAGATATGCTAGCCGCAACTGGCTCGGGTCTTTGCTTGGCCCCTCTGCTGATCTTGTCGGGGGAGTGCAACAGATTACCGGCGCTGCCGCCTCTGGCGAATGGAACGAAACATCTACACGCGCTATGCGGCGGATGCTGCCATTCCAGAACCTTGTCGGGTTTAAGCTTGCTGTTGATCGCGCAGAAGAGGCGATTAACAATGCCTTTGGCATTCCGATGAAGAACAAGTAGCAAGGCATCTATGATGGTATCGGCGCGGCAGGATTCGAACCTGCACAGAATGCGTTATGAGCGCAGGACTCTACCCAATTGAGCTACGCGCCGTTATCTGGTCGGGGAGAGAGGATTTGAACCTCCGACCTCATGCTCCCAAAGCACGCGCTCTACCAGACTGAGCTACACCCCGTCATATAAAAATTATGGAGGGCACCGCACGGGGAGGGTCATGCGGGATCGGCTTTCCAAAGCGATCTAAAGCCCCAAGCTCAATTCACTAAACGCATTATCCAATAGGCTGGCTGGATTGTCCAGCAGTGTTGTCGATAGGCGTGCAGTAACGCCTCGTTTTATTTCACCGCAAAAGCGGCGCTGTACGGACATATTTCCGGGCGGGATTCGAACCCGCGCTCTACTAAATGGGCTAGCCACCAGTGCTTTATCGCCATTGTTGCATAAGCAACAACCATCACCAGCCAGCCGGACCACATGCAAGACAGCTTCTCGACAACCTGATTACCACGCTCCTCGTGTGGCAGCCTAACTCTGCCCCGTCTCCGGGGAATGAATGGGCGCTAGTGACAAACCAATATCGCATCACAGATTTCTCTCCACGATATACGTTCTCGACGCCTACCTGAACAGCCAAATATCGACTTTATTCGGCGCATCGCACTAGCACCCAACCCTATCCCCTTCCGGGGAAACTTGTGCCGCCCTTCCCGGCTTGGCGCTGTACGTTGCGCGTCACGTCAACCTCTGAGCACACGGGCTGCTCGCTCCCGAAGGCATCCTCAGTCCCCCGCTCGTCAGCCTCCGGTCGGTTCCGGACTTACGGGGCAATTCCGTGCCGGTCTTTCCCGGCTGCCAAGCGTTCTGTGATTTCCCTATACGTTTACGGAGCGGGCTTGCGGATGCTTGGCCCCGCTGATGCTTTGGGAGAGCCAAAGTTACCGATCACAGACTTTCCGAATCACGAAGGTTACTCGCTATGTAAACTTGAGGTGCGCTCCAACCCACACTTTTTGTCGTCAACTCCAAAAACACCATACCAGTTAATAAGATCGCGTCAACCAAAAAATTAGACCCTATGCATTTTTCTTTACGCCATATATGAATCGTGCGAATATATCAGAGCAAACCGCTTATGGGATTGGTGGGACATAGCATGATAACCGCAAAGCAAATCAGGATGGCCCGCATGGGCATAGGCCTAACTCAACAGCAGCTTGCCAAAGCGGCAAAGATCACAATGGCTACGTTGAACCATGTTGAGAACGGCCACGGTTGCCGAATGACAACCATTAACAGAATTGTTGATGCCCTGTCTGCATACGGCGTTAAATTCGGTGGCAATGATTTAATGCTTTCCGTGTCCATCCCAAGGAAGTAATGGAGCCTCCATCCAGACTTGAACTGGAAATTATGGATTACAAATCCAGTGTTATGCCAATTTAACTATAGAGGCTCGTAGATCGGTTGTAAAATTATAAGGCGCTCTACCATCTGAGCTAATCCGGCACAAGAAAACGTGCCGGCTATTCCTTCGGCGTTACCAGCACGTCGACGGGAATGTAGTTCTCATCAAATGTTTTGTTAAGCGAAAAATTGGCGTGCTGGACTCCCGTTACGCCATCATTCGATGCATAACAAGCATTGTTGTCATACACAAATTCCTTAATTCCCGCTGCACCCGACAGAGCCCGCATGTGCTTTATAGCCGTATTTGAGGAAATGCCCAAGGCGCGGGCGACATCATCTCCAATTACGCCAATATGGCGATTGCTCTCGACTCGTTTCTTGATATAGGAAAACACACGCAATCGCGTGATTTGCCCTTTAATCTTAAGCCGTTGTTTCATGTTCATCTGTCAATCCAATCGTTCCCAAGGGTTTTTAATCACCTCGATCTCTTTTGACATGTCCTTTGTCATAAACGGCCATACTGATACGGCGACAGCTATCGCCAGAGCAATGATGATTACCGCCGCTACAAGGGTCAATCCCCACGCGATCATGAAAATAATTTCACCCACGGCACGCCTCCGTTTGCATGGTGGTTGTTAGAATTTATTGTATCCGATCATACCAAGAAATACCACCCATATAAACGGCGTATGCATACTTGACCAAATATTGCGTTATGTTGTATTGTTTTTCTTCCGAGAAAAAGGGAATAACTGGTATGCCCATTCCTCGCGGTATTCGGATGAATAATCCGATGAATATCAAGGAATTGCCGGGAGACAAAACCAAGTGGGTTGGCGAGCGAGCCACTGACGACGATCCAATTTTTGAGGAATTCAACACGGTTGAATATGGCATCCGAGCGGGAGTAAAGATTCTGCTTGGATACCAGACGCGCTATGGTCTCAAAACCATTCGACAAATCGTCTCCCGCTACGCCCCTCCTGAAGACGACAACAACACCCCGGCTTATATGATGCACATGGCCGATGTGTTGGGTGTCGGGGTGGACGATACTATAGACCTTACCGACGCTAACACCATGTGTGTCCTGGTTGCTGGAATTATTCTCCACGAGAACGGACAGCAGCCTTACCCGCAAAGGACCATCGCCCGTGGGGTTGATATGGGCCTTGGCTTAATCTAGGAGAAAGCAGTGGAAAGCAAATCTATCTTCACTTCCAAAACCTTTTGGGTCAACGTCGTTGCCTTTGGTGCTGCTGTTGCCGGTGCCTTCGGCATTGATCTTGGCCTTGATGCCGAAACGCAGACCGCGATTGTTGGCGGCGCCATGGCTGTGGCTAACATCGTTCTTCGTCTGGTCACCAAGGAATCGGTGCATGTGGTCAACCCTCCTAGCGGCAATTCTTGATTTCATTGTTAAGGCATTGCCCGTCACTGCTGCATTTGTGGCAGGACGGGCAAGCGCCAAACCTGATGGAACTGAACATGCCCGCGAAGCTTCAAGCATTGACGAAGACGTTGCTAGTCTGTCTGACGCCGCTCTTAATCGCGAGTTGTTCGACAGGAAGTGAATGCGCCTGGGTTAAGCGCATCACCATGTCTGAAGGCGATCAGGTGGCGCGTCAGACGGCAGAGCAAATCGTCGCGCATAACCGAAAGGTTAATGAGTTTTGCCGCTAATCTTTTTTCCTGTGCGGTGAAATTCTCCACAGCATGGCTGCGATAGCCAGTAGATCAACCCCATATCGCGCCGCGAATGTGATCCACCCGATATTATGCCCTTCGGCATGATGGGCAGAGCACAACGGAACGACGCAATCATCTGGGGCTTTCACACCCATTCCGGCGTTACCATCCTGTGAAACGTGATGCGACTCAATCTTTCCACCACATTCCCCACGCTTTGACAAAATGCAATCATGACCGCGTACCCACTTAAGGTGCCCTGGGCTACGCACGCGGTCACTTTCCCGTACACCCATGGGCTGGCGTTTACGTCGGCTGATAAGCATTATTCCTCTTCCTCGTCATAAACATTCCGGTATAAGGAAAAATCATCAGGTTCCAGTGGCGCAATTTCATCGGCAAGCTTTCGCATCGCCATTACGGCAACGCATGTATCTGTTCCGCTCTCTTCGATGATGCGCCGAATCATGTCAATAAATTCGTCTTCGCACATGCGTTTCATGGTTCCCTCGCTATTCTATTTAACGGAGGTCAGGCGGCTACAGAAATGTCGGCAGGGGTGCCGGTTTTTCTTTGGGTTTAAATTCAGGCTCCCGCCGCAGCGGGCTTTCCGGCCACGCCGTCATCCACGGCTTCGGCGCGTCCAGATCGCCGTGCCGTGACCAGTGGAAATAGCCGAGGGCGCCAACTGCCGGGATAGGCTGGACGGCACACTGATTGGCGAGAACCAACCCGCGCGGGCCGAAGAACCACGGGCTGGCGTGGTCTTTGACGATTTCGGTGATGGTGGCCGCGCCGATAATTGCGCCGCGCACCAAATCCTTGGGCAACGGACAATTGACGCCCAGGCGTGCCATGAAGTCGAACGCGTCCTCGTATTCGTCCCGCGTCATTCCCTTTGCCGCGTGAATCGCCACGGGCCTTGGATCGAACCCGGCCTTGCTGACCGCGAATGTAGATCGGTTCTCGATATCCTTGACGCCCGCGCAGATAGCCCAGGCCCAGGGCTGGCGGACGGACAGCGCCAAATCCGGCAAGTCGAAATCGGTGTCCCAATTGCTGTTGGTCATGGATAATTCCTCACAATTTGATCATTGGAACCGAGGTCATTTAGACCGGTGGCGGTGGTCTCTAGGGCTGTCGCCCGTGAGCAATGAGTCCCAAGGTGGTTCTTTCATGGCGAAGATCAGCCGGTGGACAGGATGTGAAAGCGGCCGTCCCGGAACTCGAATGGGACGGAGCGCCACGACCACGCGTAGATGTTGACCTCGTATGATCCGGGTCCATCACCGTCGATGATGACCTGTCGGGCGAGATCGTCAGCGCTATCGGCGATGCGGTCATCGCCGATGACCCGGATGCAGAGGTGTCCACCCTCAGGTGGAGACGGGATGTCAGCGTCACAGGTCCACGTATCGCTGTCAGTCACTGTGATCCTGTTTCGCCCCAAACTGACGCACCAGTCGAACTTGACCACCTCCCCCTCGGTCAGTGGCATCGGATCACACTCTTCGTCGGCCGCCGCCAGTCCGGCGCAACCAGGAGCAACCCAATCGTCCGGGCTGTCCCGGAGATCGGGGATCATCTCGTCCTGATAATCGGCAGGGAGCCATTTCTTGCTCATCGAAATCTCCACAATTTAATCAACTAAACCGAGGTTTAAGAGGTCGCGGCGGCATGGTCCTGAAGCTTGCGCACTGCCATATACAGAGCGGTGCGTAACCCCTCTTTGGTGCGGGCCAGTTCCACGATTTCAAAATCACCCGAATCGGAAGGAAGACTGGCCTCGATAACCCATCCGCCGCCTTGCTGAGGCGAAACGCCCATGCGATGCGTTTCGATAATGTCGAGTTCGGTCATGTCGATATCTCCTGGTTAGGCGGTCAAATGCCGGCGCCGTCGTTGACGGTGATGCCGCGCCATTGCTCCAGGTGCGGCACCGCCCACGGGGACTTATTTGCTTGCAGCGCCGCACCGCCAGTCCCGAAGGCGATGGCGAGACACAGCCCGCCTTCGGCCAAGCGGATAAGCTGGGCCAGTTCACTCTCTTTCAGAGGGATGAGCCGTTCTTTGGTCATGGCTGCTCCTTTCAATTTGATCGGTGAACGGGAGGTTATTCAGTGGCTTCATTAACCAAGATTTCAGCCACGGTTTCCGCAACAGTCATGGCGTCGTCATAGCTTTCAGTGATGTCTCCAACGGCATTGTCGGACTCTTGATGTGTCCATCCTGTCCGATCCATTACGCCAATGACGACGGCAGCCCTAAAGTCTCGATAGCTGAAATTGTCCATCTGTCGCCCCTTTCAAAAGGCTGAATTGAATCGGTAAAAACGAGGTCTAGGAGGCTGAAAACTTCAGGAAGCGCGCTCGTCCGCATAGGCGGTGCGCGCAATGGAAATCAGCAGATCGCGGAACGCGGGCGGCGTGGCATTGCGCTTCTTGGTCTTGTCCTTCCCGCCCATCATGGCGACGACGCCAATCTTGCGGGCCTTGCTCTCGCCATAGCGGGCGATCATCCAAGCAGGAACGACAGCCCTGGACTTATCGGAATTGATATCGAAGGCGCCGAAATTTACCCCAACAGCATAGAGAAACGTGGCTTTGCGGGCTGGGTGGCCATATCGCCATTGCTCGACATAGATTGACCGGCCGCTATACTCGTCAGGGGATGACCAGCCCGCGCCCGGCGTGGGCGCCGGGAGGCCGAAGCCAGGCCGCTCGGGATGGTCTGGGGAGTTCCAGGCGCCGCTATATGCCGGATGCTCGATCACACCGCCGACGCGGCGCACCGCATCAAGCGCCGCCGCAAAGCAACCGCCATCATCGCCAAATTTGAACTGGTGAGGCTTGCGAGTGGAACCGTGCCAAAACCTTCCCCACCGCTGACATTCGGGATGCGCTACAACCGGCCACGGGCCTCGATACAAGCGGGCGTCCCGGCTCTTGTCCCAAGGATCAACGCCGGCCAGACCGAAATAGGCGCCGTCTTTCTCGACGTACAAGGCCACGACGGCATCTGAAAACTTACCCTTCATGTTGATTCAATCCGTGTGAGTTTTGATCATGTTGAACGAGGTCAGGTGAACATCAACCACGCCACATAAGCCAAAGCAATGATGACAGCGGCCTTGACCAAACGTCCAATCCAGACGCTGGTTCCATACAGCGTCGAATAATATTCCTGTTCGTTGCTCATAATTCGTTCCTTTCGTGTTCAAAAGTCAAACCTATGTCAAACAGAGTGCGCCCTAACCTTTCCCTGCCGTGCCCTATCTTCCTCAAAAGCGGCGGCACACTCAGAACAATGCCGAGTATAAGGGAGTGACTTCAGGCGCTCCGCTTCAATCGTTTCCTCACAGTTGGAACACACGCCAGTTGACGGAGTTCCGCTATTAACCCTTCCAACAACAGCGTCGATTGCCATTTGATTGAACCTTTCGATGAAGGGCATTGCATCGTCAATTTCATCAGACATTGTTACCTGAATTCTCCGCTAATGTTTCTGTGTTGACGCCGATGATTCCAGCGATGATATCCAAGACAGCTTGTTTGCTTGCCTGGAACTCCTTCTTGCCCATCGCCCTAAGCGATTGCGACTTGGCCGTATAGACGGTAACAACGCAATCGGAAACCGTGACCACGGCAAAAGTATCCATCGGCTTAATGAACGAAGCCAATCTTACCGCATCGTCCCGGCTTGGTGCAACAATTTCCCGATGATCGGCGAAACCCGCTTTGATCAATGCCCACTTCCGTAGATGCTCCGGGCTCGGGATGCGGTCAGCTAACCGCTCTGGAAGATTAGCCCAAGCCTCGTTGATTCCTGCGAAATAGGCACGATGGCTTTTAACTGAGCGCTCTTCGATCTCGGCAAGCTGATACAATTCTCCGACCACATACCGGGCGTCGCATTCCTTCGCGTATCTCGGCAGAGGCCGGAAGCAATCACCTTCCCAGCGGCACGGAACAGGCGCCGCCATCATGCGCTCCTAAGCATGGAAACAATTTCGTCCCGCTCTTTGATCAAGGCCCAGAGACCAGATTCAAGCCCATAGACAACGGCATTAATCGGCTCATGCCTAACAACAAGCATCGGCAAATCAGGGTGCCAGAAACACAGGTCAACCCATTTCCTTTCTGCGATCAGCATTTGCCCCTGCGTCTGCTGGACGTAATCAGGCGGCGACGTCCCATGCTTGCGGTGGTACATCATCGCCTTGATGTGGTTTTCCGCCTTTAGGCACTTGATTTCAACAAGACCGTCGTCACCACAAAGGGCATCGGGCGAACAGCCATAGGTCCCGGTGTCGTTGGTAACAAACCCAACCCGCGTCAATGAACGATCAGTGTAGAATGAGTAGGCGGCGAACGCCCGCTCCTCCAATTCCTTCCCGCGCTCTGTCCATGCGCTCCCTTGCCACTGATCAAGGGTCTTGCCCGCGTACAATTCCCCCGCTAGGGTGATTGCATATCCTGACCTGGATTTGCTTTCCTCACCCTTGCTGGTGACGATGGAGGAAAACTCCGATGCCGTGGGCATTCCGGCCCGGAGTGAATGCCATTCATCGGAGCCTTGTTGTACGTCATGGATGATCATTAGTCGCCCCCATTGCACTTGAGGATAGTTTCGCTGGAATTGGGTTCAGCCATTTCCGCCCTCCATATGTGCGCTGATGGTGGATATGGCGGTGTGAACGCGGCGGATGTCTCCACATGAAACGACAACGGAAACAGATTTATTGTCGCTTTCATTGTGTCCGGTAGTGTAGTTGGCAAGAGGCTTCATCGCCGGCACCGCCGTTTCGGTCAGCAGGCGGCGGAGGGTGTCGCGCTCTGTCTCAAGGTCATCAACTGTATTGTTTAGCCTTTCGTTGGCCTCCCACGCGGGACTTTCGTACTTGTCACGAGCGGCCTTCAGGGCGTCGCGTTCGGCTTCGGCCTTGAACGCACGGAGCAATGCCGGGCCAACTTCGCCCTCCAACTCCTTGCACTTGGCCTCGGATGCTTCATAACGGCGCCTGTAAGCTTCCGAAAACTCGACCTGCTGGCGAAATGCCGCTTCCTGATCCTCTACCTTGGCGGAGAGGGAAAGAAGGGTAGAGCACAGTTTCCTCAAGTTTCCAGCAGAGGTCTCGTACATGTCGCCGGGCGAGTCACCCTCCAAAGGGAGGCTCTTTTCAACCAGTTCCAGCACATCCTCCCCCGTCACCGCCTCGATGGCGGCAAGGCGCTCGGAGTCGGCAAGGAGGTCTGGTAGGCAATTGAGCAAAACTGTGAAGCAAAGATTTCAGTCTTTCCTCGCTCAGCTATCCTGTGCAAATCCTTGCGCTGTACATTCGTCGTGGCGGTCATTTTCTGTACTCCTCGGGAAGAAGGGAGAGGATGGCGTCCTTCACCTGTCCGCAAGCGAACCGTTCGCTAACGGACGAGAGTGGCAGACCTCCTGCATATTCCGGCGAAAGGAACTCTTGGGCTTTCTCGTCGCACACAGCGGCGCACCGCCTGATGGTGTCCGCCTCGCATTGGCTAAGGGCCGCAATAAGAGCGGGCCGAAGACAAGAGTTACTCCCGGCGAAGAATGCCTCTCGGTCACGCACATGCATGTGATCAAGATTCAGCCCGCAATATTCTGCGATATAAGTCATTTCGGCCTGTTCCCACTTGTCCATCACATCACCCCCTTAATCAGAAGAACCAACCCACCCACCAGAAGGAACGCGATCTCAGCGCACACAACCTGCATGCACAGTTCGGTAAAGCCAACGGCTAGTTGATCACGGGTCATCATGGTTTTCCGCCTTCATCTTTGACCGCTTCTTGTCGATGGCCCTATACGCCCCCGGCAAATCCTTGTTCAGGATATCGGCTAGACAGGAAACGCCCATCAGCCCACAGAACGCGCCCACATCGGCGTTTACTTCGGCCAACGCTTCTTGCAGTTCCTGTAGCTGGATGTCATTGATCTTCATCCCAGCGGATGAGTTATGCCCGTCGTCGTCTTGATCGGAGGTTGCCAAGCCCAGAGCCGCGAGAAGAGTATAGCGCTCAAGGTATGATACCGTGCTTCCAACGGCCTGGATTGCGTTCTTCGTCCCGCTGTTATCAGCCCCGGCTTGCAGGCTGTTTTCTTCAGAATGCCCAAGGGCATGACGGACAACGCAGGTAACACAGATTTTACCGCCGTCAACCTGTTCCGTCACCCACCGATAGGAAAGTCCGACTTGAGACAGCAGCGGGTCAACGATTGAACAAACGTTGTCCAAGGTAGCGTGCCAATATTGGATTGAATTGTCTTTATTCCTGCTTTCAAAGCCGACTTTCTTGTTCTTCTCGATCCTGGGCAAAGCCGCCTTGAACTCAGCCATCGCGGCGACAAACGCTTTCCGCGCCTCGTTTGCCTCCATGCGCTCTTGAAGGGCGATCAGCCGTTCAACCGTCTCGATAGGAGCGTTGTTGGCAACGGCTGTCATCACCATCCGCATAGCCGGCGACATGCTGTCGTCATGCGGGATTACGGCGGTGTCTGATGCAATTACAATATCGGTTGGGGTGCTAGACATTGCGGTTGGACTCCAATTGGTAGCGAACTGCGGCGGCAATTTTTTGGGCAGCGGGAAGGCTCCCCATGCGCTGATTGCACTCACGGCACGCTAGGGCTCTGTTGCTCAGGTGATCTGGACCGCCTGCGGACAGAGGGACAATGTGTTCAGTCGTGGCGGTGTCCACGGATAGTCCGGCCCCGCAATAGATGCAGTTCGGCCCATCACGTTCAGCCAGCGTCCGAAACTCCCTGCGAGTTTTGCTCGTGCCGCGCTTCACCTTCTCGACAGCCCGCCACTCTTTCCCGGTGCGAAAGGCCACAAAGGCCCTATCCGCACCGTTCATCCATGACGTGATATTTCCCGACGAGTTGGTGTAGACGATTCCGATACCCTCGTCGGTCAGGTAGCGAGCGGCTTCGTAAGGATTGGTCGTTCCAACCTCGGCAGACCCACGTTCAATCAGCCACGACTTGAACTGCGGCCACGCCTTCTGGAATTCCTTTGCAGTCCGGGGGAGATGTCTCATTCCCCGTCCTCCTTCATCTGGGATGATATGTGCCGCCACGCTTGTCCCTTGTTGATGCGGTAGATGTTTCCGACCGACACGCCGAACTCTTTGGCGAGATCGACTTTCCGCTCCCCGGCAGAGCAGCGCCGCAAAATCTCCACAACATCATTGTTCTTGAGCTTCGCTCCTACAGAGTCCTCTCCGCGCACAGCCGTGCCATGCCGGCGCTTGTCGGCTTCGTTCTCTGCGTATGTGCCCCAAGCTAGGTTTTCAAGTCTATTGTCAGACGGGTCGCCGTTTAGGTGCCTAGCGGCCATGCCATGAGGGCGACCTCCCACAAATGCGCTAAGGACAAGGGTTTGCAATGTGATGTGTCTCCGCTTCCCTCTGCGACAAAGCTGAACGCGGTAGTACGCCCCAACCTTGGTTGCCTTCATAATCGTGGGTGTCTCGAGGCGCTTATGGGCATTCCTGTTCCTCATGGTGAGCGCGCGCACGCGCCCCATGTTTGAAACCTCGTAATCCCCCTCATACCCGGCGATTGATCGCCATACTTCGTCAGCGCATTCGCTGACGACTGCAACTGACGTGACCTCCGCGCTTGCCTCATAGTTAGACTGCGCGATAAAGTTTGCTGTAGCCAATGAAATCCAATCGTCCGGGAAATCTCCCCACCCAATACCACCGCCAAGTTTGGCGGAAAACCGCACGGTGAATTGAATCTTTCTCATTTCATCCTCACGGCTTCGGCGGTATGTAATTGACATGCATAACCAGACAGTCCGGGCATGCCTGATAAGTGAAGTTGGTTTGCGGAACCTGTTCCACCCTGGATTCCGTAATCGCCATGTCTGTAAGGATGGCGATAATTGCCAGAGCTAGAGCCAGGATGAAGGCTGCTATGCGAGGGTGGAGCATGGGTTAGTCCTCCCACCGCTCACGCATGCGCTCGATGGCTTCGGCAGGAACGCCATGGACGTTGGGCCAATTGCCACGCGCCACTATCACTTGGACGGGGAACCCCATATCCACGTAAGGCTGCATTTCCCATCTACGCGTAAAGGTGTTTGCCACCACCACGTCATAGCCTTCCTTAAGAGCGTCCAGCGTCATGGACTGGCACCATTTGTGAGCGGCTGACAGCTTGGCCGGATCGAAGCGGTAGGCGCCGCGATCCATAAAGAAGGCGTCGGCCTCGTAGTGCTTGGCACGAGTGGCGACAACGATTTCACGAGCCATGGTACTTTTGCCGCTGCCAGGGAGGCCGCGAATTAGCGTGAGCTTCGGCATGGGTTAGTCCTCCACTCGCCAGTTTCGATAGGCGCCGTTGTAGAAGTGCCCGGTGATCAGGATATGAGGCTCAAGCCAGTGACGGATGTATTGCCACGGAATTGCAGCGGCCAAAGCCTCATACCCGCTGGGTATGCCAATAGGCTGGTTCATGATCACGACTCCATCTTAGCCAGCTTGTCGGCACACGCTGCCGCAAGCCGCTTCATGTCAGCCCGACGCTCAAGATATTCCCAGGCGATTTGCCGACAACGACGCACGTATTCACGCGACGGGGCGGCACCATCAAACGACTTACGCCGCGCAGCATTGCGAAGCTGATCCTTTGCCATGCTCCAATACTGACGAGCATAAATCTCAGCACCGCGCTTTTCCTCGCGCAACGCCGCCATGCTGAAACATTCCGGCTGGACCGGAACGACAAAATCATCCGGGATCGTGCCGTCATAACGGCATTCAATCTGCCGCTGGATTTCAGGCGGAAGCGCCATCAGGCGATTAAACGCAACCTGAGAAGTAGTCATGATTCCCTCCTTTTTGTGTCAACGTATCGTGCGCTTGATTCCGCCATGCTCATAGGCCGACGGGTTCACAGCTTTCGCGACTGACAAACCGTCCACGTCCGCAAGGTCGCCGCTGGTGTACTCGCAGCACCAAACCCAATACGTCATGTGATCACGCCACATCTCCTTGATCGGGTCGCCGGGCCGCATCTCTTGCAGCCAATCCCAAGCATATTGGGCGGCGCGAGCAGTCTTCGGCGGCCTTGATTCGTATATCGGCGTACCCACGATCTTTTCCCCTTGCGTCTACTCTGCCGAAACGACGGAGCCAATCTTAAACGTCTCTGCGCCGTCAACAAGGTCGGGTGCCGTGTAGCAGACATCTCCGGTCACAAGGTGTTGACGGATTTCCTTAACCGCCTTGTTCTGGCCAACGGGTTTGTCAAATGTCACCTTGACCTTAATGTAATGGATGCGTTGCTTAGACATCTCATTCCCTCCCATCATCAGACACAGGGCGCATGCCCCACCCAGAGTCGATCAGTTCAACAATGGTTGAATGTCCGCTTACGTATTCAGAGAACAAAACGGACATGCACTCTTTCTGCGTTCCGGTATGCACAACCGTTTCATTGTGCACCAACTCATATAAACGCTCGGTCGTCATAACCGCCTCCCGTTCTGTAGTGTCACGCCCTCCTTCCCTCGGGCAGCCGACGCATTCATGTTCGGGGTGGACTATGAAATAGTGTCACAGATTGGGACGCTGGGCAAGCCCTATTTTTCATCGGCCGCTTGCTGCAACTTCAGCACAAGCCCATGCGGCAACCCGTCAAGACGACCAAACAACAGCCAGTCGGACGTAACCCCGAGCACCCGGCAAAGCGGGTCAAAACTCTTTCGCGATGGGTTCCGCGCTCCGCTCTCCCATTGAGAATAGGTAGTTCTACCCACCCCGACGTATAGATAAACGTCTTCCCGCTTCAAGCCCCGAGACTTCCGCGTAATGCGAAGACGATAGGCCAAATCTTGTGCGTTTTCACCCATGACAAACCTCTTGAAATTACGGGCTAACCGTACCAATTTTCGTCACTCTGCGCAACATTCTTGTTGACGCAAGATAGGCCACAATGGTTAAATCCGATATCAAATCTCAATGCAGGGGAATTTAAAATGTGCCATCGCCATTCCTTCATTCTGACCCGCGCCGGTAAAGTTTTCGACGGCATGGGGCTGACCGACAGCCACACCACCATTCGCGCTTTGGCCGGCCTAGGCACGGAAGATTCCTCGTCCTACGCCTTCGAATGGCAGCCTCCGCCAAATTGGCCTGACTCCGATGTCCATTCCGGGCTTACCCAAGATACGGCCCCCATTCCGTCGTGGGAAATGAAGGCGCGGCATTTGAATGCCATCGAACGCCACATCCGCAATCGTTACCCGGACATGGAGGCATGGAATTCTCCTGACGTGGTTTGTGTCCCGGAAAATATCGAAACTTGGCCCGGTGAAATTCACGTTCCGCAGGGTGCCACCCTGACGCTGCCTGCGCTGACAAAGGTTTCTGGCGACGTGCGGGCCTACCAAGGTTCCACCTTGACGCTGCCTGCGCTGACAAAGGTTTCTGGCGACGTGCGGGCCTACCAAGGTTCCACCTTGACGCTGCCTGCGCTGACAAAGGTTTCTGGCGACGTGTGGGCCGACCAAGGTGCCACCTTGACGCTGCCTGCGCTGACCGAGGTTTCTGGCAACGTGTGGGCCTACCAGGGTGCCACCCTGACGCTGCCGGAAGGCTTTAAGAAATAACATGAGCCCCGTATTATTTGACATCATCGAACTGCGCGGGAGGCTCGCCAAGGAACGGCGGGTTCGCGGCTGGTCGCAAGATGACTTGGCGTCGAGGCTGGGAAAATCTAGCGGTGTCGTTATCTGCCGGTGGGAGATTGGAGAGCGCCAACCGTCGCTGTTTGAC
>Ga0209066_10000863_pt1 | contig 42406 bp, 36 predicted proteins | sample All_14_2_FD_187198 | JGI IMG/M metagenome (GOLD analysis project Ga0209066, IMG submission 187198) | Freshwater microbial communities in response to fracking from Pennsylvania, USA - Allegheny Zone_MetaG_DW_15 (SPAdes) (version 2) ... | reverse complement strand
CCGCGTGGCCGTCATGTACGCCGGGCAGGTGGTCGAGATCGCCGATGTGGGCAGCATCTTCGCCCGTCCGGCCCACCCGTACACCCAGGGCCTCATCGCCTCCATCCCGGGCAGGTCCTCGGGCGGGGAACTCTACGCCATCCCGGGCAGCGTGCCGAGCCCCATGGACCCGCCGCCGGGCTGCCGCTTCCGCCCGCGCTGCCCGCACGCCAAGAGCGGCGGGTGCAGCGACGTGGCCCCGGAGATGGTCCGCGTGGCCCCGGACCACAGCGTGGCCTGCCATCTTTTCACGTCGGGGGGGCTGCCATGAGCGACGAACTGCTGCGCGTGCAGGACCTGTGCAAGGCCTTCCCCATCGGCGGCGGGTTTCTGGAAGGCAGAAAGCGCTGGCTCAAGGCCGTGGACCGGGTGTCCCTGCATCTGGACCGGGGAGAGACCCTGGGTCTGGTCGGCGAGTCGGGCAGCGGCAAGAGCACCGTCGGCAACCTCATCCTGCGCCTGCTGGACCCGGACGGCGGCACCATTCATTTCGAGGGCGTCGACGTGACGCGCCTCACGGGCGCGGCGCTGACCCGGGCCAGGGCGCGCATGCAGGTCGTCTTCCAGGATCCTCAAAGCTCCCTGGACCCGCGCATGACCGTGGGCGCCATCGTCTCCCTGCCGCTCAAAATCCTCGGGCTGGCCAGGGGCGGCGATCTGCGCGAGCGCGCCGCGGCCAGCCTGGCCGAGGTCGGCCTGGGTCCCGAGTGCCTGGATCGCTACCCCCACGAGTTCTCCGGCGGCCAACGCCAGCGCATCGGCCTGGCCCGCGCCCTGGTGGCCGACCCGGCCTTCGTGGTCATGGACGAGCCCACCAGCGCCCTGGACGTCTCGGTCCAGGCCCAGATCCTCAATCTCATGGGCGACCTGCAGGCCAGGCGCGGCCACGCCTACCTGTTCATCTCCCACGACCTGACCGTGGTCCGGCACGTCAGCCGGCGCATCGCGGTCATGTACCTGGGCGCCATCGTCGAGACCGCGCCCACGGAAAAGCTTTTCGAGACCCCGGCCCACCCCTACACGCGGGCCCTGCTGGCCTCGGTCCCCGTGCCCGACCCGGCGCAGCGCCGCGACCTGGCCCGTCTGACGGGCGACGTGCCGAGCCCCGTGGACCTGCCGCCGGGCTGCCGCTTCCACCCCCGCTGCCCAGAGGCCATGCAGCACTGCGCGAGCGTGGAGCCGCCGCGGGTCGTCCTCGGTCCCGGGCACGAGGTCGTCTGTCATCTCCACAACCGAAAATAGGAACGAACCATGAAAATCTACATCAGCGCGGATATCGAAGGCGTGGGCGGCGTGGCCCGCCACGAGCACTCCCGCGTGGACGGCCGCGAATACCCCCTGGCGCGGCGCCTGATGACGAACGAGGTCAACGCGGCCATCCGCGGCGTCTTCGCGGCCGGGGCCACGGAGGTCACCGTGGCCGACTCCCACAACGTGGGCCTCAATCTCCTGCCCGAGGAACTCGACGAGCGCGCCCGCCTGGTCATGGGCTCGCCGCGGCCCCTGTCCATGATGCACGGCATCGACGAGACCTTCGCCGCGGCCATGTTCGTGGGCTACCACGCCATGGGCGGCACCATGAACGCGAGCATCGTGCACACCTTCACCGGAAGGCTGCAGGAGGTGCGCCTGAACGGGGTCAAGGTCGGGGAGATCGGACTGAACGCCGCCCTGGCCGGACACTTCGGCGTGCCCGTAACCTTCGTGGCCGGCGACCTGGCCGCCTGCCGCGAGGCCGAAGCGCTGCTGCCCGGCGTGCGCACCCTGGCCGTCAAGGAAGCCATCGGCGCCTACGCCGCGGTCTGCGAGCACCCGGCCCGGACCTGCCGAGCCATCGAGGCCGCGGCCAGGGAGGCCCTGGAGACCCCGCCCAAGGTCGAGCCGTTCGTTCTGAAGGGTGACGTGGAGCTGACCGTGCGCTGCACCACGGCCTCGGGCGCCGACCGCGCCGGCATGATCCCGCGCACCAGGCGCCTGGACGACCTCACGGTCAGCTATGTCGGCGCAGACGTGGTCGAGGCCTTCCAGGCCTTCAACACCATGAGCTGTCTGGTGGAGCTGGTGCCGTTCATCTAGAAAGAAGACGCCGCCCGCAGGAAGAAGCTTCCTGCGGGCGGATTCGGGATCAAGCCCTCACTTTCCCGCGAGTTCCGGAATAGGCCTCCCGAACGGCAGATACCCCTCCGCCATCCTGTCCTTGAGCCCCACGCCGCTCAGCCCCAGCCTGAAGGCCTCTTCCACAAGATAGCCGAGCTTGCGCACGCCCTCCGCGATGCTCAGACCACCCTCGCGCACGTTGGAGATGCAGTTGCGCGTCTCGTCGGTGACGCCCACGTGCGGGTTCATGGTCAGATAGACGCCCATGGAGTTGGGCGAGGACAGGCCGGGGCGTTCGCCGATGAGGATGACCGACAGACGGGCCCGCAGAATTTCCCCGATCTCGTCGGCCACGGCCACCCGCGCGTTCTCCACCAGGCAGACCGGCGCGACAGTCAGGCCGGCCTGCCCGAACATGGACGCGCAGGCCAAGATGAAGGCTTCGGCGTTCTCATGGATGGCCCGGGCCGAAAGGCCGTCGCCCACGACCAGGCAGACGTCGCACCCCTTCTCCAGTCCTTGCAGCGCGTTCACGGACCTCTCGCTCAGGCGTCGCCCCTTGTCCGGGCGGGTCAGGTATTCCTCCCGGCCGGCCACGCAGGAATCCAGTTCGACGCAGGCGAGGCCGTCCGTGCGCAGGCGGCCGGCCAGGTCGGCCCGGCGAAACGGCGTGTGCACCGCGTCCCGCGCCCGCGCGTGATCCAGCCTGAAGGCCAGGCTCTCGGCCAGAGGCAGGCTCGACCCGCTGCGGCCGACGGCGATGCGGGCCGCGGTGAAGCGCCGCAGTTCGCCCCAGGGGTCCCGGCTGACCGTGACGGGCGCATCGTTCCCTTTCTTCATGATTCCCCCCTGACGCCGTCCGGCAGGCCCAGCAACCTGTTGCCCTTTTCGATGGGCTTAAGCCGCCCGCTCCCGTCCATCACGCCCGAAGACTCCAGCCAGGCCGCGAACTCCGGCGCGGGCCTTCGCCCCAGAAGCCTGCGCAGGTAGGCCGCGTCGTGGAAGGACGTGGACTGGTAGTTGAGCATGATGTCGTCGGCACCGGGCACGCCCATGACGAAGGTGCAGCCCGCCGCGCCCAGGAGCGTCAGCAGCGCGTCCATGTCGTCCTGGTCGGCCTCGGCGTGGTTGGTGTAACAGACGTCGACGCCCATGGGCAGGCCCAGGAGCTTGCCGCAGAAATGGTCCTCCAGCCCGGCGCGGGTGATCTGCTTGCCGTTCAGCAGGTACTCGGGTCCGATGAACCCGACCACCGTGTTGACCAGGAGCGGCTCGAACCTGCGGGCCACGGCGTAGGCCCTGGCCTCCAGGGTCTGCTGGTCCGCGCCGTGGTGCGCCCCGGCCGAGAGGGCGCTGCCCTGGCCGGTCTCGAAATACATGACGTTGTCGCCCACCGTGCCGCGCGACAGGGACCGGGTCGCTTCGAGAGCCTCCTGCAGCAGGGACAGGGACACGCCGAAGCTCGCGTTGGCGGCCTGCGTGCCGGCGATGGACTGGAAGCACAGGTCCACGGGCGCGCCGCTCTGCACTGCCTCCATGGTCGTGGTCACGTGGGTCAGCACGCAGCTCTGGGTAGGGATGGCGTACCTGGAGATGAGCCCGTCCAGCATGTCCAGGATGCGGCGGATGTTGTCCAGGCTGTCCGTGGCCGGGTTGACGCCGATGACCGCGTCGCCGCAGCCGTAGCACAGCCCGTCCAGGGTCGAGGCGGCGATGCCCCGCAGGTCGTCGGTCGGGTGGTTGGGCTGCAGGCGGACCGAGAAGGTGCCGGGCAGCCCGATGGTGTTGCGGAAGCGGGTCGTGACCCGGCACTTGGAGGCCACCAGCACGAGGTCCTGCAGGCGCATGAGCTTGGACACGGCCGCGGCCATCTCCGGGGTCACGCCAGGGGCCAGGCGGGCCAGGGCGTCTCCGTCGGCGGCGTCCGTCAGCAGCCAGTCGCGGAACTCGCCCACGGTCAGGCCGCGGACCGGGGCGAAGGCGTCCTTGTCATGCGTATCGATGATGAGCCTGGTGACCTCGTCGTCCTCGTAGGGGACGACGTGCTCCTCCAGGAAGCGCGCCAGCGGCACGCCGGCCAGCTCCATCTGCGCCAGCACGCGCTCCTCCTCCGTGGCGGCCGCCACCCCGGCCAGGACATCGCCCGAACGCAGGGGCGACGCCTTGGCCAGCAGTTCCGTCAGGGTCCGATGCGCGCGGCTCATGACCGGTCTCCCGCGGTTTCACGTACCGCCCCCGACGGCGCCGCGAGCAGCGCCTTGGCCTTGCGGATCCTGTCGAAGGAGGCCTCGATGCGCTGGCGCGACAGGCGCCCGCTGTCCACGCCTCGGACCAGAATGTCGACGGCCTTGGGCACGATGTCCGGGTCGTAGTCCAGGTTGTTGCCGAAAACCAGGATGTCCACCCCGGCCTCCACGGCCCGCAGCACGGCCTCCTCCAGCCCGTAGTGCGCCGTGATGGCCCGCATCTGCATGTCGTCGGAGACGATGACGCCCGTGAAGCCCAGCCGCTCGCGCAGGAGCCCCGTCAGCACGGCGGGCGACAGCGTGGCCGGGTGGTCCGCATCGAAGCGCTCCAGGTAGAGATGGCCGCACATGATGAGGGGGCTGGCCCCAAGCGGGATCAGCCGTTCGTAGGGGATCAGTTCCGCGGGGCTCCAGGTCCGGGAGATGTCCGTCAATCCGAGGTGGGAATCGGCCATGGCGCTGCCGTGTCCCGGGAAATGCTTGAGGCAGGGCAGTACGCCTTGGGACAGCAGGCCCCGGCTGAATGCCCCGGCATGGGCCGCGACGGTTTCCGGGTCCGCGGAAAAGCTGCGCTCCAGGGCCCCGATGGCCGGGCTGGCCGGGTTCACGTCCACGTCGGCCACGGGCGCGAAATCGAGGTTGATGCCCAAACCCGCCAGCAGCCGCCCGGTGCGCTCGCCCTCCTGCCGCGTCGCATCCGGCGAACCCTGCCCCATGGCCCTGGCCGACGGGATGAACGGGAAACCCGCGCCCTCGCGCAGACGGCGCACCCTGCCGCCTTCCTGATCCACGGCGATGAAGAGCGGGGTCCGTGCCGCGGCCTGCAGCGCGGCGGTCAGGGCGCGGACCTGTGCGGGACTCTGGATGTTGCGCCCGGCCGTCCTCAGCTGCACGTCGCGGTCGAAGAGGATGACCCCGCCCAGGTCATGCTGACGGATGTCCCGCAGGATGGAGGCGTCGTCGGACAACTCCGCGCCCCGGAAACCGACCAGCAGCATCTGGCCGAGCATTGCACGGAGCTCGGGACGCCCCCCGCCGGCTGCGAAGGCGGAGGCCTGCAGAACAAAGACGACGACTGCGCAAAGGACAATCCTGATCATGAGTCTCCCCGGGTTGGGCTGTTCGGAAGGAGCGAGAAAGCCCCCGCCGTTTCCCTCCGTTACGTGCCCGAACCCTTACCATGCAAGGGGTGGCTCCGGAGTCATCGACGAGGCCGTTTTTTCATTTGAGTCATCTCCCGACACTGCATTTTTACAAATTGAGTCAAGCATCAGGTCATCTTGCCCCTGTCCCCGCTTCGTCGATCGCTCTCGGCTCACCGCCCGTGTTGCCCCCGACCGCCAATGAACGCAATGCCAATATCCTTTTTTTATGGACAAAATTGGTCCGATTGGGCATCAGCCTTATGACGCAAAGTCCGGTCCGTCATCCGGAAGGACCGCGAACTCCGCCCGCCGCGACTGCCGGCATCTCCTGGCACGCTTGCTGCTGTTTCAGGCCCGGCCCATTGTATCAACCATGAAACGAGAGGACTCCATGAAACGCACCCTGCTTCTGGTCATGCTCGGCGTGACCCTTCTCCTCGGCTCCACGGCCATGGCCGCCAAGATCAAGGTCGCCGGCATCTACACCCAGCCCATCCAGCAGAAATGGGACGCCACCCTGCACAAGGCCCTTCTGAAGGCCCAGGAAGCCGGAGAGATCGAGTACGTCTGGAGCGAAAAGGTGTCCAACACCGACTACATCCGCGTCCTGCGCGAATACTCCGAGGCCGGCGTGCAGCTCGTCGTCGGCGAGGCCTTCGGCATCTCCCGCGACGTGCGCAAGGTGGCCAAGGACTACCCGAACGTAGCCTACCTCATGGGCGACACCTTCGGCCCCGATGGCAAGAACCTGGCCGTGTTCGACAACTACATCCACGAGCCCTGCTACCTCATGGGCATGATCGCCGGAACCATGACCAAGACGAACAAGATCGGCATGGTCGGCGGCTACCCCATCGGCGAGGTCAACCGCCTCTTCAACGCTTTCATGGCCGGCGCCAAGGCGACCAACCCGGCCGTGGAGTTCAAGGTCTCCTTCATCGGCTCCTGGTACGATCCGCCCAAGGCCAAGGAATTCGCCTACGCCCAGGTCGAGGCCGGCGTGGACGTGCTCTATGCCGAGCGTTCCGGCGTGGTCGACGCGGCCCGCGAGAAGGGCATCATTGCCTTCGGCAACGTCAACGACATGAACAAGCAGGAAAATGGCCAGGACGTGGTCGTGACCTCGGCCCTGTGGCACATGGAATCGGCCCTGAACCACGCCATCGAACGGGTCAAGGCCGGCACCTTCGCCGCCGAGGACTACCGCGAGTGGACCATGATGGCCAAGGGCGGCGCGTCCCTGGCCCCGTACTACGAGTTCGAGGACAAGATCGCCGCCGACGTGAAGGCCAAGGTCGCCGAGACAGAGGCCGCCATCAAGGCCGGCAAGCTGGTCATCGAGATCAACGACAACGAACCCAAATCCACCTTCTGATTCACCAAGGGGCCGGAACATCCCGGCCCCTTTTTCCGGTCGCCCATGTCCACCACACCCCTGCTGCGGCTTTCAGGCATCACCAAGCATTTCGGCCCCCTCACGGCCAACGACGACATTTCCCTCACCCTGCACCAAGGCGAAATGCTGGCCCTGCTGGGCGAGAACGGGGCGGGCAAGACCACGCTCATGTCCATCCTCTTCGGCCACTACGTGGCCGACAGCGGCAGCGTGGAAGTCCTCGGGCTCCCGCTCCCCCCGGGCTCTCCCCGGGCCGCGCTGAAGGCCGGAGTCGGCATGGTCCACCAGCACTTCACCCTGGCCGGGAACATGACCGTGCTCGAAAACATCATGCTCGGCACCGAGCCCCTGTGGGGTTTCCGCCGCAATTCGGCCCGCGCCCTGGCCAAGCTGGACTCGTTCATGGAACGCTTCCGGCTGCACGTGAACCCGCACGCCCTCGTGCGCGGCCTGTCCGTGGGCGAGCGGCAGCGGGTGGAGATTTTGAAGGTCCTGTACCGCGACGCCCGCATCCTCATCCTCGACGAACCCACGGCCGTGCTCACCCCCCAGGAGAGCGACCACCTCTTCGCCACCCTGCGCGAACTGGTGAACCAGGGCCTGTCCGTCATCTTCATCACCCACAAGCTGCGCGAGGTCATGGCCGCCAGCGACCGCTGCGTGGTCCTGCGCCACGGCCGCGTGGTCCTGGAAACCGCGACGGGAATGACCTCGGCCGAAGATCTGGCCAAGGCCATGGTCGGCGCCAACATCCCCCAGGCCACGCGCACTCCGCACCCGCCAGGAGACGAAGTCCTCTTTCTGGACGGAGTTCGCGCCAGCGCCCCGGATCGCGGTGCGAACCTTGAAGAACTGCGCCTGTCGGTGCGCGCCCATGAGATCCTCGGCATCGCGGGCGTTTCCGGCAACGGCCAGACCCTGCTGGCGGACCTGTTGTCCGGCCTCGTCGCTCCGACCGGCGGCAATGTTGTCCTGCGCGGCCAGACCGTGAGCCGCCTCACCCCGGCGACCATGATCAGGTCCGGCGTGGGCCGCGTGCCCGACGACCGCACCGGTACGGGGCTGGTGGCGGACATGACCGTCATGGAGAACCTGTCCACGGAGATCTACCGCCTGCCCGGCTTTTCCAAACGCGGCATGCTCAACTTCAAGGCCCTGGCCTCCCGCGCCGCGCAGCTCATGGACGTCTTCGACATCCGTTGCGCCGGCTTGGGCGCGCCGGTGCGCAAACTCTCGGGCGGCAACATGCAGAAGCTCATCCTGGCCCGCGTCCTGTCCCAGGGCCCGCACCTCATCCTGGCCAACCAGCCCACCTGGGGCCTCGACGTCGGGGCCACGGCCGCCGTGCACCAGCACCTCCTCGACGCGGCCCGGCGCGGGGCCGGCGTGGTCCTCATCTCCGAGGATCTGGACGAGCTCTTCCAGCTCTCGGACCGCATCCAGGTCATGTACCAGGGCCGCCTGTCCGCGCCCGAGGACACGGCCACCGTGGACCGGGCCCGGCTTGGGCTCATGATGAGCGGCCAGACCTTCGACCACCGGGGGGCCGCATGAGGCTCGAACCCCGCGAATCCGTGGCCTTCGGCTGGCAGGTCGGCGCGCCGCTCCTGGCCGTCGTCGCCGCCATGGCGATCTGCTCCGGGCTCATCCTCTGGGCCGGCGCCTCGCCCCTGGCGGCCTGGGGCCTGCTCCTCAAGGGCGCCCTGGGCTCGACCTTCGCCCTGACCGAAACCCTGACCCGAGCCACCCCCCTCATCTTCACCGGCCTGGCCGCGGCCGTGGCCTTCCGGGCAAAGCTCTGGAACATCGGCGGCGAAGGCCAGTTCTACGTCGGGGCCTGCATGGCCACATGGCTCGGCACCGGCATGATCGACCTGCAAGCCTGGCTCATGATCCCCTTCCTCTTCCTGTCAGGCGCCCTGGCCGGCGGGCTCTTCCTGCTCGTCCCGACCTGGCTCAAGACCCGGCTCAAGGCCGATGAGGTGGTCACCACCCTGCTCCTCAACTTCGTGGTCCTGCTGGTCGTCAACTGGCTGGTCTTCGGCCCCTGGAAGGACCCCATGGCCATGGGCTGGCCCCAGGCCGCGCCCGTCGTCGACAGCGCCATGCTGCCCGTGCTCGTGCCCAAGTCGAGCCTGCACCTGGGCTTCATCCTGGCCCTGGCCTGCGCCCTGGCCGTCTGGTGGATGATGCGCTTCACAGTCTGGGGCTTCGAGATCCGCGCCGTCGGCGCAAGCCTCAAGGCCAGCACCTTCGCCGGGATGCCGGTGGGGGCCACCATCGTACGCACCGCGCTCATCAGCGGCGGCCTGGCGGCCATGGCCGGGGTCAGCGAACTGTGCGGCGTCAAGGGCTACCTGACCCTCGATCTGTCGCCCGGCTTCGGCTATTCCGGCATCGTCGTGGCCATGCTCGCCGCCCTGCACCCCCTCGGCGTGGTCCTCTCGGCCATATTCATCGCGATCATCTACATCGGGGCCGACTCCATGAGCCGTGCCATCACCATCTCCAACTACATCGCCGACGTGACCACGGCCGTGAGCCTGCTCACGGTCCTCCTGGCCATGTTCCTGACCCGCTACCGCATCCGCTGGAAATAACATGGACATCCTTTCCCTCGTCTTCGAAACCGGGTTCTGGCTGGCCACCGTGCGCATGGCCACCCCGCTCATCTTCGGCACCATGGGCGAACTGATCTGCGAGCGGGCCGGCGTCCTGAACCTCGGCATCGAGGGCATCATGGCCGCGGGCTGCATGTCCGGCTGGACCTGGGTCTACCTCGGCGGCACCCTCTGGGGCGGCGTGCTCTTCGCCGCCTGCGTCGGCGCGGCCCTGGGCCTGCTGCACGCCGTCTTCACCGTGCATCTGGGCCTGTCCCAGCACGTCACGGGCCTAGGCATCACCATGCTCGGCGCGAGCCTCAGCTCCTTCGCCTTCCGCATGATCCTGCCCCAGGTCACCACCCCGCCCAAGATCGTTCCCTTCGCGCCGCTGGACATCCCCATGCTCTCCACCCTGCCCTTCATCGGCCCGATCCTCTTCAGCCAGACCGCCCTCACGCTCACGGCCTTCATCCTCGTCGCCGTCACCGCCTACGTCCTGCTGCGCACGCCCCTGGGCCTGGCCCTGCGCATGGTCGGCGAAAACCCGCTGGCCGCCGAAGCCCAGGGCCTCTCGGTCCTGGGCCTGCGCACCGGCGCGGTCATGGCTGGCTCCGCTCTCATGGCCGTGGGCGGCGCGTTCCTGACGCTGGCCGCCTTCGACGCCTTCTACATCGGCATGGTCAACGGACGCGGCTGGATCTGCATCGCGCTTGTCGTCTTCTCGTCCTGGAAACCGGGCAAGGCGCTCCTCGGCACGCTCCTCTTCGCCGCCTTCGACGCCATCCAGATGCGCGTCCAACAACAATCCGTCTCCGCCATCCCATACCAATTCTACCTCATGCTCCCCTACCTCTGCTCCATCCTCGCCCTCATCGCCATGTCCCGCAAAGCCGCCTACCCCAAGGCCTTGCTGGTTCCCTTCCGCAAGGGTGAGAGGTAGAGAGGGAAAAGACGCGGGGCGCTGCCCCGCGCCCCGCAAGGGGCTCGCCCCTTGACCCAATTATTGGGGTGCAGGGGATCATCCCCTGCCCGCCGGAGGCTTCTTTTCTTGAAATATCGCGCCGGTTGAATGCGGGGCTCCGCCCCGCGCCCCGCAAGGGGCTCGCCCCTTGACCCTATCAGGGGTGCAGGGGGATTATCCCCCTGCCCGCCGGAGGCACTCTTAAAACGAGGTGATTATCATGCTGGATCTGCTGATCATCAATGCGGCCCTGCCTGGGCAGGAGGCGCTGACTGAGATCGGGTGCAAGGATGGGCGCATTGTGATGGTTGAGCCGGATATTGAGGTCGAGGCTGCGCAGGTCATTGACGCCGAAGGGTTTCTGGTCACGCCGCCGTTCGTGGACAGCCATTTTCATATGGACGCGACCCTGTCGGCGGGGATGCCGCGGCGCAACGAGAGCGGCACGCTGCTGGAGGGCATCAGGATCTGGGGCGAGCTCAAGCCGGATCTGACGCCACAGGGGTTGAAGGATCGGGCGCTCAGGCTGCTGCGCTGGAGCGTGGCCAAGGGCAACCTGGCCATCCGCACGCATGTGGACACCACGGACCCGAGCCTCATGGCCGTGGACGTGCTGCTGGAAGTGCGCGAGGAGATGAAGGATTTCGTGGACATCCAGCTCGTGGCCTTTCCCCAGGACGGGGTGCTGCGAGCGCCGAAGGGGGTGGAGTTGCTTGAGCGCGCTCTGGACAAGGGCGTGGACGTGGTCGGGGGGATTCCGCACTTCGAGCGGACCATGGACCAGGGGCGGGAGTCGGTGCGGGTGCTGTGCGAGATCGCGGCCAGGCGCGGGCTCATGGTCGACATGCACTGCGACGAGTCCGACGACCCGCATTCACGGCACGTGGAGAGCCTGGCCTTCGAGACGCAGCGGCTGGGGCTGCAGGGCCGGGTCACGGGCTCGCATCTGACGAGCATGCATTCCATGGACAATTATTACGTGTCGAAGCTGTTGCCGCTCATGGCCGAGGCGGGGATGCACTGCGTGTGCAACCCGCTGGTGAACATGAACCTGCAGGGCAGGCACGACACCTACCCCAAGCGGCGGGGCCTCATGCGCGTGCCGGAGCTCATGGGCATGGGCATCAACGTGGCCTTCGGGCACGACGACGTCATGGACCCCTGGTACCCCATGGGCTCGCACGACATGCTCGAAGTGGCACACATGGGGGCTCACGCCCTGCACATGACCGGCATGGACGGGCTGCGGAAGATGTTCAGGGCTGTGACGGAGAACGGGGCGCGGGTGCTGGGGCTCGAGGGTTACGGCCTTGCGCCCGGCTGCAACGCGGACTTCTTGATCCTGCAGGCCTCGGACGAGATCGAGGCCCTGCGCCTGCGGCCGGCACGGTTATGGGTCGTGCGCCGGGGCAGGGTCATAAGCCGCACCCCGAAGGTCGTGGCCAGCGTGGATCTGGGAGAAGGCGAGGAACTGGTGGATTTTACGTGAACCGGACAGAGCCCGGTCCGATCATTGAACGCGAAAACCCCAGGTCCGAGGATCTGGGGTTTTCGCGTGTTTCGGGGATGGTATAATCAGCCGAGGATGGCCTTCAAGTCCGCATCGGGGGTGGTGATGGGCTTGATGTCGAAGTTTTCGACCAGCACGTTCAGCACGTTGGGGGTGATGAAGGCCGGCAGGCTGGGGCCGAGACGGATACCCTTGATGCCCAGGTGCAGGAGCGTCAGCAGGATGGCCACGGCCTTCTGCTCGTACCAGGACAGGACCATGGACAGGGGCAGGTCGTTCACGCCGCAGCCGAAGGCGTTCGCCAGGGCCGACGCGATCTGGATGGCCGAGTAGGCGTCGTTGCACTGGCCGATGTCCAGCAGGCGCGGGATGCCGCCGATGTCGCCGAGCTTCTTGTCAAAGAAGCGGAACTTGCCGCAGGCCAGGGTCAGGACCACGCAGTCGCTCGGAACCTTCTCCACGAACTCGGTGTAGTAGTTGCGGCCGGGCTTGGCGCCGTCACAGCCGGCCACCAGGAAGAAGTGGCGGATGTCGCCGCCCTTGACCGCCGCGATGACCTTGTCGGCCACGCCCAGGACCGCGTTGCGGGCGAACCCGGTCAGGACGCTGCCCTTGTCCTCGTCGGCCGCGAAGCCGGGCATGGCCAGGGCCTTCTCGATGACCTTGCTGAAGTCCTTGTCGACGTGGGTCACGCCGGGCCAGCCGACCAGGCCGGTGGTGAAGATGTTGCCCTTGTAGGACTCGACCGGCTTCTGGATGCAGTTGGTGGTCATGAGGATGGCGCCGGGGAACTCGGCGAATTCCTTCTGCTGGTTCTGCCAGGCCGTGCCGTAGTGACCGTGGAAATGAGCGTGTTTCTTGAGCTCCGGGTAGCCGTGGCAGGGCAGCATCTCGCCGTGGGTGTAGATGCCTATGCCCTTGCCGGCGGTCTGCTCCAGGAGCAGGCCCAGATCCTTCAGGTCATGGCCGGAGACGAGGATGGCCTTGCCCTTCTTTGCGCCGAGCGGGACTTCCGTCGGGACCGGATGGCCGTAGGAGCCGGTGTTGGCGGCGTCCAGAAGCTCCATGGCCTTCAGGTTGGCCTTGCCGCAGCCCAGGCACAGCCCGATGAGCTCGTCGAGGCCCAGGCTCTGGTCCAGGGTGGCGGCCATGGCTTCGTGGATGAAGGCGTAGACCTCGTCGGACTCCTTGCCCAGGATGGCCGCATGGTCGGCGTAGGCGGCCACGCCGCGCAGGCCGTAGGTCAGGATCTGGCGCAGGGATTCGAGGTCCGCGTTGGCGTCGGGCTTCGGCGCGAAGCCGACCTTCTCGCCCATGGGCACCAGCTGGTTCCGACCCGCGGCGGTGAAGGAAATCTCGGGGTGCTTGGTGAAATCGGGCTGTTCGCCGCCCAGGAACATGCGGGCCACCTTGGTCAGGAAGCCGGGTTCCGGCTCGTTGCCGAAGGAGACCTGTCCACCGGCGGCCTTGACCATCTCCTTGAGACGGCTCTTCAGGGCGTCGCAGCGCTCGATCATGGCCACGAAGCGGGCCGGATCGAAATCGACGTTGGTCAGGGTGGAAAAGATGGCTTCGCAGGTGAAGCGGTTCACTTCGCTGTCTACCACGCCCACCTTGCGGCCGGCATGGGCGTAAAGGGACAGGCCCTTGACGGAATGGGTCAGCAGGTCCTGCAGGGCGGCCACTTCGGGAGTCTTCCCGCACACGCCCATCTTGTCGCATCCCTGGCCCTTGGCAGTCTGTTCACACTGATTGCAAAACATGGTTCAACCTCCATGAGAGTTTTGTTGTCGTTGAGACCTCTCTATGCAGGTTGCGTAAAGGCATCTTTGACCTGAATCAAAAATGCCGTTTTCCCGATGAGTTCCGCTCAGGCCATGGCACCGGCAGAATGCCGGCGCACGCCTCCCGCTCACTCCCCGTACTTGGCCAGCTTGGCGTGCATGGTCTTTCTGGTGATGCCGAGCCGGCGCGCGGCCTCGCTCTTGTTGCCCCCGGCCGCCTCCAGGGCGTCGAGGATGGCCGCGCGCTCGAGTTCCTCCAGAGTCAGGTTGGCGAAGCCGCCGGGCCGTGGCTCGTCCGGTCCGCCGGACAGGGCGGGGGGAAGCTCGCGCTCGCCGATGTATTCGCCCAGGGCCAGAACCACGGCGCGCTCCACGGCGTTTTCCAGTTCCCGCACGTTGCCGGGCCAGGCATGCTTGAGCATCCTGTCCATGGCCTCGGGGGTGAACCCCTTGATGTGCTTGCCGTTCTTCTCGGCGAACTTTCTCAGGAAATGCGCGGCCAAGAGCGGAATGTCCTCCTCGCGTTCCCGCAGAGGAGGCAGGGCCAGAGCGACCACGTTCAGGCGGTAGTAGAGATCCTGGCGGAAGCGCCCCGCCTCCACCTCGGCCAGCAGGTTCCGGTTGGTGGCGGCCACGATGCGCACGTCGACCTTGAGGGTCTGGTCCCCGCCCACACGCTGGATCTCGCGCTCCTGGATGGCCCGCAGCAGCTTGACCTGCATGGACAGGGGCATCTCGCCGATCTCGTCGAGGAAGATGGTTCCCCTGTCCGCGGCCAGGAAGCGACCTTCCCTGCGCTTTTCGGCCCCCGTGAAGGCGCCCTTCTCGTGGCCGAACAGTTCGGATTCGAGCAGCGTCTCGGTCAGGGCGGCGCAGTTCACGGCGACGTACGGCCCCTTGCAGCGAGGGCTGTTGGCGTGGATGGCCCGGGCGATGAGCTCCTTGCCCGTGCCCGACTCGCCCGTGACCATGACCGTGGCCTCGGACGGCGCGATGGTGGCCAGCATCTCCATGAGCCGGCGCATTGGCGGGCTCTGGCCGATGATCCCTCCCGAGTCGAAGGAGGCGGCCAGGGTCTGACGCAGGGCCTTGTTCTCGTCGCGCAGGGCGGCGTGGTCGAGGGCGCGCTCCATGGTCAGACGCAGGTCGTCAAAATCCAGGGGCTTGGTCAGATAGTCGTAGGCACCGGCCTTGATGGCCTCCACCGCCGTCTCCACGTCGGAATAGGCCGTCATGATCAGGATGGGGATGGCCGGGTTGTAGGCCTTGATCTCCTTCAGGGCCTCGATGCCGGAGATGCCGGTCATACGCACATCCATGAGGATGAGGTCGAAGGCCTGCTCTCGGCAGCGCGTCACGGCCGTCTCGCCGTCGGCGGCTGCCTCCACGCGGAAGCCCCAGTCCGCCAGCAGCGTCGTCAGCATGCCCCTGTGACCGGGATCGTCGTCGACCGTGAGAATGGTGATGCGGGAAGGCTTCATGCCGACCTCCTCGTCATGGGCAATTCGATGGTGAAGACCGTTCCCCGGCCCACGGCGCTCTCGACCTTGATGGCCGCGCCGTGCCCCTCTATGATGCGGTGCACGATGGCCAGGCCCAGACCCGTTCCCGAGGGCTTTGTGGTGAAATACGGATTGAAGATGTCCGCCAGGATTTCGGGCGGCATCCCGTGCCCCGTATCCTCGATGCGCAGCGAGACGATACCGGCCTTCTGGTCCGGGGTTGCCGAGATGCGCAGCGCTCCGCCCTGGTCCATGGCCTGGACGGCGTTGAGGAAAAGATTGAGCAGGGCCTGGGTCATGCGCTCCGGGTCCAGGGGGATGGGAGGCAGCACCACGCCCGGACTGACCTCGACCGCAACGCCCTTGGCCGCAATATCGGCCCTGACCAGACGCAGGGCCCGTTCCACGACTCCTCCCAGATCTTCGTCCTGCAGTTTCAGTTCGCCCGGCCGGGCGAATTCGAGCAGCTCGGAAACCACCCTGTTGAGGCGATCCGTCTCCTGAACCATGGCCCGGGCGGCCTCTCGGTCCTGCCCCTGCACCTTGCCGGCGAGGTATGTGGCGAATCCCTTGATGGAACTCAGCGGGTTCCTGATCTCGTGGGCCACGCCCGCCGCCAGGTTGCCCAGGGCCGAGAGGCGTTCGCTGCGTCGCAGCTGCTCCTGCAGCCGCCGCAGCTCCCCGAGGTCGCGCAGCAGGAAAAGATGGCCGAGGAAGCGGCCGTCGCTGTTGACGATGCGCGACGCGGCGATGTCCACGGGCAGACCACGGGCGCCGGGGGCTTCCAGGACGGTTTCGCGCTCCAGAATTTTGTCCCGGCCTCGGAGTTCGGCCGTGAGTCCTGCCCAGTCCAGTCCCCCGAGGCTGGCCAGGAGTTTCCCCTCGATCTCCTCCTCCGGCTTCCCGATGAGCGCGGCAGCGGCCGCGTTTGCCAAAACGACCCGCCCTTCGGGATCGGTGGTCAGAAGTCCCAGCGGCAGGCCTGTCACCACCTCCGTGGCGAAGGCCTGCGTGTCCTGCAACTGTCTGCGCGAGCGCCGGTAGTGTTCGGCCCAGAACAGCGCCGCAAAACCGCCCGCGCCGAAGAGCACGGTCAGCACGCCGATGATGACGCTGGTGCGGAGTTCGTCGGCCATGGCCTCCCGGAAAGGGTGCGCGTCCTGCCCGAGAAAGATGAGCGCGGGTTCATCACTCCCCTCGCCGTGTGCGCCTCCGTCACGCCCGGACCCGGCCATGGGAGCGCACCACAGAGAGCGGTGAGCGCCCGGAAGCGGGGAAAATATCTTGTAGACCTCGAACACCTCCAGCCCGTTGCCCCCGGTCAGGAAACGTCCCGTGCGTCCGTTTCCGGAAGCGTTCAAAGCCCCGAGCCCCTGCGGATGAAGGTCCGCGCCGATGTGCACCGGGTCGCTGTGAGCCAGGACCCTGCCCCGCACGTCAGTCACTGCCAGATAGATGATGCCGTGCTGTTTGGCCGTTTCCTCCACCAGGGACTGAAAATACCCGGGCCCGCCGTGCATGCCCATGCCGATGCGCGTCCCCGCTTCCAGTGCCCAGAACAGGGCGTCGGCGTGGTCGAGATAGTTCGCGATCATGTGCGCCCGGGTACGCTGGAGGTTGCGGGCCGCGAACACCGCGACAGCGAGCCCGAGTATCGCCACGAACCCGGCCATCAGCCATGGCGCTGTGCGCTTTCGCTTCGAAAAGCCAGAAAACATGTTCATCGCTCACCTCGCTCCAACACATGTAACCGTTTTACCCACATTGTCCAGCCAGGTGTCACATGTTTACCCGCCAGTTCTGACTTCGAAAACTGCGACGCCCATCCAGAATCATAAATTCATCTTTTATATCGGAATGTTATTTGTCGACGAAGCATCCTGGCACGCCCCTTGCCTTACTCATATCGAAACGTGACGCGAATGATGCGGAGGATAGCATGATGTGGAATTGCGGAACACTGCCCTGGTCCGGCGGCTGGATGATCGGACACTCCCTGTGGGGGCTGCTCCTCGTCGTGGGCGTCGGGGCGCTGCTCTGGACCGCCTTCAAGCCACGACGACCCTCGGTCTCTTTAGCGGACAGGGCCGACTCCCTGGAAATACTGAAGCTCCGGCTGGCCCGGGGCGAGATCAGCATCGAGGAATACAACACGTTGAAGTCGATGCTCTGAAGCCCTGCGGGGCGGAGCGACGAACCAGAGGCAAACCATGCCCTTTGCGGGCGAAAACTTCATACCAAACCATCTAAGGAGAACAATCATGAAAACGAACCGTAACGTCATCGCCACCTTCCTGACCCTGGCCTTCATCACCGCCTTTGCCGGCTTCGCATCCGCGCAGGGCCACGGCATGATGGGCGGGATGGGCAACATGACCCCGGAGAAGCAGGCGACGATGCAGAAGCTCCACGCCGATTTCAACACGGCGACGGCCGACCTGCACAAGCAGCTCTTTGCCAAGGAGTCCGAACTCGATGCCGCGCTGTACGCGGACAAGCCCGACGAGAAGAAGATCGACGCCCTGACCAAGGAAGTCAGCGATCTGAATGCCAAAATCTACGCTGAAAAGGTCAAGATGCACAAGGCCATGGCCAAGGAAGGCATCGTGCCCGGCAAGGGTCACGGCATGATGGGCGGCAAGGGCGGTTGCCAGATGATGGGCGGCGGAATGCAGCACGGCGCCATGGGCGGGCAGCATAACATGCCCGGCAACGGCACCGCCGGCCAGACTCCCGCCGGCCACGCCGGACACGGAGCCCCGGCCCAGCAGTAACGCGACCGCGCCGGTAGCGGCGAACCAGCCTCTCGACAATTCCCCCGAGTTCGAACAGACTCGGGGGAATTCGTCGTTCTCGGCCCGTCCGCGCAACCTTTTTTCCCCTTTCCCCATGACCGACACCACACATCTTCGCGGCGTCCTCTTCGCCCTGGGTGCGACCGTCATCTGGTCCGGCAACTTCATCGTGGCCCGGCTCCTGAACCAGAGCATCGAACCGGCAACCCTGTCCCTGCTGCGCTGGGGCGTGGCATTTCTGGGGCTGCTGCCCTTCGCCTGGCGGGCAGCCTGGGCCGACCGGGTCGCCATCCGCCGGAGCCTGCCGACCATGATCCCCATGGCGCTCCTGGGCGTCACGGTCTTCAACGCCCTCCTGTACACGGGAGCCCGCACCACCTCGGCCCTGAACCTCTCGCTCATCGCCACGTCCACGCCGATCTTCATTATCCTGCTGGCCCGCGTTTTCCTGCGCGAAAAACTCACGACGCGGAAAGTCCTGGGCCTGGCCGCAGCCCTGGGCGGCGTGCTGCTCCTGATCACCGGCGGCGAGCCCGCTCGCCTGCTTGGGCTGCAGTTCTCGGCCGGCGACCTGTGGATGACCCTGGCCGCTGTTCTCTTCGCCGCGTACAGCGTCATGGTGCGCAGATTCTCCGGGAAGCTCAGTCCGGCGGTTTTCCTGCTGACTCTCATCGGCACGGGCCTGGTCTTCCTCCTGCCTTGGGCCGGCTGGGAATACGCCGCGGCCGGAGCGCCGCAGATCACCACGGGCGCTGCCTGCGCCATCCTCTACGTCGGCCTCGGCGCGTCCCTGGCCGCCTACGCCATGTGGAACAGCGCCGTGGCGTCCATCGGCCCGTCCCTGGCGGGGCTCATCTACTACAGCCTGCCGCTCTTCAGCGGGGTGGCGGCATTCCTCTTCCTGGGCGAGCCCATGGGCTTGGTGCATCTGGCCAGCGCGGGGTGCATCCTGGGCGGCATCGTGCTGGCCACGCGGGGATAATGCGGGTATGCAGGTTCTGCCCCTTGCCTTTGGCAGGCGGCGGGCCTAAGGACGGCTCGTCCCGGCATCCGGCCGGGACATTGCACGCAACACCGCGCCGCCGGGCGCACACGGATACAGCCATGATCACCCTTTTCGTCAGCCTGAGCATGAAGCTCTTCTTCCTGCTCACTCCCTTCTTCGTGTTGAGCGTCTTCCTGTCCATGACCGAGCACATGACCAAGACCGAGCAGCGCATGGTGGCCATCCGCACGACCATGGCCGTCATGGTCATCAGCCTCGTCCTCTATTTTGCAGGCAACCCGATCTTCTCGACCCTGGGCATCACCCTGGACGGTTTCCGCATCGGCGCGGGGAGCCTGCTCTTCCTCTCGGCCGTGTCCCTGGTCTCGGGCAAGCGCTCCAGTCAGGAGGCGGCCCCGGACGTGGACTTCGCCGTGGTGCCCCTGGCCATCCCCATCACCGTGGGCCCGGCCACCATCGGCACGCTCCTCATCCTCGGCGCGGAACTGGGCGGAGCCACGGAACGGGCCGTGGGCGCGGGGGCGCTGATCTGCTCCTGCCTGTCCGTGGGCGTCCTGCTGCGCTCGGCCAGGCCCCTGAAAAAGCTGCTCGGTTCCGTAGGGCTGTCCGTCATGACCAAGATCACGGGTCTGGTCCTCTCGGCCATGGCCGCCCAGATCGTCTTCACCGGAATCAGGAATTTCCTGCACTGAGCCGTGACGCACGCCGCACCGACAAAAGACCTGCACGAGCTGGCCCGCCGGATTTCCGAAGGCTGCACCGAATGCCGCTCCTGCCAGTTCCGTTGCGCGTTCCTGAACGGGTACGGCACGCCCAGGACGCTTGCTGACCGTTTCCTGACCACGGGCAAGGGACGGGTCGTGGCCTTCGAGTGCAGTCTCTGCGGCCTGTGCGCCGCGGTCTGCCCCATGGGGCTGCCCCTGAAGTCCTTCTTCCTGGCCATGCGCAGGGCGGCCATGGACGCCGGCCGCGTCAGTCTGATCCCCTACAGGCCGAGGCTGAACTATGAGCGCGTCGGGGCGTCACGCATCATGGAGCTGTTTCAAATACCGCCCGGCGCGGATACGGTCTTCTTCCCCGGCTGCACCTTCCCCGGAAACCACCCCGACACGGCCAGGGCGCTTCTGACGCACCTGCGGGGGCATGTCCCAGGCCTCGGACTGGTCCTGAGCTGCTGCTTCAAAACGTCCCATGATCTTGGAAGGCACGAGTTTTTTGAACGGCGCTTCGGAAGACTGGTCGACAGGCTCAAGGCCATGGGCGTGAAAACGGTGCTGACCGCCTGTCCCAACTGCTTCGGGGTCTTCGCGGAGTACGGCGACGGCCTGGCCGTCAGAACCGTCTACGACGTGCTGGCCGAAAATCCCCCAAGCTGTGATGCGGCCCTGCGCGGAACGGCCATCGTGCATACACCCTGCCCGTTCCGGGCGCACGGCCAGATTCAGGAGCGCATCCGGCTGATGGTCGCGGACACCGGCCTCGAACCGCAGAAGACGCGCCAGGACGGGGCCTTGAGCCCCTGCTGCGGGGAAGGCGGCGCCGCCGGCATGCTGCGGCCGGAACTCGCGGCGGCCTGGGGGGAAAAAACGGCCAAAAAAGCTGCGGGGAGCATCGTGGTCACGTCCTGCGCGGGTTGCGTCAATTTCCTCTCGCAACGCGTCCGGACCGTCCATCTGCTGGACCTCATCTTCCACCCGGCCCGAGCCATGGCCGGGTCGCTCCTGCGGCCCAAGGGTCTGGCCACCTACCTCCACCGCCTGCGTTTCAAATGGCGGGCCGTGTTCAACCTCCGCTGACGGGCTTCTCACCGCACCGACACCGCGTATCGCACAGGTTTCCCATGCTCGAAAAAATGACGCCATCCGTTCTCCAGCGGGTCATCCAGTCCATGTTCCTCATCCTCTGCCTGCATACGGGCTGGCAATTCCACCGCTTCGTGCTCTGGGCCACGGGCGCAAGCGAGGTCTTCGTTCCCCGGCCGGCCTCGGTGGAGGCCTTCCTGCCCATCGCGGCCCTGATGGGCCTGCGCCGCCTGCTCCAGACCGGGGCATGGGACATGGTCCACCCGGCCGCCCTGACCATCCTCCTGGCCGCCCTGGCCACGGCCCTGTTCCTGCGCAAGGGTTTCTGCGGCTTCGCCTGCCCGGTGGGCCTCATCTCGGGGGCGCTCAACGCTTTGGGCCGCAGTCTGTCGCTGTCCCGCGTTCCCGGCCCATGGGCCGCCAGGCTGCTGAGCATCCCCAAATACCTGGCCCTGGGATTCTTCGTCTACACGGTGTTCATCGGCATGGACCTGGCCGCCATCGAAGAGTTCGCGGCCGCGCCCTACAACTACGTGGCCGACGCCCGCATGCTGCGCTTCTTCCAGAGCCCGTCCCGCACGACCCTGACCGTCCTGGCCGCGTTTCTTGTCCTCGGTACGGTCCTGCGCAGCTTCTGGTGCCGTTATCTCTGCCCCTACGGCGCTCTGCTGGGCCTGCTGAGCTGGGCGAGCCCGACGAGCGTCCACCGCGACCCCGCAACCTGCGTGCAGTGCGGCCGCTGCACAAGGGCCTGCCCCGGCTGCATCCGCGTGCAGGACATGGAGCGGGTGCTCTCGCCGGAGTGCCTGGGCTGCATGCGCTGTCAGGAAGCCTGCCCTGTGGCGGGCTGCATCACCATGCGCGCCGCCGGACGGGCCATCCCGGCCTGGGCGGCCGGCGCGGGCAGCGTGGGCATCATGCTCGGCGCATGGCTACTGGCCATGCAGGCAGGCCTCTGGGACCAACGGGTGCCCCCGGCCATGCTGCAGCGCTTCTACCGGATGTTTTTGGAATAGGAGAGTTCCCGGAGCAGGACGCCCAGGATTCTGGCCACGCGGGCCGGGGAAAAGCGCTCCGACACGGCCCGGGCCCGCGCGCACATGGCCGGATTCGGCCCCCGCCGGATCAGGCGCAGCATCTCGCGCTCAAGGTGGCTTTCGTCCACCCGAGCCCAGAGCATGTCGGACGTGAAATGCGGCAACAGACTGGCCATGCGGTTCCCGACCGGTTCCAGGGTGTAGTGCAGCGGAACCGAATTGCCCTCGTCCATGAAATCCATGTTCCCGGACCACCCCGTGGCCAGCACCGGGACGCCGTGGCTCATGGCCTCGCTCAGACCCAGTCCCCAGGCCTCGCCGCAATGCGGGGCGACGTAGGCCAAAGCCCCGCGGTGCAGCGCCGCCAGACGGCCTTCGGACAGATCCCCCGACAAGCTGACGACCCCGGGCAACCCGCCGAGGGACGCGTTGCCCCGGTACTGCTTGACCACCAGCCGGACATCCCTGGCCACCCCGTGCACGCGTGCGAAGACCCGCAGCAGGGCTTCCAGGTTCTTGCGCGGGTTGACGGCATCCATGATGGAAAAGAAATAGCGCTCCTCGCCCACCAGCTCCGCCGCCCAACGGAGATCATCCGCCTCCGGCGTCGCGGCCTCCACCACGTGCGGCAGGACCCGCACCCGCGGATGCCCCTGTTCCATGGCGCGAGCCGAAAAGGACGAAGCAGTCCACACCTCGGCCACCAGGGCCAGGCCGGGCCGATAGACTTCGGGCAGGCGCCCCCCTTCCCACACCGCGTAGCCGGCCACCGGCATACGCCCGAGGGCAGGCCTGGCCGCAAAAATCTCCGGCCAGAAGACGGGATCCTCATGCACCACCGCCAGATCAGCCTCCTCAAGGCTCCCGGCCATGCAGGAACCGGTCAGGGGCAGGCAGTGTCGGTAGGCCTCACCGGCCCGCCGGTGGCTGATGTAGCCCGAAAGATGCCACCAGACCTTCACCGCGCCCCCTTCGCCCGCCAGGGCACCGGAAAAAGCATGGGTGTGCCGCGCTGGTAGGCTCGGTACGCGTCCCCGTGCACATGGACGAGCTTGCGCTCCTCCAGCCGCACCCCGATCAGCACATAGAGGGAAAGAATCAGACTCGTGACCAGTTCCGCGGCGTCGAAGGCCCCCGTGCGGGTCCAGAGCAGCAGGAGTGCCCCGCCGTACCAGGGGTGCCGGACCCGCGCCAGGATGCCCGAGGTGCGCAATTCCTCGGCATATGGGCTGCCCGCGAAGGAACACCCTGAGCGCAATTGCGCCAGGCCGCCGACGACCTTCAGGTCGTACTCCCGCGCCCCGGCCCAGAACAGCCACAAGGCCGCCCCGAGCAGGATGAAGCGGACCGCGGCCAAGGGGCCGCTCCAGGTGAGAAGCGGCTCCCCGGCCAGGGAATTCTTGAAAAGGAGAAGGGGCAGGAGGGTCAGCACGGCCAGGCCATTGTAGGCCAGCCGGTACCAGGGGCACAGTCGGGGGAGGCGGGCAGACACGAGGCGCATCCAGCCCGGACTTATGAGCAGGCTGTGCAGTGTCCCCCAGCACGCCCAACCCGCGGCCAGCAACGCAAGCTTCACCCCACGAGGGATTCACCGCCCTGCACGTCGCGGCCTATCTGGTCCTTCTCGCGGTCATGGGAGTGGTCGCGGGCCACAAGCATGTAGATGGACGGAATCACAAAGAGCGTGAAGAGCGTACCCACGGCCATGCCTCCCACCAGCACCAGGCCGATGGAGTTGCGCGCCTCGGCCCCGGCGCCCGTGACCAGAGTCAGGGGGAAGTGGCCGGCGATGGTCGCGCCCGAGGTCATGAGAATGGGCCGCAGGCGCGTCAGGGACGCCTCGCGCACGGCGTCGAGCTTGGAGCGTCCGGCCTTCTGCAGCTGGTTGGCGAACTCGACGATGAGGATGCCGTTCTTGGACACCAGGCCCACCAGGGTCACCAGGCCCACCTGGGAATAGATGTTCAGGGTCGTGGTCCAGCCTTCGGTCCAAAAGGCCACGCTCGGGTCGGGCATCTTCAGGAAGGTGAAGATGAGCGCCCCGAACACGGCCAGGGGCACTGATCCGGCCAGGATGACGAAGGGATCGCGGAAGCTGTTGAACTGCGCGGCCAGGACCAGGAATATGAGGAGCACGGCCAGACCGAAGGCCGTCAGGAACGTGTTTCCCTCGGTTCTGAGCTGCCGGGAGTCGCCGGTGTAGTCGATGACGTAGCCCTTGGGCAGGATCTGCGCCGCCTCGCTTTCCAGGAATCGGAGAGCTTCATCCAGGGGACGCACGGCCACGCCGCTGATCTTCACGGCGTTGAGCTGCTGGAAACGGTTCAGGGATCGGGCCACGGTCGTCTCCCTGAGGGTCGCCACCGTGGACAGGGGCACGAGCCGGCCATCCGGGCCCGTGACGTGGATGTCCTTCAGCTGGTCCGGGGTCAGGCGGTCAACGCGCTGCACCTGGGGGATGACCTTGTAGCTGCGGCCGTCGATGTTGAAGCGGTTGACGTAGTTGCCGCCCATGACCGCGCCGACGTCGCCGCCCACGGAGGCCAGGCTCAGGCCCATGGCCGCGACCTTGTCGCGGTCGATGACCAGTTCGGTCTGGGGCTGGTCGATCTTCACGTCGATGAGCGGCGGAAAGGCGAACATGCCGCTCATCATGGCCTTCTGCTGCAGCTGCCGGGCGAAGTCGAGGATCTCCTCCTGGGGCGCGGTGGAGGCCAGGATGAACTCCACGGGAAAGTCGCCGCCGCCCGGCAGGGCCGGGGGCGTGACCGGGAACATCTGGATGCCGGGGATGGCCGCCAGGCCCGCCTGCACCTCGGGCAGGATCTCGCCCACGGTCCGCTCGCGCTGGTCCCAGGGCGCGACCACGAGGCCTGAGAACCCGCTGGAGGGAAAGGTGACCTGAAAGGTGAAGCGGGACTCGGGCACGTCGAGAAAGACCCGGTTGGCCGCGGCCGCGTAAACGCTGGTCTGGTCCAGGGTGGAGTCGGCCGAGGCGTCGAGGATGCCGAAGATGACGCCCTGGTCCTCCATGGGGGCCAGCTCCTTGGCGGACATGGTGAACATGGGCACGGCCAGGGCGCTGATGACGACCCAGACCAGGTAGACGGCCGGGCGGGCCCGCAGGGTGCCGTCCAAAAGCCGTCCGTAGAAGCGGCGCAGCTTGCCGAAGTCGCGGGCGATCCGGCCGGCCAGGCCGTGCTCCTCCATGCCGGGCTTGAGGAGCTTGGCCGACATGACCGGCGAGAGCGTCAGGGCCACGATGCCCGAGATGGTCACGGCACCGGCCAGGGTGAAGGCGAACTCGCGGAACAGGGCGCCCGTCAGACCGCCCTGCAGACCGATGGGCGCGTAGACCGCGGCCAGGGTCACGGTCATGGCGACGAGCGGCCCGACGAGCTCGCGCGCGCCGAGGATGGCCGCGTTCAGGGGCGACTCGCCCAGGGAGAGATGCCGTTCCACGTTCTCGACCACGACGATGGCGTCGTCGACCACGAGCCCCACGGACAGGACCACGGCCAGAAGGGTCAGCAGGTTCACGGTGAAGCCGAAGGCCTGCATGAGAAAGACCGCGCCGATGAGGGACAGGGGAATGGCGACGACCGGGATGGCCACGGCCCGGAAGGACCCTATGAAAAGGAAGATGATGACGACGACGATGAGCAGCGTGTCGCCCAGGGTCTTCAGCACTTCGTGGATGGCGCTGTCGATGTACTCCGTGGCGTCGTAGGCCACCCTCCCCTCCATGCCCGTGGGCAGGGTCTGCTGGATGGCCTCCATTTCCTCGCGCACGAGCTTGATGACGTCGATGGAGTTGGCGTTGGGCAAAGGCCACACGCCGATGAACACGGCCGTCTTGCCCGTGAAGCGCACCTCCGCGCCGTAGTCTTCGGCACCCAGGGCCACGTCGGCGATGTCGCCGAGTCGGATGACGGCGCCGTTCTCGGCGCGGATGGCCAGGCGCTTGAATTCCTCGGGGGAGCGCAGGTCCGTGTCTGCCGTGAGGTTGATCTGGACCAGCTCACCCTTGGTCTGCCCCAGCGCCGAGAGATAGTTGTTGGCGGCCAGGGCCTGGTGCACGGCGGCGGGGCTGACGTTCAGGGCGGCCATGCGGTCGGGCTTGAGCCAGATGCGCATGGAGAAGGTTCTGGCGCCGAGGATGTCGGCGCGCTGCACGCCCGACAGGGCCGAAAGCCTCGGCTGCACCACCCGCATGAGGTAGTCCGTGATCTGATTCTGTTCCAGGTCGGGCGAGGTGAAGCTCAGGTAGGCCGAGGCGAACTGGCTGTCGGCCGATTCGACGTTGATGATGGGTACCTCGGCCTCGGGCGGCAGGTCGCCGCGCACCTGGTCGACCTTGGAGCTGATCTCGGACAGGGCCTTGATGGGGTCGTAGTTGAGCTTCAGGCGGACGTTGATGGTCGAGAGGTTCTGGGCGCTCTGGGACTGGATGTAGTCGATGCCGTCGGCGCCGGCGATGGCCCGCTCCAGGGGCGTGGTGATGAACCCGCGGACCAGCTCCGCGCTGGCGCCGACATAGGTCGTGGTCACGGTGACCATGGCGTTGTCGCTGCGCGGGTACTGGCGCACCGAGAGGCTGAACACGGCCTGCAGCCCGGCGATGATGATCAGCAGGTTGACGACCAGGGCCAGGACCGGGCGGCGGATGAAGATATCGGTGAATTTCATGGGGTGGGCCCGTGAAAGCGTTGATCGTTCTGGGTATGCGGCATCAGGAGTTTTCCGGGGTCGGCGCGAGCTTGAATTCCGGGGCCAGGGTGTTGTCCACGACCACTGACTGTCCGTTGCGGTACTTGAAGACGCCCGTGCTGACCACGGTCTGGCCCGGCTCGATGCCCTTGGTCACGGCCACGAAATCGCCGCGCCGCTCGCCCAGCTGCACGAACTGCTGACGCAGCTTCAGGCCGTCGGTGCCGTTGCCTTCCGCCGGTTCGATCAGGAAGACCGAGTCGCTGTAGGCGGCGTACAGCACAGCCGTGGCGGGCACGAGCGTCACGTCCCGCCTTTCGGGGAGCGCCACCCCGACATTGACGAACATGCCCGGACGCAGCGCCTGGCCGGGGTTGTCCAGCAGCGCCTGCATGCGCACCGTGCGCGTTGCGCTGTCGGCCAGGGGCTCGATGGCCGTGAGCCGCCCTTCCAGGGTTTTGCCGGGCACCGCGTCGGAGGTCACGCGGACCGTGACGCCCGGACTGACCTGCGCCACCTGCTGCTGGGGCAGCACGAACTCGACGTGCACGGTGTCGAGGTGCTGCAGGCTGGCGATGACGTCGCTGTCGCCGAGGTTCTGGCCGAGGTTGACCTGGCGGATGCCCAGGGTCCCGGCGAAGGGCGCGCGGATGGTCTTCTTGGCGATGACGGCCCGCAGGGCGTCCATCTCGGCCAGGATCTGCCGGTGCGTGGCCAGGGCGGTGTCGTACTCGGCCTTGGCCGTGGTGCGCTGGGCCAGGAGAGTCTCCATGCGCTTCAGGTTGACGCGGGCCAGGTTCTCGCTGGCTTCCAGGGCGCGCAGCTGCGCGGTCTCCTGGGACACGTCGAGCTGCACCAGCACGTCCCCGGCGGCCACGCGGTCACCCGAGTCGAAGGCGATGCGCACGACCTTGCCCGGCGTCTCCGCCGTCAGGGTCACGCCCTGCACGGCCGTGACCGATCCGACGGCCGTCAGCACCGTCTCCCACGAGGACGACGTGGCGTTCACGGCCGAGACCACTGCGGGAGGCATGACCATGGACTTGCCCTGGTCGATCATTTTCTTGATCTGCAGGGCCTTGATGCCGGCGAGTCCGCCGGCCACGACTGCGACAAGGAGAAGGGCGAGGAGAATTTTTCTGATCATGACGGTCCAATGCTCGGGTTTATGCAATCCGCCCAGGCGGCAATGCAAGCACGTACATGCAAACCTGTTCGCTCGTAAAGAACCCAGTGCGTATCGCGCCGCAAAAGGTGCACAACATGCACGAGGCGCTCACCTGAACAACGCATGCCCTCGCTGTGACCGAAGCGGAATCGACATTGACTTTCCCGGCGCCAGCGGGGAACGTTCAGCCAGGATCGGCGAATCCGGCTTCCGCCGCGAACCCAACGATTTTCCGGGGGCAACGATGAAACATCTCCTCGCGCTTCTCGCCCTGCTGCTTGGCGGCTGCGTATCCCTGCCCGACAACGTGCGTCCTGTCGGCGATTTCAAACTCGAACGCTACCTCGGCACCTGGTACGAAATCGCCAGGCTGGACCACTCCTTCGAGCGGGGGCTGAGCCGCGTCACGGCGGAGTACAGCCTGCGCGAGGACGGCGGCGTGCGGGTCGTCAACCGCGGGTATTCGGCCCGGGACGGAAAATGGAAACAGGCCGAAGGCAGGGCCTATTTCGTGCGCGACCCGCAGACGGGTTTCCTCAAGGTCTCCTTTTTCGGCCCGTTTTACGGCTCCTACGTGATCTTCGAACTCGATCACGAAAACTACGGTTACGCCGTGATCAGCGGGCCGGACACCTCCTACCTGTGGATTCTGGCCAGAAAGCCCGGCATGGACGAGAGCCTGAAGCGGGACCTCGTGGCCAGGGCCGCCTCGCGCGGGTTCAAGACGGAAGGGCTCATCTTCGTCGACCACGAATGACCCTTGTGCGGCGTTCCGACGCCCGCGCAAGCCTCCTGTCCGGGCAGGGCGGCAAGTGGGCCGGTCGCCTTGCCGTAAGCCGCGTCGACGTCGCTGCACCGGACTTTTTTCATCGTCCGGTTTACGTGTGCCTTTCTCCGACTCGGGGACGCGCAGCGCGAGTTCCAGCGCCGTTACGGCCCCGAAAATCCAGCGCGCAGCAAAAATCTCTGGCCCTCCGAGGGTCAAAACGCATATCGTTCCCCCAAGGGCAGCCCGCCCCGCACAACCGGCCCGCCGGGAATCAGGAGCGCGGAACATGAACGGATCTTGCTTCGAAGACGCCAATCTGCTGAACATCTGCCGGGAAAGCATCGACTACCAGGGCATCGTCAGGCACATCAACGACGGCGTGCTCATTCTGCGCGAAGGCAACATCGTCTTCACCAACGGCGCCTTCTGCGAAATCGCGGGCACAGACCTCACGGGCCTCATGGGGAAACCCCTCGCCGACCTCGTCATCCCCGAGGACCGGGAGCGGGTGGTCCGCCATTGCGTGGACAAGCTCTACACCCCGGAACTCTCGGACCGCATCGAGTTCTCCATTTCCAGGTCCGGAGAGGACGCCATCGTGGAGATGAAGCTGACCATCATCGACTGCGGCGGCGCGCCGGCCATCCTGGCCGCCATCACCGACATCACCGAGCGCCGCAAGACCCGCATCGAACTGCAGCGCGTCAAGGACCGCCTGGAAAGCATCCTGCACGCCATGAACGACGTGGTGGTCTCCCTCTCGCCCACGGACCATTCCATCCTGGCCATCAACCCCGCGGCCGAAGCCCTCTACGGCATCCCGCGACGCGCCTTCAACGCCGGAGCCACGCAGCTCATGCACTTCGTGCACCCCGAGGACAGGGAGCAGGTCCGCAATTTCTACAACTCCATGGAGGACGACGAGTTCGGCGAGATGCAGTACCGCATCATCAGCACCAACGGCCGCATCAAGTGGGTCCACGACGAGGCCCACCTGGTCTATTGCACGGCCCGCTCCGTGCGGCGCATCGACCACGTCATCCGCGACATCACCGAACAGAAGGAAGCTCTGGACGCCCTCAAGCGCAGCGAGGAGAAGTACCGGGATTTCTTCCAGAGCACCAAGGACATGGCCTATTCCGTGACACCCGAAGGCAATTTTCTCGACATCAACGAGGCGGGCATCCAGATGCTCGGCTTCGCCAGCCGCGAGGAGGCCCTGGCCGCGAACCTCAAGGACTTCTACGAGGACATGTCCGAGCGGGCCGGCCTCCTGGCCCAGATCAACGAACAGGGCTTCGTCGCGGACAGGCATGTCCGCTTCCGCCTCAAGGACGGACGCGCCATCGAAGTGGCCATCACGGCCCGGGCCAAGACCGACGACTCCGGCTACCTGGTCTCCTACGAGGGCATCGTGCACAACATCACCCAGGCCATGGAGGACCAGCGCAACCGGGTGCTGCGCAACGCCGCCGGGGGCATGTGCCACTATCTGAACACCCACCTCATGCATATCGTCAACGCCAAGGAAGGCATCATGGAGGAAGTCGAATCCCTGGAAGCGACCGCACGCGACACCCTGCCCGAGAGCGCGGCGCAGACATGGGAAGGCGCCTGCTCGGCCCTGCGTTCCTACTGCCAGGGACTGGAGCAGGCCTACAACAAGATCACGGCCGTGACCAAGGCCTTCAACTCCGCCTTCCTGACCTATCGCGAAGAGGCGTACCTGGACAGGGCCATCCTCGACATCTTCAACTCCTGCCTTGGGGATCCGGCGGAATGCGCCGCGCCGCCGAAAACCGACAAAGGCGCCGGAGCCGGCTCATGACGCCGGCCAGCGGTCTCCGAACCCGATGAAGGCAGTAAACACATGGACGTGCTGAACTGGATCGGCCTCGGGCTGCTGGCCGTCCTCGCCCTTGGCGCCGCCGGGCACGCCCTGCTGAACAAGAGTGACTCCCGCTCGGCTCTGGGCTGGGTCGGGGTCTGCCTGACCTTCCCCCTGGCCGGCCCCATCCTCTACATCCTGTTCGGGGTGAACCGCGTGCGCCGCAGCGCCTCGCGCATGCGCCGCGAGATCGACGCCCTTTCGGGCGAAAAGCAATCCCCTTCGGCCCTGCAAAGCTGCGCCGTCGTCAATCCGACCGCCCTGTTCCGGTCGTTTCAGCGACTCGAACGCGTGGGCCGCAACGTCCTGGAGACGGAACTGACCGGCGGCAACTGCGTGGAGCCCCTCGTCAACGGCGACGAGGCGTACCCGCTCATGCTGCAGGCCATCGAGGCATCCAAACGAAGCGTCTACCTGACGACCTATATTTTCGACACGGACGCCGCGGGACTCGCGTTCATCGACGCCCTGGAACGGGCCGAGGCGCGCGGCGTCGAGGTCCGCGTCCTCATCGACGGGGTGGGCGAAAAATACTCCTGGCCCCTGGCTTCGCGCCTGCTGCGCCTGAAGGGCGTCGCCACGGCCCTGTTCATCCCTCCGGCCCTCTTCCCGCCGAACCTGCACATGAACATGCGCAACCACCGCAAAATCCTGGTGGTCGACGGCACCCTGGCCTTCACCGGCGGCATGAACATCAGCCAGAAGCACGTGCTGGAGGCCAAGCCGCTCCGGCCCGTCACGGACATGCATTTCATCGTGCGCGGCCCCGTCGTCTCGCAGCTGCAGGACACCTTCGTCGACGACTGGCTTTTCACCACCAGGGAACGCATCCACCCGCCCGTGACCGCGACGGAACCCGCGGGCGACTGCCTCTGCCGGACGGTGATCGACGGGCCGAACCTGCACGAGGACAACCTGAAGACCCTCATCACGGGAATCGTCTCGGCGGCCGAATTCTCGATCAAGATCATGACCCCCTACTTCCTGCCGCCCGGCACGTTCCTGAGCGCCCTGCAGTCGGCCAGGCTCAGGGGGGTGAACGTCGAAATCATCCTGCCGGCCCGCAACAACCTGCCTTTCGTGCACTGGGCCACGAACCACATCCTGGAGGAGCTGCTGCGCTCCGGCATAACGGTGGCCTTTCAGCCCGCCCCCTTCTGCCACACGAAGCTCATGCTCGTGGATGGCTGTTACGTGCACGTCGGCTCGGCCAACATGGACAACCGCAGCCTGCGCCTCAATTTCGAGCTGACCCTCGAAGTCCTGGATCAGCATCTGGCCGACCGCCTGACCCGACACTTCGACGCCGTCATGGCACGAAGTCGCCCCGTGACGCAGCGTGAACTGCAAGGCCGGTCGCTGCCCTCACGCCTGCGCGACGCGTTTTTCTGGCTTTTCTCACCCTATCTCTGACCGGGACGGACTACCTTGCGCCCGCAATCGATTTGACTTTGACGGGCCAGCCCCGAAACCTTATTCAGAAAGACACCCCACATCAGACCATGATCACAAGGAGAACCGCCGTGAGCAAGGAATTCACCGTTTCCGCGACCTGCCCCAGCTGCGGGCACCGCACCGAGGCGATCCACACAGAGGACGCCATGCGCGAGGCCTTCGGCAACGACGCGACCATCCGCGTGCTCTGCGCCCACTGCCAGGCGAGCTTCGAAATGCCCATGGGGCTGGCCTGCGCCGAATGGGACGACTACTGCAGCGAAATCCCCCTGCCCGCCGACGTCTAGAACCCGAACCAAAGCTGGACACGCATGATCTTCGTCGCCACACAATGCTCCCAATGCCCCTTCCTGACCTTCGTCGACGGAAGGCGCGCCTGTAACATCGCAACGCCCAGGCAGCGCCCCATCCCCGACGGGGACGACCGCCCGGCCTGGTGCGAGCTGCGCTCCGGCCAGAAAAGCGTCCGGGACTTTCCCGGAGCCCGGACCTTCATGGTCGTGACGGCGTGCAACGAGTGCCCGTTCCTGAGCCTGGTGGAGGGACGGCGCGTCTGCAATGTCGGCCCTCCGAGCCAGCGGCCCATCCCCGACGAGGACGACCGCCCGTTCTGGTGCAGGATGCGCAAGGAGCAGATAATCGTCAGGGATTTCAAATAGGAAGGCCCCGGGCTGGCCCGCGTCTTTCCTGTTGAAGTGTCGCCCCCTATCTGCTAGACAGAGAAACATTGTCGACTTGCAGGGTGAAGACGGTGTGTCCAATTGACAAACCCACCCCTTCACCATAGGGAGAGCCTTTGCAAACTCTTTTTCCGGAAGGAAAAATTTTGAGGAACAACATCTAAGGAGGATTTGAGCATGGCAACAATTGAATTCCAGGGTAAATCTTTCGAAATCGACGAAGACGGTTTCCTGCTGAAGTTCGAAGACTGGTCCCCTGAGTGGGTCGAGTACGTCAAGGACAGCGAAGGCATCGCCGAGATCACCGAAGCTCATCAGCAGATCCTGGACTTCCTGCAGGACTACTACAAGAAGAACGGCATCGCCCCGATGGTCCGCATTCTTTCCAAGTCCACCGGCTACAAGCTGAAGCAGATCTACGAACTGTTCCCCTCCGGCCCCGGCAAAGGCGCCTGCAAGATGGCCGGCCTGCCCAAGCCCACCGGCTGCGTGTAGTTCGATCTTTTTCCGAAAAAAAACCCTGCTCTCGCAGGGTTTTTTTTTGCCTTCGGCACGATCGTCCCTCAATCGGGAATCCGACCGTAGATGCAGGCCAACTCGCGCATCCGCCGGGCCAGCGATGCCGTCATCGCCCCTTCCTCCGCCCTCCAGCCCCAGTTCCCGCCGGCCACGCCCGGCATGTTCATGCGCCCCTCCTCGCCCAGGCCGAGATAGTCCTGCATGGGAATGACGCACAGCCTGGCCACGCTGCCCAGGGCCATGCGGATCAGGACGTCCGCCGCCTGATCCTCGCGCACCTCGCGCCCGGCATAGGCCGACAGACGCGCGCGCCCCGCGTCGTCCAGCTCCCGCGTGAACCATCCACGCGTGGTGTTGTTGTCGTGGGTGCCGGTGTAGACCGCGCAATTCGCCACGACGTTGTGGGGGATGTAGGCATTCTTGCCCATGTCCGGGGAGAAGGCGAACTGCAGGATCTTCATGCCCGGGAAACCGAACTCCTCCATGACCGCCGTCACGTCCGCGGTGATGACGCCGAGGTCCTCGGCCAGCAGGGACAGGCCGGGAATGCTCCCGACAAGCTCGACGAAGAGCCGCCGGCCCGGCCCCGGGATCCACAGCCCGTTCTCGGCCGTAGTTTCGCAGGCCGGGACCTGCCAGAAGCCGCAGAACCCCCGGAAATGGTCAAGCCGGACCATGTCGAACCTGCGGCTCTCGTAGGCGAGCCTGCGGCGCCACCACCCGAACCCGTCCTGCCCGTGCCGCTCCCAGGCATAGATGGGGTTGCCCCACATCTGGCCCGTCTCGGAGAAATAGTCCGGCGGAGCCCCCGCGCAGAAGACGGGCAGGCCCTGGTCGTCGAGCTCGAACAGCTCGCGGTTCGACCACACGTCGCAGCTGTCGAGGCTGACGTAGATTGGCGTGTCGCCGATGAGGGACACGCCGCGGTCCGATGCGTACCCGTGCAGCTTCTCCCAGTGCAGGGCAAAGAGGAACTGCAGATATTTTTCCCGCAGGATGTCGTAGCCGAGCCGCTCACGGGCCCTCCCCAGATCGGCCGGACGGCGCAGGCGCAAGCCCTCTCCCCAGCGATACCACGGCGCCCCGCCGTGTTCTCGCTTGAGGGCCGTGAACAGGCAGTAGTCGTCCAGCCAGAAGGCCTCGGCCAGGCAAAAGCGCTCGAAGGCCGCGTCGGTCCGCAGGCGTGGGAAGGCGTTGTCGAAGACGTGTTCGAGGAGCCGTCCCCGCCATGACGCCGCCACCGCGTAGTCGACCCGCCCCTGAGGGAAAGAGGGAGCCCGGTCCAGTTCCGCCTGGCGCAGCAGGCCCTGCCGCACGAGCATGTCCGGGGCGATGAAAAGGGTGTTGCCGGCGAAGGCCGAATAGCTGCTGTACGGCGAATTTCCGGCCCCGGCGTTGATGGGCGTCAGGGGCAGCATCTGCCACAGGCTCTGCCCCGCGTCGGCCAGGAAATCGACGAAGGCGTGGGCCTGGGGACCAAAATCCCCCAGGCCGTGGCGGCACGGCAGGGACGTCACGTGCATGAGCACGCCGCAACGGCGCTGCGCGTTCATGCCCCGCCTCCCTCCGGCAGGAGATAGAGCACGGCCAGGGGTGGCAGCACCAGGTTGAGGGAGTACGGCAGCCCGTGCACGGGGATGGGCTCGGCGCGCACCCGGCCCATGTTGCCCACGCCGCTGCCCCCGTATAGCTCGCTGTCCGAGTTCAGGGCCTCCCGCCACGACCCGTCGACGCCCACTCCCACGGCGTAGTTTTCGCGCGGCACGGGCGTGAAGTTGCAGACTACGAGCACCGACCGGCCGGACCTGTCGCGGCGGAAGAAGCTGAGCACGCTCTGGTCGGAATCATGGCAGTTCTCCCAGGCGAAACCGTGCGGGTCGAAATCCAGCTCGTGCAGGGCCGGGCATTCCCGGTACAGCCGGTTCAGGTCCCGCACCCAGGCGCGGATGCCGTCATGGGCCGGAAACCGCAGCAGATCCCAGTCCAGGGCCTGGTCGTGGTTCCATTCGCCCCACTGACCGAACTCCGCGCCCATGAAGAGCAGCTTCTTGCCCGGCAGGCCGAACATGTACCCGAAAAGCGTGCGCAGCCCCGCCATCTTCTGCCAGGAGTCCCCCGGCATCTTGGAGACGAGGGACTTTTTCCCGTAGACTACCTCGTCATGGGACAGGGGCAGGACGAAGTTCTCGGCGTAGGCGTACCACAAGGCAAACGTCAGCAGGTTGTGGTGGAATTTTCGGTAGATGGGGTCGAGCTCCATGTAGGCCAGGGAGTCGTTCATCCAGCCCATGTTCCACTTGAGGCCGAAGCCCAGCCCTCCCAGATAGACGGGCTTGGAGACCATGGGCCAGGAGGTGGACTCCTCGGCGATGGTCTGCACGTCCGGGAACTCCTCGTAGACCGCCTTGTTCAGTTCGCGCAGGAGTTCGATGGCCTCCAGGTTCTCCCGGCCGCCGTGGCGGTTGGGGATCCACTCGCCGTGCTCGCGCGCATAGTCGAGATAGAGCATGGAGGCGACGCCGTCCACGCGCAGCCCGTCGAGGTGGAACTCCCGCACCCAGTACATGGCGTTGCAGATCAGGAAACCGGCCACCTCGTAGCGGCCGTAGTTGAAGATGGCGCTCTTCCACTCGGGGTGGAAGCCCTGGCGCGGGTCGGCGTGCTCGAACAGGGCCGTGCCGTCGAAATTGGCCAGGCCGTGGGCGTCCATGGGGAAGTGTCCCGGCACCCAGTCGAGGATGACGCCTATGCCCTGGCGGTGCAGATGGTCCACGAGGTATCGGAAATCCTGGGGACAGCCGTAGCGGCTGGTCGGCGCGAAATACCCTGTGCTCTGGTAGCCCCAGGAGCCGTAGAAGGGGTGTTCGGCCACGGGCATGATCTCGACGTGGGTGAACCCGGCGTCCCTGACGTAATCCGCCAGCTCGTGGGCCATGCGGCGGTAGTTCATGAAGTTGCCGTGCTCGTCGCGCCGCCAGGACCCCAGATGCACCTCGTACACGGACCAGGGGCCGTCCAGGGCGTTCTGCCGCCAACGCGCGGCCATCCACTCCCCGTCACCCCACTCGTACTGCAGATCCCAGATGACGGAGGCCGTGGCCGGCGGCTCCTCGCTGAACAGGGCGAAGGGGTCGGCCCGCTCGGCCTCCCCGCCGGGCCAGGACAGGTAGTACTTGTAGCGCTGGCCGTGCGCCGCGCCGGGCACGAAGCACTCCCACACGCCCGAGCTGTCGGCCCTCAGGCTCATGGGCGCGGCGGCCCGGTCCCAGCCGTTGAAGTCCCCGACCACCGAGACGAAGGCGGCATTGGGCGCCCAGACCACGAACCGCGTGCCGGCCGAGTCCGGCCCCAGGGATTCCGGGTGGGCCCCGAAATGCTCGTAGAGCCGGGTGTGCCGGCCCTGCTTGAAGAGATATATGTCCAGATCGCCGAGACTGCGCCGTGCATCCATAGAACACCTCCGGATATTCGGATTTCACGATAGGAAAGAGACAGGCGCATTGGCAAGGAAAGAAGCTTTTCGACGCCGAAAAGGCGAAAAAAAAGCGCGGTCGACGCCGCGCTTCCAGTCACCGACCGTAAGGATCGATCCTAGTGGTGGTGTTCGTTCATGCCTTCCTTGATGCGGTACAGCGCGGCGATGACGATGGCCGCGAGGTACGTGAAAATTCCGATGACTCCGATGAAGCCCTGCACCGTGCTGTGCATCATGTTCCCGAAAAGCTCTCCCAGCATGACATCCTCCTCGTAACGTGTCCCGGCAAGTCGTATGTGGAACTTTTCACAACCATATCTTGACCGAAAAAGTCAAGGAAAAAGGGCGGTGCGGCCTCCCCGGACCCGGCCGGGAAGGTCGCGTCATCCTCACGCCGACGCCACTTCCTCGAAAAAGGTGTCGCGCTCGACCGGGGTGAAACCCGTGGCCGCGATTGTTTCCACCAGCTCGGACACCGTCAGCCCCTTGGGCGTGTCCGCGCCGGCGGCGTGGCCGATCTTCTCCTCCACGATGGTCCCGTCGAAATCGTCGGCCCCGGCCCACAGGGCCATCTGGGCGGCTTTGATGCCGGCGAAGGCCCAGTAGGCCTTGATGTGCGGGATGTTGTCCAGGAACAGGCGCGCCACGGAGATTGTCCGCAGGTACTCCTCGCCCGTGGGGCCGGGCACGCCCAGGGCGTTGTTGCGCGACTGGTAGGCCAGGGGGATGAAGACGATGAAGCCCGGCTTCTCGTCCTCCAGGGCGCGCAGGCGCTCCATGTGGTAGATGCGGTCCTCCCAGGACTCGATGTGCCCGAAGAGCATGGTCGAGTTGGTCTTCATGCCCATGTCGTGGGCCAGGCCGTGGATATGCAGCCAGCGGTCCGCCGTGACCTTCTCCGGGCAGAGCCTCTCGCGCATGGCCGGAGAAAAGACCTCGGCGCCGCCGCCGGGCAGGGCGTCCAGGCCCACCGCCCGCATCTCCCGCAGCACCGTGGCCTCGTCTGTGCCCAGCGCGTCCGCGAAATGGGCGACCTCCACGGCGGTGAAGGCCTTGACCACGGCGTTCGGCCGCACTTCCTTGCACAGGGCCAGCAGGTCCAAATAATATTGATAAGGCAGGTCGGGGTTGAGACCGCCGGTGATGTGGATCTCGCGGATGGGCTCGTCGATGCGGTCCATGAGGCGTTTGCGGGCCTCTTCCAGGGAATAGGTGTACCCGCCCTCCTCCCCGGCCTTCTTGAAGAAGGCGCAGAAGCGGCACTGGTTGCGGCACACGTTGGTGTAGTTCAGGTGCTGGTTGTAGACGTAGTAGGCCCGGTCGCCGTGCCTGGCCCTGCGCTGGCGCAGGGCCGCCTCGCCCAGCTCGTGGACCGAGGCCTTGCGCGCGATCTCCAGGGCGAACTGCGCGTCGATGCGCTCGCCGGGTTTCAACGTGGCCAGCCGCTTTCTCGCGGCGCTGTCGAGTCCGCTTTCCATCATACTTACCCCCCAAAAAGAAATGAGGCCGCACCCGTTCGGATGCAGCCTCGTGTCATGTCCGTACCGGCGCGAAGCTGCCGTTACGCTTATTCTTCTTCGCTCTCGGCGTCGGCGTTCTCTTCCATCTTCTGACGGATCATGTCGCCCAGGTTGCTGCCGGTCATGGTGCCGCTCTGGGTGGTGCGGAACTCGCCGCCACCGGGACGCTTGCGCTCTTCCTGCTGCTTCAGGGACAGACCCAGACGGCGCTCGTCGGCGCTGACATGGATGACCTTGGCCTCGATGGCGTCGCCCTCGTTGAAGGCTTCCTTGGGGCTCTTGATCTTCTTCTTGCTCATCTCGCTGACGTGGACCAGGCCTTCGATGCCTTCCTCGACCTCAACGAACAGACCGAAGTCCGTGATGTTCGTGATGGTGCCGGTCAGCAGGGTGCCCACGGGGTAGCGGTTGGGCACGTCCAGCCACGGGTCGTCGGCCAGCTGCTTGATGCCCAGGGTGAACTTCTCGTTCTCCTTGTCCACGGTCAGAACCTTGGCGCGGACAACGTCACCCACCTTGTAGAGCTCGTTGGGGTGGCGGATCTTCTTGGTCCAGGACAGGTCGGACACGTGGATCAGGCCGTCGATGCCGTCCTCGATGCCGATGAACAGGCCGAACTCGGTGATGTTCTTGACGCTGGCCTCAAGGATGGTGCCCTCGGGGTACTTCTCGGCCACCAGGTCCCACGGGTTCGGGGCGACCTGCTTCATGCCAAGGGAGATGCGCTTGCGGTCCACGTCCACGCCCAGGATGATGACGTCCACCTCGTCGCCGGGGCGGACCATCTGGGAGGGGTGGCGCAGCTTGCGGGTCCAGGACATCTCGGAGATGTGCACCAGGCCCTCGACGCCGGGCTCCAGCTCCACGAACGCGCCGTAGTCCACCAGGTTGGTGACCTTGCCGGCCAGCTTGTGACCCTCGGGGTACTTCTCGGAGATGTTGGACCAGGGGTCCTGCACCAGCTGCTTCAGGCCCAGGGAGACCTTCTTGTCGTTCTTGTCGAAGGACAGGACCTTCAGGGTCAGTTCGTCGCCCAGCTGGACCATTTCCTTGGGGTGCTTGATGCGCTTCCAGGACATGTCGGTGATGTGCAGCAGGCCGTCGAGGCCGCCGAGGTCGATGAACACGCCGTATTCGGTGATGTTCTTGACCACGCCCTTGACGGTCTGGCCCTCTTCGAGGGTGGTCAGCAGCTCGCCGCGCTTGCGGTCGCGGTCTTCCTCGAGCAGCACGCGGCGGGAAACGATGACGTTGCTGCGGCGGCGGTTGATCTTCAGCACGCGGAATTCGAAGTCCTGGTTGACCAGGGCGTCCATGTCCGGAACGGGACGCAGATCGACATGGGAACCGGGCAGGAAGGCCTCGATGCCCTTGATTTCAACGACATATCCGCCCTTGATGCGGCGGACGATGCGGCCGACCACGACATCACCGGTCTCGAGGAGCTTCTCCAGCTCGTCCAGGACCTGCATGCGCTTGGCCTTTTCACGGGAAAGAACGATGGAGCCTTCGCGCTCGTTCTTGCGGACGACATATACGTCTACGGTGTCGCCGACTTTGACCGCCACCTGGCCGTTTTCCATGAATTCCTCGATCGGAATCTGGCCTTCGGACTTGAAGTTGACGTCCACGAGAATGTAGGTTTCGTCGATCTTTACGACTTCGCCGGAAACGATCACGCCTTCTTCGATGTCGCCGAAGTCGGAGTTGAGATAGTTCTCGAGTTGGGACTCGAAATCCATCTCCATGTCGAAATCGTTCATGGACTCGGTCGTGGTTTGAGTGTTGTTCATGTGTTTACCCCCTAACGAAAATAAATTTGGGCAGTCCTAGCAGAGTGACCCTACCTTGACAACCAGAATAATCTGCGGGAAAAAATAAGGTCTGGCGCTTTGCCCTTTTGCATGCACGGATCTTTTTTTCATTTGATTCCGAAATATTGCAGACGGAACTCTCAGGCCAGCGCAACGAGGTCGTAGGTCTTGGTTTCCTCGATCACGGCCCTGACCATGCGGCCCGGCCGCACATTCTCCCCGCTGACGTAGGTAATTCCGTCCACCTCCGGGGCCTGGAACCAGGTCCTGCCCTCGTAGAGGCCGGGCCACTCCTCATGGGGCCTGTCCACCAGCACCTCGAGTTCCGCGCCTTCGAATTCCGCCAGCAGGTCCTCGCTGATTTCGGCCTGCAGGGTCATGATGCGGTCGCGCCGCTCCTCCTTGACCTCGTCGGGCAGCTGGTCCGGCAGCACCGCGGCCTCGGAGCCGTCCTCGGGGTAATAGGGGAAGACGCCCAGGTGCATGAAGCGGGCTTCGCGCACGAAGGCCTCCAGGGCCGCGAAACGCTCATCGGTCTCCCCGGGGTAGCCGACGATGAAGGTCGTGCGCAGGGCGGCATCGGGAAAGAACTCCCGCACCTGCGCGACCACGTCCCGCGGATCGCGCCGGAAGGGTCGGCCCATGGAGGCCAGGATGTCGGGATGGGCGTGCTGCAGGGGGATGTCGAAATAGGGGATGAAGGGCCGCCCCAGGTCGCGCAGGAAGGACAGCAGGTCCCGGTCAAGGCCGGCCGGATAGAGGTACATGAGGCGCATCCAGGCCAGACCCGGCAGGGGCGCGAGCTTTTCCAGCAGGCCGCGCAGGGCCCTTTCGCCCCTGTCCCGTCCGTAGGCCGTGACGTCCTGGGCGATGAGGACCAGCTCCTTGCGGCCCTGATCCAGGCAGCGCTTGGCGTCGTCGAGGATCGCGCTCTCGGGACGGCTGACCAGGGGACCGCGGATGGAGGGGATGGTGCAGAACCGGCAACGGTTGTCGCACCCCTCGGCGATCTTCAGGTAGGCGAAGCCGGGGGCCGTGGTCAGCAGGCGCGCCGGCGGAAAGTCCTGCAGGAGCGGGCGCCCGTCCCTGGCGGCGAGGAGTTCCCGGACCCGCTGTTGCAGTTCGCCCTGGCGGCGGATTTCCAGGAAAAGGTCCACCTCCGGCAATTCGGCGCGCAGGTCCTGGCCGTAGCGCGAGACCAGGCAGCCCGTGACCACCAGGGGCGGCCTGGGGTCGAGGCCCGCCAGGGCCTGGGCCGTGTCCAGGATGACCTGCAACGACTCGCTGACCGCGGGCTCGATGAAGCCGCAGGTGTTGACGAGGACCACGTCGGCCTCCTCGGGTCCGGCCGCGTTGACGAAGGCGGAGCCGAACCCGCCGAGCATCCACTCCGTGTCGACCTGGTTCTTGGGACACCCCAGGCTGATGGTATGCACTCGCACTTTTTCCATTATTCCTCCAATTCCGCCGCGAATTCCGGCTCAGGCCAAAATGTCACGCGGTCCTTGACGATGCCGAGTCCGGCCAGGGCCGGCGCGCTGGCGCGACCGTGCCCCCAGAACTCCCCGCTGAGCCGGGCCGGTACGGAAATGCGCACCAGCCGCCCGCCCGCGGAAAGCAGCCTCTGCTCCAAAAAAAGCCGCAGGGCAAGGCTGCGGGCCATGTTCCCGAAGGCCGGGTGCCAGGGACCGGCCACGAGCCGGGCGAGCATGTCCGGCTCCCCTGCCAGCCCAAGGCGGATGACGTGCACGCCCCGTTCCCAGAATCGCAACAATGCATGGCCGCATTCCGCCACAGCCTCGTCCAAACTCCAGGGGGCGTATGCGCCTGCGGCGTGCATGTCCGCCAGACCCGTGCCGGCCATGACCACGCAGGGGTAGATGCGCACCGCGTCCGGCCGCAGGGACAGGGAGCGCTCCACGTCCTCCCGCCACAGCGCGGCGTCATGGCCCGGCAGCCCCGGAAGGAGCTGGATGCCGAGTTCCAGCCCCGCCTCCCGGACCATTGCGCAGGCCCGCATGGCGACCTCGCCCCCGTGGCCCCGCCCGCTGCGCTCCAGCACCCCGGAATCAAAGGTCTGGACCCCGAGCTCGACCATGTCCACGCCGTGCCGGCGGAGTCTGGAGAGCGTCTCCATGTCTACCCGGTCGGGCCTGGTGGATACGCGCAGGTGCACCAGACCGTCCGGACGCCTGAAACGGGCGGCGGCCTCCAGGAAACGGTCCTGCCACGGCACAGGCAAGCCGGTGAACGTCCCCCCGAAAAAGCCCAGCCCGAAGGCCCCCCCCGCGCCCGAGAGCCTGCTTTCGAGTCCCGGCAGCGCTGCGTCGGGGGCCGCCGCGGCCTGCCCCGTCTGAGCCCGCTGGTCGCAGAAAACGCACCTGCCGGGACAGCCCGCGAAGGGCAGAAAAAACGGCACGAGCCGCATCTTTTCAGCCCTCGGTTCGGGGTGCGGAAAACGCAGGGTCCGGGTTGTTGCCATATG
>Ga0209066_10000862_pt1 | contig 42430 bp, 33 predicted proteins | sample All_14_2_FD_187198 | JGI IMG/M metagenome (GOLD analysis project Ga0209066, IMG submission 187198) | Freshwater microbial communities in response to fracking from Pennsylvania, USA - Allegheny Zone_MetaG_DW_15 (SPAdes) (version 2) ... | reverse complement strand
TCCATGCATGAATGGATTGCGGATTTAAAGATTTACCGCAATGACCTGACCGAGGCCGCCACACGCATCAGCCCTGAAATCCGCCCCGCACTACAGTCCTTACGCGAAACAACGGGCTGTCATATTGCAAGGCTGTCCGGCAGTGGTGCCACATGCTTTGGCATCTACGAAAATCCGGCAGCTGCGGCCGCCGCCGTGAACAAGCTACAGCAAATGCACCCCGGCTGGTGGATCACCACGGCCGGATTGCTGCGCGAATAAAAGAAAAATAAAGATTAGTGCAGGCGGGATGCACCGGCAGGCTCGACCTCATCAGCACGCGACAAAGCGCTTTTTTGCTGCTGCAAACGCTCCAGCCGCGCAACGGCTTTTTCCGACGCCAGATGCCCTTCGGCAGCGGCCACGCGGTACCAATCCAAAGCCGCCACCATATCAGGCTCGGGAATAACAGAGCCACCTTCATACAAAACGCCCAGATTATAAGCAGCCTGCGTCAGGCCCGCATTGGCGGCGCGTTTAAAATAAGAAACACCGCGTAGATTATCCCGCTGTGTGCCGCGAGCTTCGATATAAGCCAGCCCCAGATTGTACATCGCTTCGGGATGTCCCAAATGTGCAGCGCTTTTGTAATAACCAAAAGCCTTCGTATCACTCTTGGGCAAGCCCAAACCCTGCTGGCTCATCACGCCCAGATTATACCAGGCATTGGCAATGCCCTGGCTTGCGGCTTGTTGAAACCAATATGCCGCGCGCGGATAATCACGCGCCACACGCTGACCGCCCGCATACAGCGTGGCCAAATCATGCTGCGCTTCGGGCACGCCATCATAAGCACGCTGTTCCATCGCGGCAAACAGTGGCGGTAAATGTGCATCACGCGCAGGCTGTTTTTGTAACGGCGCGGCAGGTGCTGTTTCCACCGCCACCTGTGCGGCCGGTTTTTGTTCCGTCTGTGTTTGTTCAACCGCCACCACTTGCGGCTTGATATCAATCGGCGCGACAACGGTTGCCAGTGCCGCTGTTGGCGGACCCACTACCAGCGGGGCCTGTATATCTTCCGGCGGCAAGGGCACAGACGGCACTTCAGCCAACATAACAGGTACAGACACCTGTGCAGATGCCAGCGCGGTTTCAAAAACCGTTTCATCCTCAACAAAGGCCGGCAGGTTTGGCATTGTGCCTTCCTCCGGCTGCAGGTCATCAAGTGCCTCGGCCAGTTGGAAGGCGTTGTCGTCGTCTTGCGCATCGTCCGGAATTTCCGGATGCGGGCTTTTCATGTTCAGCTGTGCCGCAACAGGTGGTGTTTGCGTGGCCTGCGCAAGAACAGATTTATCCGCGCCCAAAGCCGCCGCATCTGCAGCCTGCGCCACAGCGGCCACAGGCTGCCAGCCCGTATGCTGATCTGCCTTGAATTTATACGATGGCACATCTGTCAGCGCATTCAGCGCCGCCATCTGGCGTGGCGACAAAGGCTGTTGCGGCATTTGCTGCGACAACACCATGCCAAGCGCAATCACGCCCAAAGCCAAACCGCCAAAAGCCGCCCCAAGCGTTAACCGGCGTGACAAAGTACCTGCCGAAGCGGCAGCCGCTTGCGGCTCGATCCTGGCGGGCAGGTATAATTTTCCCGTTGCTTCATCACGCACAGCACCGGATTCAATATCAGACAAACGGCGCGACAAATCTTCGCGCACCGTTTCGCTGCGCTCCAGCTTGCGGCCCAGCAATTCAATCGCACGGAACATTTCGAAATACACACGTTCTTGCTGCGTCAACGGCGTTTGGTCGCCGTGGCGGGAAGACGGTGTATCAGATGGTTGGCGCGGATCGGTCATGGTACCCTTGCACAAAACCGCAAGCTTCCGACACACGGAGGCAGACGGGATGATGAACATAAAATCAAGCTGTGGACAAAAAATAACAGATTCTCCGGGGCCGTCACAGCTTTTGTGCGGCAAAATAGCCATGGCGGCATCCCGCCTCATAAAAATGCAACCCCGACCACAGCCCGCATTCACCTCACAAGAATGGGAAAATTTTATGTAAATAAAATAAAGGGCTGATTATGCTCAGCCTTTTTATCCAGCTGTCACAATTTTCTCCCAAAAAACAAAGCCCGCCAGAGCACTTGCATAAAAAGTTTTTTTTATATAAGGTGCTGTGGCTTTGCAGTGCTCACACGCCCTGCACTGTCACGCGACCCAGTTGGGGTGTAGCCAAGCGGTAAGGCAGCGGTTTTTGGTACCGCCATTCCTAGGTTCGATCCCTAGCACCCCAGCCATTCTTTCTTAAAATCACTGTTTCTATAAGAAGTGCCTCGGGCACAAAAGCGTCTCTCCTTCCAGCTGTAACATAAACCTGTTACACAAAAAGGGCACCTTTCGCATCCTGAGAAAGCTGGCCTTCGCAATCGAGACGGAGAGATAACATGAACACAACAGAAAAGAACAACGGTCGTAAAACACACCCGATTATAACAGCTTTCTTCTGGCTACTTTTTCTTTTTTTTACGCTCAATACTTACCTCTTTTTTGTAAAGGCGTACCCGCTCGGTTCTCAAATCGCCTCTCTCTTGCTGGCTCTCCTCTATTTCCCTGCACTCCAGCCTTTGCTGATGCGAATGCGCGGTAAACGCTTGGGGTTTTTCCCCCGCTTTGCTCTTACCGTCCTGCTTGTTTTTTCTGGCTTTTATTTTAAGTCAAATAGCATCCACCTACAGAATATGGACAAAATGAAAGAATGGGCAGAAGCATCCCGCGCCGCTGCAGGCAGCGTAGAAGCCCAATACATAAAAGAGATAAAGGAACTAGACCCTGACGCAACATTGGATGACCTCCCCATTAACCCCGTTAAAAGGCTCGAGCAGCTTGCCATCAAGAAAGAGAAAATAAAGACATCACAATACAAAGCCTTTGCGCAACACCACAGTCAACTTATAAATGACCTTGGCGATAAAATCTCTTTTACCGAACCTGTTAAAAATTTCCCAGTCGAAAAGAAAAGCGAAAAGCTGAACCAACTGATTGCCAAATCCTTGGACGCATATAGGGCATATAGGCCCGGGCAAGAATATAGAGAGCATGATTTATTTAACGCACTCGATTTTGCTTTGGAAATTGATGAGCCGCAATACTACAACGATGTCAAAGCACTTCTGGAATCGGAAGCCGCTCAATATCGGGCCATGTCTGTAATGGGCCTGTACCATGCAAAAAAGGGCGATTGCGATACATCCAGCGCCTATATTGATACACTAACAGCGCACCCTGAGGATACGTTGAGTATAAGCGCCAGAGATATCGCCAATCAGAGCCTAAAATTCACAAGAAGGCAGGAATTGATACAGACCATCGCCAACAGCAAATTACTATGCGCGGGCCTATCCAAAGCGCTGGATATATACGCCCAATACAACCCCGAAGTTATCGGAAGCGACAAACACCAAGCTGTTACCATCGTTTCGTTTGGCAGCATCCTTGAAATGGCCGGCCAGTCTGGCACTGCACATAAATTCTTTACATACGCCAAAGAAAAGGCGCGGCAACAGGGAAATAGCGCAGCCATTCTGGATGGTATTGCTCATTTCCAAACGCAAGCTGGATTGCTTGATGCAGCATTTGAAACGGTAGCAGGCATCCCCCTTGAAAAGTGGCTGTCTACGCAAGGTAACTACTTAAAACCAACCCTAACCATAAGAGTTCTTGCCAGCGAGATAGAAAGAGAAAGGGGCATAGCCTCCTATAAAATCACAAATTTTAATTCTCCGCCTTCCATGGAAAAATTAAAAGAAGACCTGCAAACCGCCAAAGATAAAAACAAAGAGCACGACATAGGCCGTAAGGTTAACGAAATTGCGATGCGGCTCTTTGAAACAGATGGCGCGGATGCGGCGTTAAATTTTCTCACCGCCGAAGGGAAAGGCGCAGATGGGGCCTTAGAAGCCTGTGGCACCCTTAAAGGGCATTATACGTTATCCGCCGATACAGCCAAACTGGAGGAAATTTCCAACCTCATTCAACACTTGCGTAAACAGGAAAAAAGTATCTCTTATCAGATGAAGCGGTTTTTGCTGGAAAAAGGAAAGCACGATCTAGTCGAGAGTCTTCTGGATGCAGAAACCAATGAACTGGATAAAATTGGCAACTACCTACTGGTTGCGCAATATCGCATCGGTATCGACTTTAAAAAGAAAATGAATAAAACCACCATGTCGTTTAATAAACCGTATTCGGCCATAGAGATGGATTCTTTAAAATCCAAAAAACAGTAGAGCCCCCGCTCAACGCCTTGCCTTCGGTTGACAAAATCGTTTAATGGTACAGCAAGAGCGCCCTGAACCCCACACCTTAAACACGAACCTTTTTAACCCCAATGAAAAAAACAATCGCAATTATTGGCGCGGGCCCTGCCGGATTGATGGCGGCGGAGGTTTTGTCTGCGGCGAACTTTGGCGTTTTTGTGTTTGACCGCAAGCCGTCGATTGGCCGCAAGTTTTTAATGGCCGGGCGCGGCGGGTTGAACCTGACGCATTCCGAAGATCTTGATAGCTTCATACAAAAATATGGCCGCAATGCAGATGCGCTGCGCCCGCTGATTGAGGCTTTCACCCCGCAGGATTTGCGCAACTGGTGCGAAGGGCTTGGCGAGAAAACATTTGTCGGGTCCAGCGGACGCATCTTCCCCGAAAGCTTCAAAGCATCGCCCTTGCTGCGCGCGTGGAAAACACGGCTGGAAAACCAAGGTGTTCAATTCAGGCTCAGCCATGATTGGCTGGGCTGGCAGGGCAGTGCGCTTGCGTTTCAAGCGGCACAAGGCCCCGTAAAACATACGGCAGATGCGACGCTCTTGGCTTTGGGTGGTGCATCGTGGCCACGGCTGGGGGCCGATGGATCATGGATGGACATTCTGGCAGCACAAAACATTGCAACCACGCCTTTGCAACCGGCCAACTGTGGTTTCAACGTGGGCTGGTCGCCGGTTTTTGCGGAGCGTTTTGCGGGGCAGCCGTTAAAATCTGTTGTGTTTTCATTTCAGGACCAAAAAATACACGGTGAATGCATTGTGACAGAAAAAGGGCTGGAAGGTGGCGCCATTTACGCGCTCTCCGCTGCTTTGCGCGATGAAGTGACACAGAACGGTCGCGCCCGCCTGTTGCTGGATTTAAAGCCGGACATCAGCCTTGCCGCGCTGCAACGCAAATTGCAAAAGCCGCGAGCGGCGTTATCGCTGTCGAATTACCTGCGCAAAACGTTAAACCTGTCCCCGCTGGTCATCGGCTTGTTGATGGAACAAAACAACCGGGAAAAACTGGGGCAGTATTCCCCTGCACAACTGGCGCAGTGTCTAAAATCTTGTGCAATTGAAATACAAAGCCCCTTCGGAATAGAGCGTGCCATTTCAACGGCGGGCGGCGTACTGTTTGAGTCTACCGATGAAAATTTTATGCTGAAAAACAAACACGGCGTTTTTGTAGCCGGTGAAATGCTGGACTGGGAAGCCCCCACGGGCGGATATCTTTTGCAAGCCTGTATGGCAAGCGGCGTATATGTTGCAAAAGGCATCATACGCTGGCTGTCGCAATAATTGCAGCGCAACCGCTATTGTTGCAATGCCGCATAAAATAAACATCCGCACAGCATCAAAAAAATAAGCCATTGCAAATAATGGCTTACCATTTACACCCCTTCACCAATTGCCATATCTGCTGACAGCCGCATTTGCATATGCTATATACAATGCTAGTTTACGCCCCCGATAAACAAACCAGCATGAGGTCGTCATATGTCTGTGCAAAAAGACATTTCGGTTTTTGGTAACATATCGCCCACTGCGGAAGCGCAGTTTAGCGAGAAGGAAAAAGAGATTGCGCAGCTTGCGCGCGCGCTCGACCAACGTTTCTTGCCACAATTCACGCGGCACGAATTTACCTATACGCATGATGCCGAAAACATGAAGGCATATTTGCCGCAGGGTTTGCACACAGATACAAATCTGGTCAAAACACAACAATTGCCCGTTTCCTACAACCTGTGGAAAGCACGCAACAACCCGGAGACGGCAGAGACCATTATCTGTTTAGGCGGCATTTACAATAGCGCCCGCCGGTTTGATTTTTTTGCCGAAGGCGCTGCCGAAAATTTTAATGTCATCGCGCTTGATTATCCGGGCAAAGGCCACAGCGGCAATTTTAAAATGCCGAACGACTATACGCTGGAAAATTACGCCGCGATTGTTGAAGCCCTGATCGAACACACAGACCCCCAAGGCAAATTCCACCTGCTGGGGCATTCGCATGGATCAAAAGTAATTTATGCCATGGCAGAGAACGGCTTTACCGATGCCCGCTGGGCCGGCACCATTATTGGCGATATGCCGCCCGAAACACCCGCAGGCCCAAAATTACGCCGCGCGTGGCGCAACCGTGAAAGACCCGCGTCCGACACCATTGAAGAAGCCGTCAAAAAACTTGGCAATTTCTTGCAAGGCCACGGCGCACCGGTTGCCAATGAATTTATTGTGCATGACTTCAACCACGGCTTTGCCCATTTTACACGCGAAGGCTATGCCTGGGCCTATGACCCCAATTCCATGACCGGCTATGCAGACGAATACCTGCTGCCCTACGACAAGTGGCAGGCCTATACAGATCTGCCCACACCCATTTTGCTGCTGGCTGGTGAAAACAGCAATACTGCCACCCCCGATGTTGTCAAACGCATGATAGATGCGCGCCCCGATGCGTCGCTGATGGTCTATGAAGGAGTGGGGCATTACCCCGAGCTGGTGACGGATAAACGCATCAATGAAGTCTGTGACTGGATCAAGACCGCGCAAACCCGCACAGCCCCCTTGCGCGCCAGCGTGCCCGCAGACCCCGCCCAAGATATGAAACAACATTTTGTACAGGACAATGCGCCACAAAACACCGCGCACCTGGAAAAACCGCTGCCGCGCAAAACCGGCACACGTAAAGGCCCGCAAGCATGACAGCACCTGCGGATTTAATGCCGATTGTTTTCATTCCAGGCGCATCATCCGACGACACCGTCTGGGATGCACAGAAAAACTATTTTGCGCAACAAAGACCGGCCCTGACGGTAGACCTGACCCGCTTTGACAGTATCTCCGCTATGGCCGCCCACGTGATTGCTGCGGCACCGGCCAAAGAATTTATCATCTGTGGCACATCCATGGGTGGGTATGTCGGGCTGGAAGTATTAAAACAAGCCGGCGACCGTGTAAAAAAGGCTATTTTTTGCAATACATCCGCCCGTGCAGATACGCCCGCCAAATCAAGGCAGCGGCAAGCCGATGTAGATGCAGGGCCGGATGTTTATATCGAATCCCGCAAAGATGATGACCATTACAAAACATTCCTGAGCGATAAGTCTTTTGAAAACAAAAACCTGATCAAAACCCTCCGCGCTGTTTCCATACGTGTAGGATACGATTGTTTTAAAAACCACCAGACCGCCTGCGCCACGCGCGAAAGCTCGGTCGCGTTTTTGCCGCAAATCAATATTCCCACCCTTATCATTGGCGGCACGGAAGATCAGGTAACGCCCCCTGCCCTGCAAACCGAAATGCAGGAGAACATCAAAGGTGCACAATTAATCATGCTGCCGCATACCGGACATATTGCGCATATGGAAGAAGCAGAAACCGTCACCGCAGAAGTTGAAAAATTTCTGCGCGCCGCCTGAAGGAGATGAAGATGAGCAAGCCCACCATCAAAGAAATCTTTTTCGATTGGGATGGCACCTTTGCCCATACCGAACCTGTCAGCCTGACTGTCACACACCGTGTACTGTCCGATTACGCGACCGAAAAATTCGGCAACCCCATGACTGCACAGATTGATGCACTGGATATGCGCGGCAAGGATTTTGGCCAGATTGGAAAGCAGTTTCAAGATGCAATCAACCGCAGCCTGCCGGCGGATCAAAACATCACCATTGATATTGAAGACCTGCGCATCAACAAGCTGCGCCCCGCGACCAAAAAGGCACTGTTGAATGCTGACCTGGCCCCGCATATTGGTGCCACGCTCAAAACATTACAAGATGATCTGAAACTGGGTGTTGCCATTGTCAGCAACAGCCCGCGTATGCGCATTCAACCCCTGCTGGACCAGCATAAGTTTGACACCCGCCTGCCTGCCAACCGTGTTTTCAGCGCGTTTGAAGATGTGGCCAAGTTGAAAGAAGATCCGGCCATTTACCTGCTGGCCGCAAAAACACTGGGCATCACGCCCGCAGAAGCCGCCGCCGTTGAAGACAGCCTGACCGGTATGCGCGCAGCCACCAGCGCGGGCATTGGTCTGCGCGTGGGTTATACAGGCCTGATGAATGCGGCAGAAGCCACACACATGACACAAATCCTGCTGCAAGCCGGGGCACATGTTGTGATCAACAACATGAAAGACCTGCCTGCCGCCGTGAAAAACTTCAAGCCCAGGCCCTAAGCACAAAGAAATAAAAAAAACGGGGCTGCACCAAATGGAGCAGCCCCGTTTTCTTTATACACGCATTGCATGGTTACACATGCAATGCGGCCGTGGGCATTACGCCGCAAGCTCGGTAATGCTTTGGGCGCGGGCTTCTTTCAGCGCCTCTTTTACCTTTTTGGCACGCATGTCATCGCGCACTTCAACGGCCAGCAAAATGGCGCCTTTATTGATGGACTCTTCATAAAGCTTTGCTTCATGCTCTGGCACGCCAAGGCCCACAAGTGTACCGACAAGGCCACCTGTTGCCGCACCGGCACCCAGACCTGCCAGACCACCGATCAAAGCACCTGATACAATCAGGTTCAGACCCGGAATGGCCATGGCACCGGTTGTAGTCAGCGCCATGAACAAAGCGCCTGCCAAGCCGCCAATGGAGGCACCGGCAACGGCACCTTCTTCAGCTTTGGAACCTTTTTCAATTGTAAAGTGACGCTTGCGCGCTTCTTCACTGACCAACAAAGCAACATCGTCGCGGGTCAGGCCCAGTTGTTCCAGTTTACGGAGCGCATTCTCGGCTTGTACGCGTGCATCAAACACAGCTGTAATTGTCTTGGACATGATATCCTCCTTAAGAATTGTGCTAAAAATTATTTTTATAAAACGCCTTTTTCAAAAGCCGTTCAGCACAACAAACAGACCAACACCGAAATGTGTTCCTGAAAAGAAAAACAGAATAAGGAATGCAAGGGTTTGCGCGGGGTTACAGCTTGTTTTTCTTGCCAGAAAACAAGGTTAAGCGCTTAATGAAAGCCGACCATTTTTTTATTATCTTCATCCCACAACGCCAGCGTAAAGCATTTGGGCGCATCGGCCAATGTGCGTTTGGGCACGTTTTGCAATTCCGGAATAGCATCAAAGCATTCCCGCAAGCGGTAGGACGGCACACGGAAACTAAGATGGTGGATATGGTGCAAGTTAATGTGGTTCACCAGCCAATTGATGATTTTGGGGAATTCAAAATAGGAACTGCCCAATAACCCGGCGTTAAAATAGCTCCAGTCCTCGGACCGGTGCCAATAGGTATCTTCATACTGATGCTGAATATAAAAACCCGCCACACCAAACGTGCTGCCCGCCCACCAGACCGGAATATACACAAAGAAAAACGCAGGCCAGCCAAAGGCCAAAACCACGCCGGTAATAAAGGCTGCAATGCCGGCATTGGTCAGCATGATGTTGACCCAGGTCTTTAAAGACGGATACGGGTTATCCAGTGGCAGACGGTGTTTAAATCCAAAAAGCAATACGGGTGCTGCCAGCAAAATAAACAACGGGTGGCGATAGAAACGGTAGGTAAATTTTTTGAACGGGGGCAAGGCTTCGTATTCGCGCAAGGTCAACGTATCTACGTCACCAATGCCACGATGATCAAGGTTGCCGGAATAAGCATGATGCGCGCTGTGGTTTTTACGCCAGTAATAATAAGGTGTCAGCGTCAACACACCCAGCAACGTGCCGACCACATCGTTCACGCGCTTGGACGGAAAATATGCACCGTGGCCGCAATCATGCTGAATGGTGAAAAGGCGTGTTTGCAAAATGCCCGCAAAAGGCAAAGGCAACAACAGCAGGACATAGCCCCAGCCGCCCAGATGCAAGCCGTAGAGCATAATACCGCAAAAGGCAAAAAAGAGCCCCAGCGTCAAACCAAGTTCCCGCAGGGCGGTCGAGGTGCTGGATTCGGAGAAAGCGTTGATACGTTTAATCAGGTCGCGTTGCGCTTGGATGTCCATAAATCTGCCGTACCCTTAAATGTCAAACGGCCAAAAAAACCGCACAGACGGAGCATAGCAGGAAGAAAACGCCCGTAAAACGGCGATGTGGGGATTATTGATATATTTAAACTATAAATACGCCAAATATCACCGTTTGGGGCCGGCGGGTTGACTTACACCCTTCATTTCCCTAAAATCTGGGCACATTTTCACTCTTCTACGCCCGCACAGGCTGGGCATTTTATTTGAACGTATTTAGCAAGGAGCCCTACATGTTCGGCCAGAAAAAAGACGCAAAAGCCGCCCCCGCCACCAGCGAAAATGGCGCTGCGCAAACAACCGCGCCTGTTAAAACCGGTTTTAAAGACAAGCCGCGCCCCTTCACCGTTTACCGCGATGAAGCCGCAAAAACCGGCACCGTGCAAAAACAGGCCGCCGAACAGCGCGGCCACGTGGATACCAAACTGGGCGGCCTGCTGAAAAAATACAAACCCGCCATCGACAGCTTTGACCAAGAACTGACCGCCGCCGGTGAAGCCCGCATCAAAGTGCGCCGCGAAACAGTGGAAAGCCTGACAGAAGAAGTCGGTGCCTCCAAAACATTGATTGCGGAGCTGGAAAAGAAACTGGCCGAAGAATACACGAAACTGAACCGCTCCAGCCAAAGCCTGAACACAGCGACCAAAGAACTGAACAGCGAAAGCGGCAAAATCGCCAAAGAAAACAAAATTGCCATGAAGGCGAAAAAGAAAGAACTGGGCACCGAAATTTCTTCCGCCCGCAAAGAGCGCAATACCGTTTATAGCGAAACAGGCAAACGCCTGCGTGGCGAGCGTTGGAAAACATTTGCCAATACCACCAAGGAAACACTGGCCGTGGTCCCTGACCTGACCATGCGTTTTGCCAAGGCCGCCAAACGCGGCGTTTGTGAAGTTTTCAGTGTCTTCGCCCGCTCCGCCAAAAGCGCGCAAAAAGGTTTTGAAGAACCGACACTGTTCAGCATCCGCCGTCAAGAGCCGCTGAACCCGCCAAAAAAAGAGAAAAAAGCAAAACCGACACCGCCCGCACCACAGCAATAAAACGCTGGCACATATAACAAAAAAGGCCACAGAACAATCTGCGGCCTTTTTTGTTTTTACGCCCGACGTTTAAAACAGCGGACCATCTTTGCCTTTGCGCCAACGGGGGTTTTTGGGCAATGCCGGTTTCTTGTCATTGGGATAGACCATTGAAAACGGTGCTTTGCTGGCGGAAAAAGGCGTCCACTTGTTTTCCGGCTGCGCCAATCTGTCGATAACAGTGGCAATGGTGACGGGATTAAACGTCATTCCCAGATGACTGCCAAAGACTTCGATATTCTCCGAAAACTTTGTTCTGGGATTTAAACTGGCCTTCCAGCGCACCACACCATCGCTGCGGGAATAGATGGAGGTTGTGGGCACGGGCGGCGGGGTCAAGCTGCGCTTGCCAATATCTTTACGCGACAAAATATCGCTATCCGGATGCAAGAAGCGATAGATTTTCTCTAGCGGAATAGCCGTGGAATTGTCCAGATCATCCAGCATGGCGAAGGGCGTTCCCAGCGTTGTCACACTGCGCACCATCTCCGGAAACTCGCGTGCCAGTTCACGGGCATAAATACCGCCAAGGCTGTGGCCAACCAGTGATATTTTTTGCCCGCCGTTTTCGGCGTAAACTTCATGCAAACGATCTTTCAAGTGCTGGGCGGTTGCTGAATCCAACCCCAGATTGGTGCCCCCTTCCCATGTATAGGTTTTAAAGCCTTGCGCCTCAACGCGGCTGCGGATGGGGGCCGTATAAATATCGCCCGATAAAAAGCCCGGCAAAAACAAAACCGGATGGCCGTCGCCTTGTGGCAATTTCGGCTGCATGGCACGCCATGCCACAGACAAGCCGCCAAATTCCAAAGCCGCGCGATGCGCTTCGGTTGCGGAATCAAACAAGGATTTTAATCGCTTGAGCATGGGACCATCGCATTTTAAAAGTGTATGTAAAATAATACACCCTTCACCGCCACGCCACAAGCCCGCAGCAGGCCCGCAGCAGGCCCGCAAAGCTTTGTTTTATAAAATAAATATCGCCCGAAAATCATTCACATTTGTACGCGTGGGGCCCGTGATCAGCGAATCGCCCAGCTTGCCAAAGAACCCGTGCCCGTCGTTGTTATCAAGATAGGCCCGCGCGGCCATGCCCTTGGCCTGCGCCCGCTGCAGTGTATCGGGGGCCACAAATGCGCCTGCAATCTCTGCCATACCATCCACACCATCTGTATCCGCGGCCAGCGCGTGAATGCGCGGATGCGCCCCAAGACCAATTGCCAAAGACAGGGCATATTCAACATTACGCCCACCCTGCCCATTGCCCGCCACTTGTACAGTGGTTTCACCACCACTGAGTAAAATGCAGGGTGCTTTCATATGCATCTCTTTGCCTTCTGCAATACGCAGGGCAAGGGTTGCATGGTCTGCGCCCAGTTTGCGGGCCTCCCCTTCCAGGGCATCTCCCAGCATATAAACCGGCACACCGGCAGCCGTGGCGATGGCTTGCGCCTTTGCCAGTGACAAGGCCGGTGTTGCCGCAAGATGCGTGGTGATGCGCGACATGCCCGGATCATCGGGCTTGCGCGATTCAGATAAAACACCGGCGGGTAAAGCCACGTTGTATTTCACCAATATTTTCTGCGCGTCTTGCACGGTTGTAACGTCTGCAACTGTCGGGCCGGAGGCAATGTTGACAGGATCATCCCCCGGCACATCGGAGATTAAGAGGTTCAATACAGCAGCAGGAAAACAAGCTGCTGCCAGACGTCCGCCCTTGATGCCCGACATATGCCGCCGCACACAATTTATTTCTGAAATGGTGGCACCTGCGCGCAACAATGTACGGTTCACCTCTTGCTTCTGCGCCAGTGTCAAGCCTGCCGCAGGCACAGGCAGCAAGGCAGACCCCCCGCCTGAAACAAGGCACAGCACCAGGTCATCTGCCGTTAAAGCCGATACTTTTTCCAGCATCCGCAGCGCCGCCTGCATTCCTGCTGCATCGGGCACGGGGTGTGCGGCTTCGACAATCTCTATCCGCCGGCAAGGCACGGCATAACCATAGCGCGTGACGACAAGACCCGATAAAGCGCCTGACCAATGTGTCTCTACCGCAGCCGCCATGGCGGCCGATGCCTTGCCCGCACCGATCACCACCAGCTTGCCGCGCGGCGGTTTGGGCAGATATGGCGGCACACAAATATCAGGTTGCGCAGCGGCGACGGCTGCGTGAAACATCCTCTCCAATAATTCCCGCGCGCGTATTGGTTCTGTCATGTCGCTTTTCCGTCCGGTTTCGTGCCTTTTCAGCAGTATTTCATATAAGATATACTAAGAACCTTGTTTTTTTATTGATCTGTCAGAGTGCAAAAATATGAAAAGTAAAGTATTTCTTACCTTGTTTTCACTGCCTTTTTTATGTGTCGGGCTGTGGATGCTCTATTCCGTCTCCAGCAACGCGCTCGATGCCAGCCAAATGCAGCACTGGGACCGCACGCCCGCGCAAGTAATCTCGGGTGGCTATAAAACCAACCACGGCGATGACAGTACAACGTACACAGCCTACGGCACGTTCCGCTACATCTACCAAGGCCGCGAATACACCAGCGAACGCGTGGCCATCAGCGGCGGCGGAGATAATATCGGTGATTTCCAGCAAGAGCTTGGCAACCGCCTCAGCCGTGCAGCTGACAACAAAAAGCCAATCGACGTCTACGTCAATCCGAAAGACCCGACCGAAGCCATTGTCTCGCGTGATTTACGCTGGGGCATGGTTGGATTCAAAATGATTTTTGTCATCCTCTTTGGCGGTGCCGGCGCGGGGATGCTGATTTATGCGATCAAATCAAAAACAATCCCCGACAGCCTGCCACCTGAATTTGCCGACAGGCCCTGGATGGCGAATGATGCCTGGGCGACGAACGAAATTAAATCAAATGCAAAGATTGCCATGTATGTCACCTGGGGCTTTGCGGTGGTCTGGTGTTCTATTTCTGCGCCGCTGCCTTTTGTTTTGTACGAAGAGGTTTTTGAAAAAAACAATTACCCTGCGCTGCTGGGGTATCTTTTTCCGTTTGTCGGAATTTTTATCGTCATCTGGGCTGTGCGCAGTACCTTGCAATGGCGCAAATTCGGCCAGATACCGGTGGTGCTAAACCCCTTTCCCGGCAGCATTGGCGGGCAAGTTGGCGGCACGATTGAAACCAGATACCCCTATGATCCTACCAATAAATTCCTGCTGCGTCTTTCCAGCATTTACAGCTATGAAAGCGGCAGCGGCAAAAACCGGAGCCGGTCGGAAAGACTGAATTGGCAAGATGAAGCCATTTCCCATACCGAAATGGGACTTTACGGCACGCGCATTGTTTTTCGTTTTGATGTGCCGCCAGAACTGCCGACCTCGGATTACTTCAATCGCGGGCGTGATTACAATCTGTGGCGGTTGAATGTCACGGCAGATTTACCCGGTGTGGATCTGGATCAGGACTATGAAATTCCAGTTTACCCAACGGCACAAAAATCAACCCTTTCCGGCCGCGATCTTGAAAACGCCGCCAATGCCACGGCAGAAATGGCCACAGAAAATGCCAAGCGCCGCTTCCAAATCATCAACGGTAGCAGTGGTCAGGAATTTCTCTATCCCTTCGGCCGTAATCTGGGGGCTGCCTTTACAGCTTTGCTGGCAGGGGTCATTTTTACAGCTGCCGCCGCTTTCATGCTGATCCACGAACACATGTATTTCTTTGGCAGCGTATTTCTGATCTTCGGTGTGCCGATCACACTGGGCGGCATCTATATGGCCAGCAATTCATTGCATGTCTTCAAAGACAGCAGTGGTGGTATTGTCAGCCAGCGCCGCATCTTTGGTATCCCTGTGCATCGGGGCTATGCCTTTGTTGACGGCATGGGCCCGCTGACCACATCCAGCCACTTCAGCAGTCAATCGGGCAACAAACATGTGAAGCATTTCAAAGTGCACGGGGCTGGCCGCGATGGCCGGAAAATCACACTGGGCGAAGGCTTTCACGGAGAACGTGAAGCCAAGGCCGCGACTGCCATCATCTGCGATGTGCTGGGGATTTATAACTAAACACTTCGCTCAACCGTTTTGCGCGCCGGGCGGAGATACTTGCGCCGCAGTCTTGGGCTGAAGACGGTCAAACACCTGATAGTTCAGCAAGACCGGTAGCGCATAAAGGTTCACGATATTCGGTGCGACCGAAACGTTATCAACACCGGCGGCAAAAAGCTTGCCTGCCGTTTCCAAATCTGCGCCCTGCTGGCCGCAAACATCCACCTTAAGCGACTGATTTGCAGCACGGCCCGCCTGTGCCGTTTTTTGCATGATATCAAGAATATCAGGCGAGAGTTTTTTGAAAGGGTCATACCCCTCACGCGCGGCAAAGCGTGATTGTGCTTTCAAATCGCTGCGTGAAATACCCACATATTGCTGCGTCAGGTCATTGGTGCCAAAGCTGATAAAATCACAATGGGGCGCAATGGCCGAAATATTTTCACAGGCTTCCAGCGTTTCAACCATAACGCCAAAACTGAACTTGGCCTTGGCAACGCCCATTTTCTCGGCTTCTTCCTGCACCACATCTTTGATGGCCTTGACATCGGCTTCTGTCCGTACAGCCGGCATCATGATTTCCAGTGGGCGGTCAGACCATATATCCACACTGTTCATGGCTTCAAAAATGGTGCGCACTTGCAAACGGTACAAATCCGGCCAGGCTTCCAAAGCCGCACCGCCGTGAATATCCAGACGGCCATATTTTTCCGCAAAGCGGTTTTGTTCGTCCTTGTTCAGCACTTCTTCATGCACAAAATCAAACAAGCGCATTTTAACCGGGTGCCCGCGGTCCAGATGACGGATGATGTCCATGTAATGATAATGTGTCTCTGTCATCAATTCGCCAAGCTCGGCTTTATCGTCTTTCAGCAAATAGGCCGCCAGCATATCGCGCTGGCCATAAGCGCTGACCACCATCTGCTCGGTGCGCACAAGACCAATGCCGCGCACATGCGGCAAGACGCGCCTTGCATTCGCATCAATATTGGCCTTCACACCATGGGGTGCCTCACCTTTTTCATCGAAATAGGCAGCGAAACAATCATTCACCTGCTGTAACTTGCGCAAATCTTCTTTTAATTTGTCGTCACGCGCAGCGGCCTCAAAATCAACCGGTGCCGCAACGGCATCCGCTTTGGGATTAAACTGTATACCGTCATTGCCGGCGCCCACCATCACCATTTGCCCTTTATGCAAGGCATGGCCGGCAATGGTGGCTGTATCGCCCTTATAATAGGCAGGGCCATCAGGTTTGGCATCTTCATTAAACGTTGCGCGCATTCCGCGTTCGCTCGGTGGCTTGATACCAAAAAGGCCGGAGACCATATGGGTCTCGCACAACAGCTTCAGGTGCGACGCCATATAAGGCGATGTCACCACAAGACCACCAAGTTTGCCACTTGCCAAAATCGGCATAACCGCCGGATCATAGCTTTGCATGACCAGGACGGGTTTTTCTGTACCGTTACGGGTGCTTTCGTAATAGGCATTGTCCAGCTCTTGCACATCGAACAAAACCGGCCCCTTGACCGGAAATCCGGCGCTGCCATAAAATTCTGCATCTTTTGGAATATCTGCTGCCGCTTGCGCCGTGCCGTAAAAACCGCCGTGCAGGGCTTTTGCAAGCCCTTGGGCATAATCACGCATCCGGCCAAGAGCTTCTTCTGCCGGCATTTTGCCATTGCGCCACGCTGTCAGGACGCGATCGTTGCTGACCTGTTGCATCTTTTGAATAATGGGGGCGTAATACCCCTGATCATGCTGCAACGGCAATTTAATGCCCAGCCGCGCATTCAGAATATCGCGGAAGGTCGTGCTGGCGGGAATATCCCATTTCTTGTCAATCCGCTCGCCTTTAAGGTGTTTATCCAGCCAGGTTAATTCTTCTTCTGCCACAAAACCAGCGGGCACGCGCGGATCACTTTCCCGCAGACGGCCGGCTTCGGTCACGCCCATGCCGACATCAAGGGAGAGGAAATTGATCGACGGTAAATCACGGTCAGGGAATTGTTGTTCGTACCATTTGATAAATTTTGTTGCCGTGCGCTCCCCCACGCCACCGACATCGAGGAAAATAGCATCCGGTGGTGGCGCACCGCTTTTTTCACGTTTGCGCAGGTGCTTCAATAAATCTTTTTCGCCCTCGACGCAATCAATGCGCACATCATGGCCTTGCGCTTTGAGCTGCTTGACGATCGATTTTCCGCGCACATGCAAACGCTCTGCATCATTGCACAAAATTAAATTGGCAAAGCCCGGCACTTCCCCCGGCGCAGCCCCGGGTGTTGAGACATAAGACGAAGACCTGCGCGCGGAAAAGCCGAATTTAGACGCAAGGCCCTGTGCCCAATCAATGATTTTCATGTTTTTCCGGCTCCGGCAAACCCAATACAGTCCTAAAAATACTTAAGGGTAGCATACTATGTTAAAGTTGAAAAAAGATTAAGCAGATATATTAAATCCAAGCCATTGTAAATAATAACTTTTTTAATCTAAAATCGGCGCCAGCCATTTTTCTGCCTCGGCCACATCTATGCCGCGGCGCTTGGCGTAATCTTCCAGTTGGTCACGGCCAATCACATTCACGCCAAAATAATAGCTCTCCGGGTGTGCGAAATACCAGCCGCTGACCGAAGACGCGGGCCACATCGCAAGGCTTTCGGTCAGGCGAATACCTGTATTTTTTTCAACATCCATCAACGCCCAGAGCGTTTCTTTTTGCGTATGGTCCGGATTGGCCGGATACCCCGGTGCCGGGCGAATACCGCGATAGCTTTCTTCGATCATGCTCTCTACATCCAGCGTTTCATCTGCGGCATAACCCCAGAGGTTTTTACGCACATGCGCGTGCATGTATTCGGCAAAGGCCTCGGCAAAACGATCTGCCACGGCTTTGGCCATCATGCTGTTATACGTATCGTGATTATCTTCAAATTCCTTGACCAGAATTTCCAGCCCGTCGCCCGATGTGACGGCGAAGCTGCCGATATAATCGGCAATGCCACTACCAGCGGGCGCAATAAAATCAGACAGGCAGTAATTGGCTTTGTTATTGTCCTTGCGGATTTGCTGACGCAGCCCGTAAATGCGCTGCCATTCCTGTGTTCTTGTTTCATCGCGATACACAATAATATCTTCGCCATCGCGCGCGGCTGGGAACAGGCCCACAACACCGCGCGGCCGCAGACGGCCATCATTGATGAAAAGATCAATCATTTTTTGCGCATCGGTATAAAGCTTGCCGGCTTCTTCGCCAAATTTATCATCTTCCAAAATACGCGGGTATTTCATCATCAACCCCCAAGTATAAAAGAAGGGCGACCAGTCAATATAGGGGCGCAGGGTTTCAAACGTCACATCGTCAAAAACATGCAGGCCCGGCTGTTGCGGCACAGGGGGCGTATAGCTGGCAAAATCAGGGCGGAAGGCATTGGCCTGCGCCTCGGCAAAAGAAATCAGTTTTTTATTCGGGTTTTTATTGGCAAAACGTTCCCGCGCGGCGGCGTATTTTTCGGCAATGCCCGCCACATATGCATCACGCTGGGTATCGCTCAGCAGCGCACTGACAACCCCCACCGCACGCGAAGCATCCGGCACGTACACCACAGGATGATCGTAATGCGGCGCAATTTTAACCGCCGTGTGAATTTCCGATGTTGTGGCACCACCGATCAGCAGCGGAATGTTAAACCCTTGCCGCTTCATCTCGCTTGCCACGTGTGCCATTTCTTCGAGCGATGGCGTGATCAGGCCGGACAGGCCGATGATGTCCACGCCTTCGGTCCTGGCGGTTTGCAGGATTTTCTCGCAAGATACCATGACCCCCAGATCGATTACCTCGTAGCCATTACACTGGAACACAATGCCCACAATATTTTTGCCAATATCATGCACATCGCCCTTGACCGTGGCCATCAGAATGCGGCCAGCACTTTTGGCTTTAGTGTCTTTTTCCGCCTCCATATAGGGCAGCAAATAAGCAACAGCGCGTTTCATCACCCGGGCAGATTTGACCACCTGGGGCAAAAACATTTTGCCCGCGCCAAACAAATCGCCTACCACATTCATGCCGGACATCAAGGGGCCCTCAATCACATCCAGCGCACGGGTTGACCTTTTGCGGGCTTCTTCTGTATCCGCCTCAATAAAATCTGTAATCCCCTTCACCAGCGCATATTCAAGACGCTTTTCAACAGCATGGCTGCGCCATTCTGCATCGACTTTTTCAACAGCCTTACCGCTGTCACGGTATTTATCGGAAAGTTGCAGCAAAGATTCCGTTGCATCCGGCCTGCGATTCAAAATCACATCTTCGACCACATCGCGCAGTTCCACCGGAATATCATCGTAAATGGCCAGTTGGCCGGCATTCACAATCCCCATATCCAGCCCGGCACGGGTGGCATGGTACAAAAACACCGCATTAACCGCTTCGCGCACCACGTTATTGCCCCGCAGCGCGAAAGAAACATTAGAGACCCCGCCGCTGATCAAGGCGTGGGGCAGTGTTTTTTTGATCTGGCGTGTGGCTTCGATAAAATCAACGCCGTAATTGTTATGTTCTTCAATCCCCGTTGCAATCGCAAAAATATTGGGGTCAAAAATAATATCTTCGGCAGGAAAGCCTACTTTTTCGGTCAGCACTTTATAGGCGCGGGTACAAATATCCACCTTACGGGCAATCGTGTCGGCCTGTCCTTGCTCATCAAAAGCCATCACAACCACCGCCGCGCCATAGCGCCGGACCAGCTTGGCTTGTGCAATAAAAGCCTCTTCGCCTTCTTTCATGCTGATGGAATTAACGATGCTTTTGCCCTGCACACATTTCAGACCCGCCTCAATCACTTCCCATTTGGACGAGTCAATCATCACGGGCACGCGCGCAATATCGGGCTCGCCCGCAATCAGGTTCAAAAAAGTTTCCATGGCGGCTTTGGCATCAATCAAGCCTTCGTCCATATTGATGTCGATAATCTGCGCGCCGTTTTCAACCTGTTCCCGCGCAACGCTTAAAGCTTCGTCAAAATTACCTTCCTTCACCAAACGCTTGAATTTGGCAGAACCTGTCACGTTCGTGCGCTCCCCCACATTCACGAAAAGCGAATTTTCATCAATCACAAAAGGCTCAAGCCCGGACAGACGGCAGGCTTTGGGAATATCGGCAATCACACGCGGGGCCAGCCCCTTGACCGCCTCGGCGAAAACGCCAATGTGGGCGGGTGTGGTACCACAGCATCCGCCGATCACATTCACAAAACCGCTGCCAATCCATTCACGCATTTCGGCAATCATTTCTTCGGGCGTTTCATCGTATCCGCCAAAAGCATTGGGAAGGCCCGCATTGGGATAGACGCAAATATACGTATCGGCAATTTGCGAAAGGGTTTCCACATACTGGCGCAATTCCTTCGGCCCCAGCGCACAGTTCAGGCCCACACAGGCCGGGTTTGCATGGCGCACCGAATGCCAGAAAGCTTCTGTTGTTTGACCGGAAAGCGTACGACCGGAAGCATCGGTAATGGTACCGGAGATAATCAACGGCATCCGCATGTCATGATCGTCAAAATATTTCTCAACCGCAAAAATAGCAGCCTTGGCGTTCAGCGTATCGAAAATGGTTTCGATCATCAAAAGATCGGCACCGCCAGCCACCAGACCATCCACCGCTTCGTAATAAGCTTCTACCAGCTGGTCAAACGTCACGTTGCGCGCCACCGGATTATTAACATCCGGTGATATGGATGCCGTGCGGTTGGTGGGACCCAGACTGCCCGCCACAAAGCGCGGCTTGTCCGGCGTGGAAGCCTGATCCGCCACACGGCGTGCCAGACTTGCAGCCTCGCGGTTCAGTTCAAACGACAATTCTTCCATCGCATAATCCGCCATGGAGATACGGTTGGCGTTAAACGTATTTGTCTGGATAATATCCGCACCGGCCGCCAGATAGCCTGCGTGGATTTCTTCTATAATCTGCGGCTGCGTCAGCGTCAGCAGGTCGTTGTTGCCCTTCAGGTCCTGCGCCCAATGCGCAAAGCGGGTGCCGCGGTATTGTTCTTCGCTGGGGCTGTATCCTTGAATCATCGTGCCCATTGCACCATCCAGCACCAGAATACGGGATCGGAGTGCTGCATAAAAAACGGCGGAACGGGCGGCGGCTGTCGTCATAAAATACGGGTCCTGTCGGTCTTGTTTTTGTTCAAAGCCAGACACCGCCGGATACACCCTCCGCCACCTGCCTGTGATTGTCTGTAAGATGCCATTTTCAAGCCTGCTGCGTCACCCTTCTTTTTTCCTTTATGTTTCATCCACTTATACTTTAACAGCCGAATAACATAATCCAATTGCCATATATACGAGGCCAGTCTATAGTAAGGCCCCTGCCCACAACATGGATTTTTTTGATGTCAAACCAGCCGGACGCGTCACATGCCAGCACACCCACCAACGCCTTTGCACAAAAGGCAACGCCTGTATTGGTGAAGGCATTGGATGCAGGCGCCTCTTTTCAAAAAATTTATACGCTTTTGCAAAAAGGGGCCAATCCGCAAATGCCGGATGCCACCGGCCGCACCCCTTTGGATGCCGCAACCCAGCGCAATGACTGGATGAGCGCAAAGCTTTTGATCAAAGCCGGTGCCAAACCCCACGCATACGAAGGGGACCCAAACGGCCCGCCAACTTTTGACACTATCTACAGCGAAGATTTCAAGCGCAAGATAGAGCGTGAAACCGCACTGACCTATTATATCAAAAATGCACATAGCTATGCCCCGATGTTTACCATTATCAGCAATGGCGGCGATGTGAATGTGCCCAATACCGACGGCATCACACCACTGCAAGCGGCTGTCACACGGCAGTGGCCCTATGTTGCGCGCCAGCTGGTCAAAGAAGGGGCATGGCTTGATGCGCAAAATCCGAACCCCGATGAAATTATTGATACAAAAACCGGCACCACACGATTGCTCTCTGTCATCATGGAAGGCAAAGATGCCCATGCTGTTGCACATATCCTGCACAACGAAGGGGCTGATCCGAACAAACCGGATCATCAGGGCCTGACCCCCTTGGCGCTGGCCCGTGCGCTGAACTGGCCCTTTGTAGAAAAGATGCTGGTAGATGCAGGTGCAGCCCCCTCCGCAACCTTTCCCGACCCGCACCAGTTGTGCGGCCCGCAAAAAGACACACCACTTTTATGTTACGCGGCCAGCTACCAAAGCTGCCACCCCAATTATATTACGGCTCTGCTGCAAGCAGGCGCTGACCCCAATGCCACAGGGCCGGATGGAAAATCCCCCGCACATTGGGCAGCGGTTTACAGCAACACGGGGCTGTTTGAAGAACTGCACCATTTTGGCGCGGATATTTTAAAGCCCGATACAAAACACAACCTGCCGCCGCTGCATTACGCCTGCATGAACAACGGCCATGATGTCGCGCTGTACATACTGGAAACCGTCGGCGCCGATAGCATCAACCAGCGCGCCGGTGAAGAAGGCAAAACACCGTTGATGCGTGCAGCAGGCCGCAAGGACGCGCATTATTTGGCGCATGACCTGATTGACAGAGGTGCACTTGTCAACATGCGCAGCTATTCCGGCATGACCGCACTTGGCGAAGCGGTATCGTCACGTGACATTCCCATGATCAAAACACTCATCCAAAACGGTGCGGATGTCAGCAAGGAGCCACCCTTCCCCGCCTTGCCCGATGATGCGCAGAATGACAACAAAACCCAAAAATCAAACACAGAGCGTTATAACCCGCCCCTGTTTCACCTTGTCAATGCACCAAATCCGCAAAATGCCGATATTGCACAAATACTGCTGGATGCCGGCGCAAACCCCGATGCAAAAGCCACGGCCAGCTTCAATGGCCCGCAAAAAGGTGATGGCCTGCTGTATTTTGCCATCCGCTATAATGCCCTGCCGCTTGCTGAAAAAATTCTGCAAGCCGGTGCGGATCCTCACATCACCGATGCCAAGGGTGAAACCGCCATGCACTACTGCTTGCACCTGCGCCAGATTGGAGGTGTCAAATTGTTACTGAAATATGGTTTTGATGTTGAAAAGCATTTTGATTACACGCAAACATGGAGCAACGGCAAAGAAGACCGCCACACTGGCAGTTGCCTGCACGAAGCACGCAGGCTTGTCGAACAATTTGGCGCTGACCGTGAATACGGCACCATGCTGCACCTGATCGAAACACATTTGCAGGACCAAAAGAAAAAAGCCCCCAAGGAGAAAAAGAAAATCCAGTCACAAAAGCAAAACCCCGCGCCGTAAACACACCCTTTCGCCGCGTTAAGTGAAATCAAAATACCGCCCATTCCTCTATTTGGGCGGTATTTTTTATTTTTAGCCCTTTGTTCCCCAATCCTCTCCTAAACTTGGTTTGCCTGTTATCAAAGATGCAAGCATAAAGGGTGTGCAAAGCATGACGAAACTGTGGCAGAAGTCCCGCCCGAAGGGACAAGCTCCTCGCGCTGAAGAGATTGACCTTCAGCAACTCAACATTTCTTCTCCCACCATCATCTTCCTCTCTGGTATTTTTACGACCGACAACAAACCGCAAAATGCACTGGACGGCATTGCCGAAATTGAAAACCTGATCGAAGGGCATTCCGGCATCCGTCAAGCGCCGAAGATTTACGCGCTCACACACAAAAACCTGCGCAATATTTTCAACGTGGTTGCCTATAACGCCCATCCGGACCATGCCTATAGCAAGGCCGCCGAGAAAATATCAAAAGCCGTTATTCTGCCACTGGTGCTGGATGATAAAAAGCAACCGCTGCCGGAAGAAAAAGCCGCGCAAAACCTGTGCCATGTAACACTTGTCGGGTATAGCGCCGGCACGGTTTTTGGTCAGGAAATGTTCAATGCCGCGCTCAAGCAAATGACGCAGGCAGGATACGCCGAAAACAAAGCACGTGACCTGCTGGGTGAAGTCGTTCTCATTTCTATGGCAACCGTATCGCGCCCCATGCGGGAACACGGGCGGTTCACAACCATATATCTTGCTGCCACGAATGATATTGCGGTCCGGCTGAAAGAGCGCATCTGGAATCCTCTGCGCCGCATTTTTAGAAAAGCGACAGAAGAACTTGTCATCCGCCCGCTCTCTCAAACCAGCTTGTTGATAACGGCAGCGGTCCACAGCAAAATGTGGCATTGGCACCAGACACCGGACGGTACCACGCAAAAAAAAGATATTACGCCGCTGCTGCCCCGCTGGATGCGTATTCGCAGCCACCACGAAATGCCGCATTACACCAGCGCCGACCACGACCACAGCCCCTTCGCCCGGATTGTGCTGACCAGCCTGGTCAATGCCCTGAACCGTGTGGGCAAAATGGATGTGCGCCACCTGCTGGCCCCGCCGGATCACGATACAACGCCCGAAAACACGCTGTATAAAAACCGTATTCACGGTGCCTTCCTCAAGGCGGCATAGCTTGAATTGAGAACATTTATAGTATATAAACAGAACATAAAAAGATCAAACCGCCCAAAAGCTGTGAAAGATCAACAATGTTCCCTTCTTTTGATTCCCCCCTGCACAACACCGCACAGTCCGCCGGCAACGGGCAGGCTGGCGACTTGCGCTGGCTCTATGTCGATTTCAACAGCTACTTCGCCAGTGTGGAACAACAGCTGAACCCGGCCCTGCGCGGCAAACCTGTGATTGTGATACCGGTTGAAAGCGATTCCACCTGCGCTATTGCCGCCAGTTACGAAGCAAAAGCTTTCGGCATCAAAACCGGCACACCTGTCTATGAAGCCAAAAAAATATACCCCGATATTATTTGCGTGATGGGGCAACACGAAAAATACGTCGAATATCATGAACGCCTGCTGGATGAAATTGACAAACATATTCAAGTCAGCACCGTTTGCTCGATTGATGAAATGGCCTGCCGGTTGATGAACAACGAAACATCCATCGAACGCATCACCGAAATTGCGCAGCAGATCAAACAAGGGATTGCACAAAATGTAGGTACGCACCTGCGCTGTTCCATCGGCGTGTCTTCCAACAAATACCTGGCCAAGGTGGCCACAGATTTGCAAAAGCCGGACGGCTTTACCATTCTGGACAAAAGTAACCTGCCCCAGCGCCTGTTTACGCTGGATTTGCGCGACCTGCCCGGCATTGGCCACAACATGGAAAAACGCCTGCATACACAGGGCATTCGCACTGTCGAACAATTGTTCGGTTACGCCCCCAAGCATCTGCGCGCCGTCTGGGGCAGCATCTGGGGGGAAAAAATGTGGTACCTTCTGCGCGGTATCGAACTGCCGGAAGAAAAATCGGAACGCCGCAGCATCGGCCACAGCCACGTGCTGGCACCGGAGCTGCGCCCGCCGGACCAGGCCTTTCTGGTCGCCAAACGCCTGATATTGAAATCCACGAGCCGCTTGCGCCGCATGAAATATCATGCCGCCAGCATGGATTTATCTGTGCGTATTGAAAACGGCCCCCGTCTGGCCACCCGCGCCCCCTGCCCGCCTGCCGATGACAGTTTTACGTTTTTGGCGCTACTGGAAGAAATGTGGAAAGTTTTAAAAGAACACATCGGGCGGCAAAGAATTAAAAAAATTTCCGTCACGCTCTCGGGCCTGACAGAAAATTCAAAGCTGAATGTACAACCCGACTTGTTTGCGCCGCTGACCACCTCTGCCGAAAAAAACGGGCAAAACAAGCGCGAGAAAATTTCTGAAGCTCTGGACAAGCTTAATAAAAAGTTCGGGCGCGATACGGTGGCTTTGGGCATGTTGCCGCAAGAAAGCCGCCATTTTTCCGGCACCAAAATCGCCTTTACCCGCATTCCAGACAAAGAAGAGTTTCTGGAGTAAAACCCCAGCCCTGCCAATGCCGCGCCGCAGCAAGTGCGGCCCAGCCCAAGCCTGGCGCGTATTTCTTGTAAATTAATGAATTCTTTGGCTTTTCAAAGTAAAATGAACTGAGTTATTCAAGGAGGAAAACGCCGTTTGGCCACCGCCATGTCTGTATTTGCATCTTTGCGCTTCCACAAGAAAACACGCACCCTGCTGACGTTCTGCCTTGCCTTGATCATGGCCCTGTCCATCAGCGGCTGTACCGGTACGCTGCCGGGGGGGTCTGACGCTGTGAATGACAGCCTCTACGATTCCAACGCCAACCTGAAAGAATGGGTCGATAGTCTGGAGCCCGGGATGAGCAAAGCCGAAGTTTTTGCAAGGCTGGGCCGTGTCGAGCGGGATTTCAGCCGCCTGGACCGTGGTGAAATTGTCGGCACCTTGTTTGGGGGCAAAGATGCCGGTATTCCCATCCACTTCCGCACCGAGGAAGACATCATGCACTTCCTGAATTCACTGGAAGGCTATCGCCTTGCCTATAAGCGCGTGAAACGCAAACACGGCTTTTCTTCCCTTATCCGCATCCAGACCGATGAAAAAGGCTATGATTACGAGATCAGCCTGATTTTCAAGAACGGCACACTCTATCAAAAACCGTTTTTGGCGGGCGGCGTGGTGAATGAAAAATCAAGCAAAACACTGTTTGATTACCTGAACCCCGGCAGCTTTATCAGTGCCGCCATGTAAAAACCGCTGCCCCGATTTCACATCAAGGCAGCGGCCCATCTCATTCAAATCAATCAGCGCGCAAGGCGAATGGGTTTGCCATCCAGAAAAGCCGATTTTTGGGCCGGCGTTTGTGCCGTTGTATCTTGTTTAAAAGCCGCCGTCAGCCAATGCAGGCGAATGGGGTTACCATCCACAAAGGCATGGGCTGCAGCAGGATTGGCGTTTGTCTGTGCCGCCGGTTCCGGTGCACTGGCATGATAGTAAAAAATGGAAGCACCGGTAAAAAGAGCCACTGCCGCAAAATCACGTGCCGCCGTCAGTTTTTGCTGAAAAGCCTTTGTTTTCAAGAAGTCCTCCATTGTCTGATGTTTTGCATTACGGAAATAATGCACGATTCGGCCGGGCAAATGCAACTTAAAATTTAAACGAGCTGACTTTTAAAACTTTTGCGCGATAGGTCAGGAAGGCTTCAACCCGCGGCCACCGGATGTCGGGCGGGGTTTTGCACCTTGATGCAGTGCCGGTTGATTGTCATTCGCGCGCGGGCGGATCAAACGCTCCACCATATCGGGCAGGTCGGCAAAATCACGCATGATATTTTCAACATCTGCTTTTTGCATTTTTTCGCGCTTGGCGTTATCGGCCGCAAAGCCGACAAACAGCAAACCGTCATCGGCAGCGGCCTGTGCGTCTGCCCTTGAATCGCCAATGACAATCACCTGCGCTTGCGGGTTTTGCACCTGCGTGCGAAAGGCCTGCACAATATCGCGCAGCTGTTTTGCTTTTAAATCACGGTTGCTCTGGCCGGCATCGCGGGTATTGTCTTTGCCGCGCACAAAGCGGCGGTTGAAGTAAGCCCCGATGTTATGATACGCCAGCTGCGCTTCCAGTGCATCTTCACGTGTGCCGGTATAAATACCCAGCGTCACACCACGCAAGGACAATGTCTCAATCGCCTCTTTCACATGCGGATATAAATTTTCGGTCCAGCTTGGCTGCGTCAGCAAGGCATCACAGGCATGATTGCATTCAGCCATGAATTTCTTTTTTTGTGCAGCATCCATCGGACCAATGAAATGCTCGGTAATTTCGGCAAGGTTTTTATTGCCCAGCATCTCTTGCAATTCTTCTGCGCTGGGGGCCGGTTTGCCATGCAAGTCGCAGACGTCCTTGAACGCCTGCACATAGCGCGGCGCGGCATCGGTCAGGGTCGAGACCAGATCAAAAACAACCAGAACAGGGCGGGCTTGCGGTGTCATAATACCTCCAGCCGTCACATTAGGAAAAACTGCCCCCCTTTGTCAAGCAGAACAAAAAAAGCTCGCCTGTCGAGGCTTTTGGCTTATTCTGAAACGCATCCTGCTGCCTTTTGAAAGTATCCCTTCATGCCTGCGCCTGCTCCCTTGACTGTCACGCTGTCCCGCGGCTCTTTGGTTGAAAGCCGCCACTGTGTCCATGCTGTTTTAATGAATGCGCAAGGAGACATCACGGCCAGTTACGGCGATGCGGCACGCATGACCTTTACGCGCTCCACCCTGAAGCCGCTGCAAGCGCTCTGCTTAATGGAAAGTGGTGCTGCGTCAGCCTTCGCGCTCAGCGATGCCGAAATTGCGCTGGCCTGTGCATCACACAATGGCGAAGACCTGCATGTGCAAGCCGTGGCCGCCTGGCTGGCCCGCATCGGCCTCAGCGAAGATGATCTGGAATGCGGTGCGCAGGTGCCCTATGCCAATGCTGCCGCCACCGCCCGCGCGCTTGCCAATAACTGTTCCGGCAAACATGCCGGTATGTTAACCCTTGCCCTGCACATGGGGTTTGAGACAAAGGGCTACACGCAAGAAGATCATCCTTTGCAAAAAATGATCCTTGGGACGATTGCTCAGATGTGCGGCGAAGACATCACCCCGGCCAGCTGCGGTGTTGATGGTTGCTCCGCCCCGAACCCCGCCATGCCACTTCACGCGCTCGCGCGCGGCTTTGCGCGTTTTATGCAGGTTGACCAGTTGTCATTCCAGCGTGGCACAGCTTGCCGCCACCTGTTTCAGGCAATGGTTGATCACCCGATGCATGTCGCCGGGACTGGCCGTCTGGACACGTTGTTGATGCAGGCCGCACAGGGCACAATCATGTGCAAAATCGGCGCGGAGGGTACCTATATTGCCGTTGTGCCGCAGCACAATACTGTGATTGCCTTAAAAGCCGAAGATGGCGCGGGTCGTGCAGGCCAGGCAGCGCTCTATGGTTTACTGGAAAAACATGCTCTGGCCACAAAAAAAATGCTGGATGCCATTCGCCCGACAGCCCTGCCGGTTTTGAAAAACTGGCGCGGCACAGAAACGGGCCTGACAGATATTATCTGGGCTTAATCTTATACTTTTTCACCGCCGAATAAAAATTCGGATACCATTTGATAAATCCGGCGCTGTGCATCTGTGGCCGTCGGCGAATGATAGCGCGCCACCACCACCATACGGTAAAGCGCCATAAGAGATGACAGCGACAAATTAATATCATTGTCACGCACATAGCGCATAACCTCGATAAAATCATCCATGCTGTTCACGGTCACGGGAATTTCTTCAAAGCCAATCACTTCATCGCCATCAATCGCTTGTTTCTCGGCAAAGGGAATGCTACAAGACCGCACAATGCCCACAAATTCCGGCTTGCCGCACCGGTCAATCCAACGGAAAAAGCCGGTCAGCAGCACGTTCTTACGAATATCTGCTTCCCATTCAAGCATACCCGTTTCTTCGGCCGCCTCACGCGCCATGCCCTGCAGCACAATGTCACGTAAATCTTCGGGGTTGGCCGCGCGTTCCATATCGGCATAATCCAAAGAACCGGATCCGCCAAGGCTGACAGAGCGCGAGCCGATTGCCTTGCCAGAGCCCTGAAACAACATGGCGACACGTTTGTTTTCTGTCAGCAACAAAGCCGTAATGCCGATATGGCCGGAGACCTGTTCGTGGAAATCATTCACAAAACGCACACTGTCCTGCCCGTCAATGCGTTCTTTATACACAGGGAAATAGGTGGAAAGGTCGGTGTAAACCTCCCGTTCGCCATCGATATTATTGCGGAACACCCGGCTACGGAAGGCCTCTGCCGTTAATAGCGCATCGAAGTAATATGATTTGCGCAAGGATACCGGCCAGTCTGCAATCAGCGCATCAGCCATGGCGTGCAGCGCCAGTTTTACGCCGTTCGTGGTATGCTGCAATTTATCAGCCACACGAATGGCAATATAGCGAATTTGGTGACGGGAGCGGATATAGCGCACATTGCGCGCATCAATCCGTACCGTGATTTTATTTTTCAGCATCAGGCTGTCATCAAATGTCGGGCTGACCAGCGGGCTTTCACGGCACAACCCGATGAGGGCGGCCGGATAATGGAACCCCAGCATTTCTTCGACCACCGCCGGATAAACACCGGACATCAGATAGCTTTGTTCGTCATAGGCAATATGTGTGCCGGCCTCCGCCGTATAGCGAACACCGCCGTATGACGGGCGGTAATCCCGTGGCAGGATGGATAATTCCGATCCCAACTGCAACATCACAATCCCCGCTTCAATCGCCATGGCAATCCAGTCCATCCAGTCATCGATATCGAACATGGAATAGATCAGCAGCACAAAAGCCAAAATGGTGATCATCAAATCTTTGCGGTAATCACTGTCCCACCGGAACAGAAACCGCAGCAAATCAAGACGGCCTTTGATATTGCGATAAAGATTTAAGTATTTGGTTGGCACCATGCCTTGCCCCCGCCTTACAACTCGACCGTTTCGCCATGGACCGGCACATGCGCATCCCATTTCAGTGTATGGGCAATGCGATCACGCATGGCATGGGCTGCAATGTCTTCGCCATGCACAACAAATGTTTTGCGCGGCGGCGCGTTGAAATGCCCGAGCCAGGTCATAATTTCCGCATAATCCGCATGGGCAGACATATTGTGGAGCTGGACAATTTCCGCACGCACAGGCCACATCTGGCCATGAATGGAAATTTCTTTTTCTCCACGCACCAGTTTGTCGCCGCGCGTGCCATCGGCCTGATACCCTGCAAACAAAATCGTATTACGCTGATCCACCACATAATGTTTCAGGTGGTGCAGCACACGCCCGCCGGTTGCCATGCCGCTTGCGGAAATAATTACCTTGGGGACATTCATACTGGTGTTAATGGCTTTTGATTCATCTGTCGTTTGCGCATAACGCGCAATGGCCGATACGCCGGCACAGATTTCAGGGCTCAGGCGATGATCTGCGGGATGCCGCTGCAAAAGATCCGTGGCCCGAATGGCCATGGGGCTGTCCAGAAAGATCGGCAGATCGGGAATCATACGTTTCTGTTTCAGCACAAACAGGTAATACATGATTTCCTGCGTCCGTCCGACCGCAAAGGCCGGAATAACCACAGAACCGCCACGGGCCGCCGTACGCTTGATAATATTGCCGATATCTTCGACCGCATCATCTGTTGTATGCAACCGGTCGCCATAGGTGGATTCAACAATCAAATAATCTGCGGATTGTATCTTGGCCGGTGTTTTCATCACAGGACTGTTCAGGCGGCCAATGTCACCGCTGAACAAAATAGACGTCATGCCATCATCCAGCCGGATAAAAGCCGCACCCAGAATATGCCCGGCGCGGTACATGGTAAAGCCCAGCAAACTATCGGGCAAGCCATAGCGTTTACCGAATTCAACCGGGCGTAACTGATCCAGCGCGATTTGCGCATCTTCTTGCGTATAAAGCGGCAACGCCAGCTCATGCTTGGAATAGCCGTGACGGTTGGCCGCTGCGGCATCTTCTTCTTGCAAATAACCGCTGTCGGGCAGCAAGATGCTGCACAAATCAGCCGTTGCCTCCGTGCAGTAAATGGGCCCGCTGAAACCTTCCTTGACCAGCTTCGGAATATAACCGCTGTGGTCAATATGCGCATGTGTCAATAAAATGGCATCAATGTCAGCAGGATTAAAGGGCGGTTCTGCCCAGTTCATCTCGCGCAATTCTTTACGCCCTTGAAACAAGCCGCAATCGATCAGAATTTTGCGATTGTCATCTTCCAGCAGGTATTTGGAACCCGTTACCGTTCCCGCTGCGCCCAGAAAAGTCAATTTCATGCTGTACCAGCACTTTCAGATGTGAGAGTTGTTTTATGCAGCTTTGGTCTTTGTCTTGTTTTTCTTTTTCTGTACCCAGCGGTCCATGACGACAGCTGCCGTTAAATCACCCGTGACGTTAATGGTCGTGCGGCACATATCCAGCAAGCGGTCCACGCTCAGGATAATACCGATGGCTTCTGCCGGAATGCCAATATTGGCCAAAATGGTCGAGAGAATAACCAAGCCCACACCGGGGCTGCCGGGGGAACCGATGGACGCGCCGATAATCGTCACCGCCAGCACAACCGTCTGTCCCAGGCTGAGGTCAATCCCCATGATCTGCGTGAGGAACAGTGCCACAATCATTTGGTAAATGGCTGTGCCATCCATATTGATGGTTGTGCCAAGGGGGATAACGAGCCGCGCCACTTCCGGCTCAACCCCCAGTTTATTTTCAGCGGTCGAGAGTGAGACAGGCATGGTTGCCGCAGAGCTGGAACTGGAAAAAGCCAGCAGCTGCGCATCGCGGATGTTGCGCAAAAATGCAATCGGGTCACGCCGCGCCACAAAGGCCACCAGCATCAGGTAAAAAAGCATCAGGCACAAAAGCCCGACAAGCACCGTGGTGATATACCAGGAAAGGGCTTGCAGCATTTCAGGCCCCGTTTCCACCGTCAGGCGAAACAAGAACCCGAAGACCGCCACAGGTGCTGCCAGCATGGCCCCATGCACAATTTTCATGCAAATGCCCTGCACTGATTTGCACAGGTTGATCACAGGGTCCGCATCCTTGCGCACCATGGAGACAAGAGCCAGACCCGCAATAATCGCCGCAATCACAATTTGCAACATTTCCTGATTGAGCACAGCCGCTGCCGGATTGGTCGGCACCAAAGAGGCCACCATTTGAGGAATAGAACTCTGGCCCGTGGCCTGCCCTACCGCATCGGCCAGGGTTTCAATACCCGCCGTATGGCCGGAGAGCCAGCTTTCCGGTACGTGCTGCGCGGGGTTCATTGTCTGACTGAGAAAAATACCCAGCATGACCGCAATGGTGGTGGTGGCCACAAAATAAATGGCCACACGCAAACCAATAGTACGCAGAAAAGAAAATCCACCACTCTCCGTCATGGCCAGCAGAATGGAGCAAAAAACGAGCGGCACCACAATCATGGTAATGAAAGCCAGAAAAAGACGCGCGGGCAGCATGATCCAGTCCGTCACCGGCACCAGAATATCTGGCGGCAGGGCCAAGAGCCCCTCCGGTGCCACGGCAAGACCTGCCAAAACCCCCAGCAGCATACCGAGCAGCATCTGCGCCCACATCGGCATTTTTTTCTTTGATGTTTTTGTGACGTCTGTATCCATCACACCAGTCTAGACCAAAAAGTGTGCAAAATCGCCCCGCAAAGACAGAAAAATATCAAATCCCGCTTTAGGTAAACTTAAAGCCCTGCGACAATATCCCTGCGCGCAAAAAGCCGCACATAGGGAAGCAGACAGCCCACAGCAACGGCAGCTGATACGTGCTTCAGGCTATGGCCGCTCACGGTATCGCCCAGAATGTGGAAAAAGCCCGCATCAAAATGCTCCAGCACTTTGGCGAACATATAGAAACCCAGCGTCCAGAGCAAATAGCGCACCCCTGCATTCGTGGCGGGAAACAGCCAAAGGATCAGCGGAATCAAAACCATCGGCAAAAACTGCACCAGCGCATAGGGACGCAAATCACCTTGCCCGATGCTTTCGGTATAATCCCAATAAAACACACTGCCAATACCGGCCAGCAGCAGCGGCACAAACAGCTTGATGCCCGCCTGACGGTCAATATGCCGCAGCACAATTAAACAAAACAGCGACATAAAAGCGATGGTCATCGGGATGCGGTCCCAGACAAGCGTGTGATTATCAGGTGCCCAATGATAATAACCGGAACCAAACGCCACCAGAAACACACCGATAAAAAAGACAACCCACAAGTGGAAGGCCGCCCTGTCATCAAACAAACGGCGTGTGTGGTGCAACAACCGCAAACCAGCAAGCCCCACAATGGCAAAAGGCAGATTGCTGATGACATCACCAAAATTGGGAATACCCCAGAGCCTGCGCGGATCCACAAAATTATGATACGCCAGATCCTGCGCGATCGGCGGCACCATAAACATGCCCACAACGGCCAAGACAGCCACACCCAGCAAAATCAGAATACGTTTTTGCCGGGGCCAAGTTTGCATGTTCATAAAAATACCTTTTATTGGTTACTGTGCGGCAGATTTGGACAGCGGCTTGGCGGCATCCGGGGCATTAGACACCATATTGATGGTTCGCGTGGGGAACGGAATGGTAATGCCTCCCGCATCAAAAGCTTCTTTAATCTCTTTGGTCAAAGACCATTTCAGCGCCCAGTAATCTTCACGCGTTGACCAAAACCGTACAATCAAATCAATCGAAAAATCGCTCATGGCACTGGCCATGACTTCAGCAGGGCGATCTGGCATGTCTTTAATGACACGGGTTTCCTTGTCCAGAATGCCCTGCACGATGGCAAAGGCTTTGTTGATGTCGTCGTTATAACTGATGCCGACATTCAAATCCTGGCGGCGCACAGGATTGCGCGAATAATTCCAGATATCATTCCCCCAAATTTGGCCGTTGGGCACAAAAATATAAACATTATCGGGTGTGGCAAGCTCTGTCCCGAAAAGCCCCAGCAGCTTCACCGTGCCGCCAATGCCATTGGCACCGCCCACCTGAATATAATCGCCCACATTAAACGGACGCAGCACCAGCATCATGGCACCGGCGGCTACGTTTGACAGTGTACCCTGCATGGCAAGGCCAATCGCCAAACCAGCAGCCCCCAGAACGGCCAGCAGGCTGGCCGTTTGCACGCCAAACTGGCCCAGTACCGTGATCAGCGCGATGGCCAAAATCACATATTTCAAAAAACCGCCCATGAAGCTGCTCAGCGTGGCATCCAGACGTTTAATATTTGTAATCCGGCGCTGCGCCCAATTGCCTGCTGTCCAGCCGATCACCACAATCACCAGTGCGCTCAGAAGGCGCATTCCCAGTTCAAGGAAGAACGGCATATTCTCCTGCAGAATTTTTAAGCCTTCGTTGAAATCGGCTGGCAGATCGGCTTCCATGTATCACCCTTTTTATTCTTTATTTTGATTATCAATATCAATTTTACTGCGCACCGTAAGATGCGCAAGCCCTGCCCCGTTATACGAATTTTTATAAAATACCGCAAGTCGCAGGCCGTTATGCAAAAGACACAATCAGCTTCACAAGCAAAGATATCGCTCCGACCACCGCAAACCCACAAAGCCACAGCGCCGCAAACCACAGCCACTGGCGGGTTTGCGGCGACAGACTGCGCAAGAATGTCAGGCGCTTTTTATCCGTAGCTTGCTTCATGCGGTGCCTTGCCCCGGAAGATGTAATAGCAATATGCCGTATAACACAAAATAACCGGCAACATAATCACCGCCCCCACCAACAGGAGCGAGAGAGATTCAGGACCCGCCGCAGCCTGGGCCAGCGTGACTTTAAACGGCACGATCCACGGCCACAGGCTGACACCCAACCCAAGATAGCCCAGAAAGAACAGCGCGATGCTGCACAAAAACGGGCTGTATTCATCCCCACGGCGCAACCCCACCACCAGACGCACAAAACAAAAGAGCGTCAGCAACGGAATGGGCAGCAACCAGAAGAAAAACGAGGGATGAAACCAGCGCGTATGAATGGCATTGTCCAAAAACGGGACCCACAGGCTGACAAGCCCCATAAACAAGGCCACAAAAAGCAAAATATATTTCGCTGTGCGCTGTGCCCATTTTTGTGTTTCACCATCCGTCTTCATAATCAGCCATGTGGCCCCCAGCAAAACGTATCCGGCCACAACGCCCAGCCCCGTCATCATGCTAAAAGCCGTCAGCCAGTCAAACGCGCCACCAGAAAAACTGCGCCCTTCGACAGAAATGCCCTGCACCAAGCCCCCCAGAATAATCCCCTGCATAAACGCAGCACCCAAGGAACCGAAATGAAACGCCATATCCCACAGTTTTTTTGACCGGTCGGCTTTGAACCGGAATTCAAAAGCAACGCCCCTGAAAATCAAGCACAAGAGCATGACAATGATCGGAATATAAAGCGCCGGCATCACAATGGCATAGGCCAGCGGAAAGGCCGCAAACAAACCGCCCCCGCCCAGCACCAGCCATGTTTCATTTCCGTCCCAAAAGGGTGCAATCGAATTGACCATGCGGTTGCGGCATTGGTCCGATGGCGCAAAGGGAAACAAGATGCCCAAGCCCAGATCAAAACCATCCAGCAGCACATACAGCAAAACCGCCGTTGCAATCAAAGCACCCCAGACCATGGGCAGGTTGATATATTCAGCAAAAGAAAACATTATTTTTCTCCCGATACCGGTTTGGCGGTGGGTGTGAAGGGGGCGGCCTCGCGGCCCGGTAAATCCGGCTTGTCATCAACAGGTTTGAACACAGGACCTTTACCGATCAGCTTCAAAATATAATAACTGCCCGCACCAAAAACAAAAGTATAGACCACAATAAACGCCAGAAGCGAAAACGCCACATGCTGGCCCAAGACAGGCGATACGGAATCCGCCGTGCGCACAACACCATATACGGTGTAAGGCTGGCGGCCCACTTCTGTCACAAACCAGCCTGCCAGCACGGCCACAAAACCCGAAGGTGTCATGGCCATGCACCACAACTGGAAAGGTTTGGATTCAAACAAGCGTTTGCGCCAATACAAGAATGCCCCCATCACCCCTGTTAAAATCATCGCAAGCCCCATGGCCACCATGATGCGGAAGGACCAAAAAACAATGGCCACCGGCGGGCGGTCTTCTTTGGGCCAGTTTTTAAGGCCTTTGATTTCGCCATTCATATCATGCGTCAAAATCAAACTGGCCAGCTTGGGAATTTCAATGGCGTATTTTGTCTCTTCTGCCTCTTCATCTGGCCAGCCAAACACACGCAGGCCCGCACCCGTTTCATTTTCCCAGATGCCTTCCATGGCCGCCACTTTGGCAGGCTGGTGCTGCAAGGTATTCAAACCATGCAAATCTCCCACAAACAATTGCACAGGGGCCACAAACCCGGCCATCAACATGGCCATGCCCAGCATAATGCGCGCATGTTTCACATGCGCTTTGCGCCACAAATACCAGGCCGCAATGCCGCCCACCACAAAGGCTGTTGTCAGGTAAGCTGCAATCACCATATGCACCAGACGGTACGGGAAAGACGGATTAAAAATAATTTCCAGCCAGTTGAGCGGATACAGAATACCATCCGCCCGCACTTCAAAACCTGCCGGTGTTTGCATCCAGCTATTGGCGGCCAAAATCCAGAAGGCCGAAATCAACGTCCCGACCGCCACAATGACGGTTGCGGCAAAGTGCATTTTCTCGCTCACGCGGCCCCAGCCAAAAAGCATGATGCCTAAAAAAGATGATTCAAGAAAAAAGGCCGTCAGCACTTCATACCCCAGCAGCGGGCCCAGCACATTGCCGGTTTTGTCGGAGAACAAGGACCAATTGGTGCCAAACTGGTAAGACATGACAACGCCGGAAACAACCCCCATGCCAAAAGCCACGGCGAAGATCTTAACCCAAAGCTTGTAAATATCGCGGTACACCGTATTGCGCGTTGCAAGCCAGCGCCATTCAATCACCGCCAGAAAACTGACAAGCCCGATGGTAAAAGCCGGAAAAACGATGTGAAACGAAATGGTAAAGGCAAACTGGATCCGCGCCAGTAATAGGGGATCGAGATCGTAGACAGACATGGCCTTCTCCTTACAGTGCAGATGATGCCCCCCAAACATAGGCCTCTATAGGGTTTATTCAAAGCTTCCGACTCCAGTTTTAAAAAATAAAATCCGCACCAATACAGTACGGATCGGGGTTGAATAGCCCCAGAACAAGGCGTAGCCTTGGCACTAGCGCAATTAACCGGGGCCGTATCATGTCACAACCGCAGTTTCAAAAAATTACCGCCACGACCGATGGCCTCTCTTGCGATATTGCCTATGCCCGGTTTGACGCACAGGCCGAAAAAAAAGGCACCGTGGTTGCCGTGCATGGTTTAACACGCCAGAAACGGGATTTTGACTTTATCGCCAGCCATCTGGCAGAAACCGGCTATGATGTTTATGCCATGGATACGCCGGGCCGTGGCGACAGCGGCCACCTGACACCTGACATGTATCATCTGGATGCCTATGCCGCGCTGTTTGCGGATGCTTTACAAAAGCTGACCCTGCCGCCTGTACACTGGCTTGGCACTTCCATGGGCGGGTTGATTGCCATGACCATGGGCGCACAGGGACAAGCCCATCTTTTTCAAAGCCTGACGCTGGTGGACATCACCCACAAGCCAAATGCCGCCGCCTGTGCCCGCATTGCAGATTACGTGGTCGAAGCATCGCCTGTGCTGGAAAGCGTTGCACAATATCTGGCCATTCTTAAACAAAACCTGCCGCTGGGCGCTGTGCCCGAAAATGTATGGCACCATTACGCCCTGCACCAGCTGCGGAAAGTAGATGGCGGCTATATGTTCCACTTTGATCCGAAGATTGCACACCTTGCAGGCCCTGCGTTGCGCAGCCCGATTGATATCACAACAGGTCTGCAAAATATTACATGCCCTTTGGCCCTTGTGGCGGGTGGGCTATCTGACTTTTGTACGGCTGCGGAAATTCAGACGCTGCAACAATTAAAACCCGCTGTAAAAATTCACATCTGCCCCGATGCCGGACATATTCCGGCACTGGCCGATGCGCCGACGCAAGATTTTATCACTGGCTTTATTGACGCTGCCGCTCAGGCATAATCTTGCAGCGCATCCGGCCTTGATGCATTGTCCGGATTGGGCGCACCGATACCGGCGAGATGGTCAGCCATATGCACCGCCCGAAAATCCAGGCTGAAGCGCGTCAGGCCCGATGTGTTTTTCACCGTCTGATGCAAATGGGATGCGGCAAAAATAACAATATCACCAGCCTTTGCTGAAAAGGCAAAAGCACCCGCATCACAAGGGGTTTCCAACACTTGCGGATAGTCAACCTCTGCGTATTTTTGCACGGTTTTGGCCCCTTGCCAGCCGGCCACTTGCATCCACTGTGCGTAATCAAAACCACCGGATGTGTTTTTAACCGGCGCATTAAAATAACCCGGATAAAAAGTAAAACTTTGCGCCGGTGTGACATCATGCAAGGGGATCCAGAAATTAATCTGGCTCTGCGGATTGCCAAACCATGTATCACGGTGGGCCGCATAAGCACGTGTGGCCTGCGGGCTTTGGTGCCCGTCATGCATCACACAGCGCAAACGCAGGGCATCACGCCGCATATCTTCTGCGGGCAAGCCCAGTGCGGCTATAATGGCGCCCCCCGCCTGTGCATAGCGCGGGTGATGTTCAAGATCATGGCGCAGCTTCGCCAAGGGACGTTTCATATCATCAAAAATAAGACGGGTATGCACCTCTTGCAGGGGCGCACCAAATTCATTTTCAAGCGCGGCATGAATATCCTGCACAAGGTCCTGCGTCTGCAAAGTGGCGGGCACATGAAAAATCTCACCTGCATAAAGGCTGCGGCGAAAATCATCCGCTTTTGCCGGAATTTTATTTTGCATCATGCTTTTTTCCTTCCCGGGGTTTTCGCGCAACGGCAATGCAGCGCGGGCTTTGTGCCGTATAATCCGCGCCCGTATCGCTGCCGTAAAAATGAACACCCGTAAAGCCACAAGCTTGCAACAAACGCTGCAAATCGGGCGCTGTATAAAGCTTTGCCCCCGCGCCTTCTTGCGTTTCGGATTGACCTGCGGCATCAGTATAGCACCATGTGCGCACAAGCATTTCACCCGTCTTATCCAACCGTGATTGCCAGATGGAGGTTGCGCCATCTGGCAGAACATAACGGTCCGTCAGCACTGTTTGACCCGCAAAACTTGCACGCCTTGCCACGCTATTCATATAATCCAGCGCGAAATAGCCGCCGGGCAGCAAAGCATCGTAGGCACGTTGCAACATTTTAATATTCTCTGCGTCTTGCGGACTGTAACCAAAACTGGTCCACCAGTTAAACGCCGCATGGCAGGGTTTTCGCGGCACAAAACGCCCCGCATCATCTGTATAAAATCCACACATGGTCCCCGCGGTGGCGGCCCGCTTGCGCGCCGTATCAATATAAGAGGGCATCAAATCCACGCCCGTCACCTGCACACCCGTCTGTGCAAGTGCCAGCGAAATATCTCCAATACCGCAGCATTGGTCAAACACATGCATGTCTTTTCCAAGGTGCAGAACATCTGTCAAAAAAGAAACCGCCGCCGCAAGTTGCCGGGCATCCTTGCGTTGCAAATGCACTTCGGCAAAAGTGTCACTGAAAAAATTGGCACACCATTTTTGTGCTGAAACAGCCGGTGCGGCAAACAGTTGTGCAGACATGGCGAACCTCCCTGAAGCTTCCCCCACCACCCTAATAGATGGGAAATTCTTGATATGCTCTGATATAGCATATATATACTCTTATAGAGTATATATCAAGCAAAAAGACACCCGCCCATAAAAAAACGCCCCGGCAAATGCGCGGGGCGTTTTTCTATTCTTTATCCCCTTTCAGGGTCGGCTTTCAGGCGGCGGTGCGGCGGCTTGCATTTTTACGGGCAAATTTGCCCATTTTGCTGCCAGCCGGTTTACCGCGGGGACGGTCACCCATGCTGCCTTTGTCTTTTGCAGGGCCCGAAGGCTTGCCCGCAAAAGATTTACCCGCCGGCTTTTTACCAAACGGCTTGCTGCCACCTGGTTTTTTGCCAAAAGGTTTGCCTTCGCCGGCACGTGCCGGTGCTGCGCCATCACGTTCTTCAAAGCGACGTTTTGCACCAAAGCTGCTTGGCTTTTTACGCGCGCCTTCGCTCTGACCATCACGGTCGTCACGTTTGCGGTCGCCAAACTTTTTGTCTGCAAATTGCTTGTTGCCGAAAGGTTTACCGGCCGGTTTGCGGCGCGGACGATCTTCTGACGCGTAACGGCTTTCATCGTTATTGTCATTGGTCTTGCGGCGTGGGGCTGCACTGTCGCTGCGACGCGGTGCACGATCACCATCACCACGGCGCGGCGCATTGCCTTTATAGCTGCTGCGGCGCGGCGGGCCACTACGCTTGCGCATAGAAGATTCAGCCGCTTCTTCGCCCTTCAGTACTTTTTCATTCGGATTCATCAGGTGATAAATCGCTTTCCATTTCGCGCCGTCTTCGGGCGTGACGAAACAAACAGCTTCACCTTTTGCACCGGCACGGGCTGTACGGCCAATGCGGTGGATGTAATCTTCGGGTACCTGGGGCAGATCGTAGTTAATCACGTGTTCGATATGCGGAATATCCAAACCACGGGCAGCAACATCCGTTGCCACCAGAATGCGATATTCTTTTTGACGGAAATCTGCAATCACGCGGTCACGCTTGCTTTGCTTCAGGTCACCATGGATTGCTTCTGCACTATGTCCATCACGTGTCAGGCGGGTGGCCATACGGTCAGCACCGTGTTTTGTTTTCACAAAAACAATGACAGACCCTTGGCGTTCCGCCAGATGTGCCATCAGCATTTTGTATTTATCTGCAGTGTTCAGCCGCACAATTTCCTGTTTGATGCTGGGCATGGGCGTATGGGTATCCCCCACGGCAATACGCTCCGGCATATGCAGGTATTTTTTGGAGATTTCGACAATCTCTTTCGGCAAAGTGGCCGAGAAAAGCAATGTCTGACGCTCTTTCGGCATATGCTTCAAGATACGGTCAATCTGCACACCAAAGCCCATATCGAGCATACGGTCTGTCTCGTCCAATACCAGAAAGCCAGCATCGCGCAATTGCAGGCTGCGGCGTTCCAGATGGTCATTGATACGACCAGGTGTACCAACCACCAAACGCGGGCGGCCTTTCAACTGGTTCAACTGGCGGTACATGCTTTCACCACCGATCAGAAGCGCGGTACGAATACCTGCATCCGGCGGCAACATTTCGCGCAAGGATTTTAAAACCTGTGCGGCCAGTTCGCGCGTCGGTGTCATCACAAGCGCGGTTGTTTTGTCGGTCGTCATCAGGCGCTCAATCAGCGGAATGCCAAAAGCACCTGTTTTGCCGGTACCCGTCTGGGCAGAACCCAGAATATCGCGGCCTTTCAAGGCCACGGGGATCGCTTGCGCCTGAATGGGCGTCGGCGTTGTAAAATTCATACGCTGCAAGCACAGCAGTAAAGGCTGGGGCAAACCCAGCTTGGAAAAGTCAGTCATTATTATTTCCTTATTGGCCTTTAAAAAAAGGCAAAAACAAACCC
>Ga0209066_10000861_pt1 | contig 42447 bp, 58 predicted proteins | sample All_14_2_FD_187198 | JGI IMG/M metagenome (GOLD analysis project Ga0209066, IMG submission 187198) | Freshwater microbial communities in response to fracking from Pennsylvania, USA - Allegheny Zone_MetaG_DW_15 (SPAdes) (version 2) ... | reverse complement strand
GGCCTGCCCCTGCCCCTGGCCTGCTCCTGCCCCTGGCCTGCCCGCGCTGCGCGGTATCGCGCAAACGCGCAGTTTGATTGACCAACCAGGCCCGTTTGGTTGACCAACCAACGCCTGTTTGGTCGCCCAAACAATTCGGACTGGGTCCCTCTGGATTGATTTCCATGGCGGTCGCGGCAGCGCTCCATTTTCCTAGCTACAGGATTTTTCAATGATTTTAGTTATTTATGAAAATCCACGTATATTTAATGTAAGGTTTGACATTAACCAAACGCTTGTTGGCACAGTTTTTTATGGGACAAACTACTGTTTTTAGCATGTTGGGGTCGGCTATTTGACCAGATGTGACGCGACAAGAAGTACCGAAGTGGTGTATCCGGTCCCAAAACTTGAGCGAGGCAGGCCCGAAATGCGAAACGACGACATCCTCTACATGCAGACAGTCCTGGAGCGGCCAAAAAATAGGGCTTTGACCAAGGACCACTACTGCCCCGGGCAGAACGGCGACCAGGACGTGATACCCGCCGGCTTTGAGTGGGACGGTTCCAGCTCCGGGATACTCGCGCCTATCTTCCCCCGCCACAACCACCCTATTGCCTCCTGCCGACACGACTACCGCTGCGGTAAAGCGAAGTGCCCGGAGGACAGAAAATGGGCCGATGAGCAGTTCGAGAAAGACGTTGGCGAGACAAGTTGGTGGATCACCAAGAAGGTCGGGTATATCGGGGTTCGGGTTGGCGCGTTTTTCGGGATTGGGGTGAACTACTGATGTGGAACGATAAGGCCCTCGCAATTCCCTGTCTGGCGATTCTCGCCGTAGCCGAGTTCGTGTACGCCTACTTCGCGCACACACAGCCCCAGACCACCACGATCATCGCCACAGCCATGGCTGCGCTGGTCAGCGGCTCGTCCATGAGGGGGAAATGATGATCGGTCCCGTTGTCACAGGCCAAGAATTGCGCGCTATCCTCCAAGAGGAGTACCCGCGGGCCTACACACCGGCCATCGACCGCCGGTATTTTCTCCCTTCTGAAGATTTCGCCCGCAAGCAGCTCGTCGGCATGACGATCAAGGATTACGGGTTCAAGCCAGATGTCTTCGACTGCGACGATTTTTGCATGGTGCTCCTGGGCCGCGTGCGCGAGCGCCAGTTCAGGGAGAAGTGGGCGCACCCCGCGGCCATCGGCGTGGCTTTGGGCACTCTCAAGAATGGACAAAACCACGCTACGAATGTAGCAGTCACGGATATTGAAACGGTGGTCTGGCTGGATACCCTGGGCCACGACATGGAAGGTTTCAACCCCAGGCTTATCTGGATTTAGGAGGATTTTATGCCACTCGGAGATCGCGTTTTAGACAACGGCTTGACCGTGCTGGACACCGAGGCCAACCGCCTCGACATCTGCAAAACCTTGCCCACCACCTACGCCGAGGCGACCTCGACGTACACGGTTGGCAACAAGTTGAATCCGTCTATCGGCGCCCCGGCCGCGGCCACGCCGAACGGGCGCAAGGTGACGGTGGCCCAGATCACGGATGGCACCGTGACAGCGACGAGCACCGGGACCGGTGACGACGCCGAGTTCTGGGCCATCACGGACACGGTGAACTCGCGTCTGCTCGCTGCCGGGTCGCTGGCCGCCGGCCAGATGGTGACGAGCGGCAACACGTTCACCCTGGCCGCTTTCGACATCCGCATTCCGAGCGAGTGATGAGTTACTCTGAGCGCGGCCGCCACAACCCTTTTGACGCCTACATGGCCGGGGCGTGCTTTTGGTTTACGCCCAGGCAGCTCATCCTCCTGGGCGATAGGCTTGAAGGCTTTATCCCGGACGGCCCGGTGGACGCGGAGGCGTACCGGGACATGCAGGAGATGGTGGCGTATGAGTCCGAAATCAAACGAAAGAAATATCTCGGAGGTCAATTATGACCCATGCTGAAATCCGCGAGGCAGTCGCATCGCACCCTGATTGGGAGGGTAAAACCCATGGCGAGATCGCGGCCCTGCTCAACCAGCCGGTGGTCCAAGTGGTGTCCTTTCACGCTGGCATCGGGACGATTCTGTCCGTCCTGGGCCCGGTGGACGGACCCGCTGTGTTGAACCAGATCGAGTCCTTGAAAGCGGCCGACCCGGCCATCAAGTGGGGATGGTATCTCATCGAACGCGGCGACCTCGACTTCGGCGACCCTGTGACAAGGGCGATGATCGACAAGTTGGTGGCCGAGGCTGTCATCACCCCAGAGATTGGGGCGAAGCTGAAGGGCCTTGCCGAGCAGACCGTGAGCGCGAACGTGACCGCCCAGCAGGTCATCGACGCGATGGAGGGCATGTAAATGGCAACTGAAAAATGGGCTGCGTATACTTCACGCGGCAATGTCCTTTCGACCGAGTTGAACGCCCTCGCCAACGCTGGCCGCAGCGCCGCAGGCGTCGAGATCGACAACGGTGTGAACCTCGACATGTACGGCGTGCTGGAGCTTCAAGTGACTTTCGGCGTTGCCCCGTCTGCGGGTGGTTATGTCGAAATCTATATGGTCACTGCGCCTGACGGGACGAACTACGAGGACGGCTCAAACACGGTCGACCCCGGAACGCACAAGTTGGTTGACCGCATCCCCGTCCGCGCCGTCACGACCGCCCAACGGCTGACCGGACGCATGATTCCGCTGTTGCCGGAAAAGACGAAATTTCTGCTCTACAACGGCAGCGGACAGGCGTTCCCGGCTAGCGGCTCCACGCTGGCCCTCTACACCACGAACCGCACGGTGGCGTAATGCGCCCTGGAAGCTGGAATATAGATCGATCGCATCCGCTGGCCCAAGGGCTAGTTAGGGCGCTGCTTTTTTCCGAAAAAGTTGGCGGCCCAGTCGATGCTGTTACGAACGCGATATACCCGCTTGGCGGGGCGGCGCTCCCAACGTGGGATTATGGGGGGATGAAGTTTAACGGCGCTGTTGGGACAACGTCATATGTAGACATTGCCGACGGTCCAGTTATTGGCGCAAATCAAGATTTGTCTGTATTCTGTGCTATCCGTAACGCCGGTTATGCAAACGTAAGCCAGCACTATGGTGAGGTAATATATTGCGAGAGGGCCGCTACTGGCAACGACATATTTAAGGTCCAAATGGGCGGCACCATTTCATACGATAGGGGGTCGCGTGCGCATTTTATATGGAGGAACGATGCAGGAAATCTAATGGAAGTTCGCGGAGGCGAGATTGCGGACGGACTTCCGCATACAATCGCGCTAGTAGTTGCTGGTACTTCTGTGAAGTTGGTTACAGACGGAACGAGAATAGATAATGGTACGCGAGTTGTTGGTTCATTTACAAACGCCAACATAAAAAGCAGAGTGTGCGGTGATGCTGCGTCGTTGCCGGGGTCTAATAACGACGGTTATCTTGATTTATTATTGCTGTACAACCGCGCCCTCTCCCCCGCCGAAATAGCCATTCTCGCTGACCGCACCGACCCCATGCTCGGCGGCCTGATCGTTGAAGAGCGGCCTGTACTGTATTTCGACATGGGCGGGGCTGGCACGGACGCCCTGACAGCCAATGACCTTGTTGTCGGCGGTCCTGTCCTCGGCACCCCCGCCATAGGTCAGATTCACGCCCTCACCGCCCAAAGCCTCGTCGTGGGCTCTCCTGTCCTTGGCGCTCCTGCTCTTGGCCAGATTCACGCCCTCACCGCCCAGGACCTCGTCGTCGGCTCCCCGGTCCTCGGATCGCCGGCTATCGCGCAGATTCACGCGCTGACTGCTCTTTGGCTGACGGTTGGCGCCCCTGTTTTAGGGGCCCCGGCGTTGGGGGACTACTCGTTTCGTCCCGTGTTTGGGTCTACTCTTTCTTTTACCGCCGTTCGGGGCAGCCGTTTGGAGCTCATCGCTACACGGGCGGCCAACCCGCAGTTTGGGAGGCAATGATGTACGCGGGAGATTACCTAACACTTGAATTTACGGCGAAGGAAGAGTCCGGGGCCGCTCTGAACCTGACGGGGTTGACGCTGAAGTGGTCCCTCGGCAGGACCAGTGACGGCCCACCGTTGCTGGCAAAGACCATCGGCTCCGGGATTACGGTTACAGACGCCGCCGCGGGCAAATTCACGGTAGCCCTGGACCCGGCCGACACGCTCAAGTTCAGCGGAGGCTATTACCACGAGGCCAAGGCTTTTGACGTTTCGCGTCCGTACACGATATTCACGGGCCAGATCACTTTCGAAACCACCCTCATCCGATAGGAGCAGCGGATGCCGCCGAGCGATGACGACATCAAGGACCTCTGGTCTACCATCGACGACATGAGAACCATCCTGGCCAAGAATGGGATGTCCTTGTCCCGCATCGAAACCCTGCTTTCCGAGCGGTGCACCATCCGCGGAAAAACGCAGGAGGACCTGGAATCCCGGGTCAAAATCCTGGAGCAAAGACTCTGGTGGATGGGCGGGGCCGCGGCCGGGGCCGCCGCCGTGCTGAATTGGGTGTTGACGCACCTTTCCGGGGGAGCCCATGGGTAAGGTTGTCAATCAGCGCGAGCTGTCCGAGCTTCTGGGCGTGTCGTCCAACACCATCGCAGCTTGGCGCTCCGAGGGGATGCCCTGCCTGGCCACAGCCGGCAAGAAGGGCGAGTCTTCGCGCTACGATACCGAAGAGGTCTTCGAATGGGTCAAGGGCCGCGCGGCCCGGACGCAGTCCACGGACAACATCGACGCAAAGTACGAGCAGGCCCGCCTCACGAAGCTCAAGGCGGATAACGAGGCCCTGGACGTGGCCCTGAAAGAGGGCTCCCTCATCGAGGCCGCGGCCGTGGCGGATGTGTGGGAGCGCCTGCTTGGAAATTTTCGGGCTCGGATGTTGGCCCTGCCGGCGGCCCTGGCCGATGAATTGGCCGTCCTGGATGACCCACGCGAGGTCCAGGCAGTGCTGAAGGTTACGATGAATCAGGTACTTGAGGAATTGGCGAACACGGATGTTGACGAGATTTGCCCCTGCGCTGAAGAAAACATTACGCAGTAGCCTGGCCGTACTCCATCCGCCTGCGGACCTGACCGTCTCCGAATGGTCGGACAGGTTCCGCATGTTGTCGCCCGAAGCCTCCGCGGCCCCGGGCAAATGGCGCACGGACAAGGCGGAGTACCAGCGCGGCATTATGGACGCCTTCTCGGACGCCTACGTCGAAACCGTGGTCATCATGTCTTCGGCCCAGATCGGCAAAACGGAAATTGTTAATAATATCGTGGGTTACTTCATAGATCAGGACCCTTCGCCCATGCTCGTCGTCCAGCCGACGCTCGACATGGGCCAAGCCTGGTCGAAGGACCGCCTGGCCCCGATGCTGCGGGACACCCCCGCGCTTCAGGGCCGGGTCAAGGATGTGAAGTCGAGATTTTCCGACAACACCATCCTGCACAAGAAATTCCCGGGCGGGCATCTGACTGTGTGCGGCGCGAATAGCCCCTCTTCGCTCGCATCCAGGCCCGTCCGGGTTGTCCTTTGCGACGAGGTAGACCGTTACCCGCTGTCCGCCGGCTCCGAAGGCGACCCGGTCAACCTCGCATGGAAGCGCGCTACCGCCTTCTGGAACAAGAAGCGTCTGCTCTGCTCGACGCCCACGATCAAGGCGGACCCGGCCAACGGGACCGGGTCGCGCATCGAGCTGGCCTTCGACAACTCCGACAAGCGGTATTTCTTCCTGCCCTGCCCGCATTGCGGCCACAAGCAAGTCCTGAAGTGGGCCAACGTCCATTGGCCCGAGGGGCACCCCGAGGAGGCCCGGTACCACTGCGAAGAGTGCGGCGCCGAATGGTCCGAGGCGCAGCGCCGGGCCGCCATCCGGCACGGGGAATGGGTGGCCACGGCTCCCTTCCACGGGACGGCCGGGTTCCACATCTGGGAAGCCTACTCGCCGTTTTCCTCCTTGGCCAAGATCGCCATTGCGTTCATCGAGGCCAGGAAGATGCCCGAAACGCTCAAAACATGGGTCAACACCGTCCTGGGCGAATCATGGGAGGAAGAGGCATATCAGGTTGAGTCCACCCCGCTCATGGAGCGCCGGGAGGACTACGGCCCGGAGGTTCCCGAAGGCGTGGCGGTGCTGACGGCCGGCGTGGACACCCAGGACGACCGCCTGGAGGTGGAAGTGGTGGGCTGGGGCTTGGAGCATGAGTCTTGGGACGTGGACTACCGCATTTTCTACGGCGACCCGAACCGCCCCGAGGTTTGGCAGGACCTCCTGGACTACTTGAGGACGCCCCTTGTTCACGCCTGCGGGGCCCAAATGAAGATCGAGGCGACGTGCGTGGATACCGGAGGGCACTGCACGGAGGCGGTCTACCGCTTCTGCAAGACGAACGAGCGGCACCGCATCTTCGCGGTCAAGGGCAACCCGAACCCCGGCCAACCCATCGTGGGCAAGCCGAGCAAGCGCAACAAGGGCAAGGTCAAGCTGTTCCCGCTCGGCGTAGATTCGGCCAAGGAACTGATCTACTCGCGCCTGCGGATTCAGGAGCCCGGCCCCGGGTACTGCCATTTCCCGCTGGACCGTGACCAGGAGTTTTTCGACCAGCTCACCGCCGAGAAGCGCACGACGAAGTACGTGCAGGGACGGCCGAGGTTGGTCTGGACGCAAACACGGAAGAGAAACGAGGCCCTGGATTGCAGGGTTTACAACGTGGCCGCGTATCTCATTTTGAAACCCTCCATCCAGGCGCTCTTGAAGCGCCTGGCGGCGCGGGCCCAACGGCAAACAGTCCCTGCGCTTACCCCTGCGCCCAAGCCGGAGCCGCCGGTGCTGCACGAGGAGAAAGTGCCGGAATCCGTCGTACCGAAGAAACGTGTAACCCGTCGCCGTAGCGGCGGATTTGTGCATGGGTGGTAACTATGCCGACGCCTGAATCTTTCATTCGAGGGCTGAACGTGGATTGGGTCCTGGAATCCGCGCAATACCCGGCAACAGACGGGTGGGTGATCGAATACGCCATCGTGAGCGCCACGGAACAGCACTCTTTCACGTCCACGACCGTGGACGGGAAGCACAAGGTCGTTCTTGACGCTGCGACAACGGGGGTCTACGGGGCGGGAGAGTATTTCTATCAGGCGGTCGCCAAGAAAGACACGTCCGCCTACCCGGTTGAAACGGGGACGCTCCTTGTCAAGCCCAATTTCAAGGACCTGACTTCCGGCTACGATGCTCGGCCGCACGTCAAGAAGGTCCTGGACGCCATCGAGGCAACCCTGGAAGGCAAGGCCAGCAAGGACCAGGCCCGCTACATCATCGGGAGCCGCCGCCTGGACCGCTACACCTTCGAGGAACTGCTGGTCCTGCGGGACAAGTACAGGGCCGAGTGGAAGTCCTACCAGCGGGCCGAGAAGCTGAAGCAAGGGATCGGGGGCCGAAACGTCGTCTTGGTGAGGTTCTAAACTATGGGACTCTTTGATATTTTCAAGCGCAAGAAGCCGCAGTCGAAGCCTCGCCCTTACGTTGTCCGGGCCTACGCCGGCGCCGACGGGGGACGCCTCTTCGGGTCCTGGACCGCGACGGACAGTTCCGCCGACGAGGCCGTTCAGTACCGGCTTCGCACCCTTCGAAACCGCGCCCGGCAGCTCGCCGAGGACAACGAGTACATCAAGCGGTACCTCTCGCTTCTGAAGACCAACGTGGTCGGCCCCAACGGTGTGATCCTCCAGGTCAAGGCCAAGGACTACCGCGTGGACGGCACCGCCAAGCTCGACACCAAGGCCAACGCCTGGCTGGAGGAGGGCTACAAGAGGTGGTGCAAGAAAAAGTGGTGTTCTGCCACCCGCCGCCACAACATGGTCACGATGCAGAACCTTGCCATTTCCTCGATTGCCCGGGATGGCGAGGTTTTCGCTGTTCGGGTTCGGGAGAAGGACAAGAGCAACCCTTACCGCCTCTCTGTCAAGATGCTCGAAGCCGACTACCTGGACGAGATGTACGATTCCGAGCTGACCAACGGCAACATCATCCGCATGGGCATAGAGCAGACGCCCGAAGGCCGGCCAGTGGCCTACCACTTCTTCAGGGCCCACCCTGGCGACCGCAAGGGCATGGTCACGATGAACGAGCGTGTGCGCGTCCCGGCCGAGGACGTGCTCCATCTGTTCCTGCCGGAACGCCTGTCCCAGACCCGCGGCGTGCCATGGTTCCACGCCTCTCTCCGCAGGACCAAGATGTGCGCCGGCTACGAGGAGGCCGAACTGGTTGCGGCCCGCGTGGGCGCGAGCAAGATGGGCTTCTACGTCAACCCTGACGGGGACGCCGGGGAGTACGGAGAGGAAGACGAGAATGGGGACTTCGTGGAAGAGATGCAGCCGGGCACATTCGGGGTTGTCCCACGAGGCTACGACTTCAAGGAGTGGGACCCCAAGCACCCGGCTGACGCCTTCGACAAGTTCTTGAAATTCAATCTTCGCGCCATCGCCGCCTCGCTGAACGTGGCGTATCCGAACCTGGCTGCGGACCTGGAGGGCACGTCCTACAGCTCCATCCGCCAGGGTACGCTGGACGAGCGTGACGTATGGACGCTTCTGCAAAATTGGCTTATCGCCGAACTCATGGAGCCGGTCTATGAATGGTGGCTTGAAGCCGCCCTCATTACCCAGACAATCCCGCTCCCGTTGGCGAAGTTCGACAAATTCAACGCCCCCGTGTTCCGCGGCCGTCGCTGGCAGTGGGTTGACCCCGAAAAGGACGCGAAGGGCGACGAGGTGGCCATGCTCAACGGCTTCAAGACGTTGACCCAGGTTGTGACCGAAAACGGTGGCGACATCGAGGAACACCTCGCGGAACTCGCTTTTGAGAAGGAAAAGCTGGAGGAACTGGACATCCAGCTTCCCTATCTCTCACCCAAACAGCCCACGCAGGCCCAGGAGGAAGGCAATGCCGGAACAGAAAACCCTAAAGAGTAAGGCGCTGTTCAGGGACTTTTCCCTGGATCGCACCGCTGTCGATGAAGAGGCCAGGACCGTAAGTATTTCCTTCTCGTCCGAACACCCGGTGGAACGGTGGTTCGGAACGGAAGTGCTCGATCACGCGCCCGAGTCGGTCAACCTTGGCCGGTTGAACGACGGGGCCCCGCTGCTGCTCGGGCATAATTGGGACGACCAGATTGGGGTCGTCGAAAATGCGTCCATCGGCGCCGACAAGGTAGGCCGCGCTCTCGTCCGCTTCGGGAGAAGCGCACGCGCGCAGGAAATCTTGCAGGATGTCATCGACGGGATCAGGACCAAAATATCGGTCGGCTACCGCATCGACGAAATGGTCCTGGAGAAGTCGGACAAGGAAACCGGCGACACCTACCGGGCTACCCGGTGGACGCCGCACGAAATCTCCATCGTCCCCATTCCAGCCGACCCCAGCGTCGGCGTTGGCCGGGGCGCGGAGGTCGAACACGAAATCGTCGTCCGGGGCCTTCCCGGCGAAACACCCACGGAAGAATCCCCCGAGGAGGAAAGAGAAATGCCTGACATCACTGTTGAAGAAGTCCGCAAAACCGAGGCCGCTGCCGTCCGCGAAATCATCGCCCTTGGCGAGAAGTGCGATTGCCGCGAAGACGCCATGAAGTTCATCGCCGACGGGAAGTCCCCCGACGAGTTCCGCCAGTTCGTGCTGGAATCCAAATGGGGCAAGACCGGCGCCATCCGCGAGGTTCAGGACACCCCTGATCTGGGCCTGACCGAGAAGGAAGCCCGCAGCTACTCGTTCCTGCGCGCCATGAACGCCGCCGCTTCCGGCGATTGGAAGCAGGCCGGCTTCGAGATGGAGTGCTCCCGCGCCATGGCCGACAAGCTGAAGCGCGACCCGCAAGGCTTCTTCATCCCGCACGACGTTATGACCATTGACGGCAAGCGCGACTACGTGTCCATCGGTCTGATCAACAGCACCGGCGGAAAGACCGTCGCCACCGACCTTCTGGCCGGGTCCTTCATCGAGATGCTTCGCAACTCCATGATGGTCAAGCAGATGGGTGCCCGCACCCTGGCCGGCCTGGTTGGCGACATCGCCATTCCGCGGCAGACCGGCGGCGCGACGGCCTACTGGCTGACTGAAGACCAGAACTCCACGGATTCCGTGCAGGCTTTCGATCAGCTCACGATGACCCCGAAGACCATCTCCGGTCAGACCCAGGTCACTCGCAAGCTGCTCATGCAGTCCAGCATCGACGTGGAGAACCTGATCCGTCAGGACCTCGCCACCACCCTGGCCCTGGCCATCGACGTGGCCGCCCTGCACTCCGACGGCACCGGCAACCGTCCCAAGGGCATCGTCGGTACCTCCGGCATCGCTACCGTGGCCCTCGGCGCCAACGGCCTGGCCCCGGCCTACGCCAATATCGTGGACATGGAAACCGAGGTTGCCGTGGACAACGCCCTGTTCGGCAGCGTGGGGTACCTGACCAACGCCAAGGTTCGCGGCACGCTGAAGAAGACCTTCATCAACACGACCGGCGGAGAAACTCCGGTTTGGCAGAAGGGCGAGGGCCCGGGTTGGGGCGAGCTGAACGGCTACCGCGCCGGCGTGTCCAACCAGGTTGCGAGCAACCTGACGAAGGGCACCAGCTCCGGTGTGTGCTCCGCCATTTTCTTCGGAAATTGGGCGGACTTGCTGATCGGCATGTGGGGCGGCCTGGATGTGATCGTCGATCCTTACAGCGGTAGCTCCAGCGGTCGTATCAAGGTCGTCATGTTCCAGGACCTCGACATGCTGATCCGCCACCCCGAGTCCTTTAGCGTCATCCTCGATGCGCTGACCGCCTAGTGCTGACGACAACCAACGCGGGGGCGCTCAATGGAGCGTCCCCGCGCAACGATAACGAGGGGAATACCATGAAATGCAAAGCACTGCGTAGCTTCCTGCACAAGGGCGAGGTCATCGAGGCCGGCCAGATCGTGGACATCCACGAGTACGAAGCGGCCACCCTGATCCGGTTTGGACGCCTGGCCGAGGTAGCCGAAGACCCGGCCGCCGACCTGTCCGCTATGAAGAAGGACGAACTCCTGGCCCTGGCCGCCGAGCGCGGCATCGAGGCCAACCAGACCATGAAGAAGGACGAAATCATCGCCCTGCTTCAGTTTTGAGGTGAAGTATGCCCGTTTTCGCGCCTGAAGACCTCCCCATGTTCTTCGAAGATTTCGGCGAGGTAGCCACGTTCAAACGCCGTGGTAGCTCCGCGGGCCAGACAGTGCGCGCCTCCTTCGATGAAGGCAAAGCCCTTGGTATGGGTGGGGACTCGGGCGAGGACGCGGACGAAATCATGCGCCCTGGCCTTGGTGAATATACCGTGATCTACCTCGGCCAGGACCAAATTTCCACACGGCCCGCCTATCAGGACAAGGTTGTCCGGTCTGGCGGCGACGTGTTCACGATCATGCAGGCGAAAGCGGAAGACGGCCTTTGGAAGGTATGGGCCGTGTCCGACGCGAGGGCTTCGTTCTGATGGCCAAGGTAATCCCGCTCTATAAGACGAACGACGCCGCCTGGGTGAACATCGAGGACCTGGCCACGCCATACCTTCGGTATCTCCAGGCGACGTTCCCGCGCGAGATGAAGTCGGCCATGAAGTCCCTCGGCTGGTTTCTGCGCGGCAAGATCGTCGAGGGCCTGCAAACGTCGAGCCCGGGCGGAAGACGGCTTGCCCCGCTCTCGCTCATTCAGCGGGTGCGCCTCTTGGACGCCGTCAAGACCATCAAGCGCCGCAAGAAGCGCGCGGATTGGGCGCGGGGGACCGGAGCACGGGGCCGGTATAGCCATTTTGCCTATTACACTCCTGCGCGCGTTCCCGGCGGGGCTACAGAGAAGCCCTACGGCCGGAAGATGGCCAAGGCCGTCAGGTATTTCTATGACGACCCCGCAAAGTCGGTCCACATCGGGTGGATCACATCTACCGCGTCCTCCTTCGGCCGGGCCTTGGCCGCCGGCAGGCGCGGCGCGAAGCACCAGTGGGAGAACATGGGTTCCCAGACCGTGACCGCCAGGATGAGCAAGCTGTTTGCGGCCGCTGGCATATTCGTGAAGCCCGGCAAGCAACTGAAGACACCGGCCCGCCCCGTGGTGGACCCGATTTTCCAGAAATACAAGGGTGAAATTCCGCGATACCTTGAAGACAAGGTGTCCAAGTGGCTTGCCCGCAGCCTTTCCAGATCGCTCACCTACACCGCGGGGCGCGCCATCATGGGCAACACCCCCGCCTTCCGCTACATGGCGAGGAACGCAGCATGATCGCAATGCGAGACATCATGGACCGGTTCGCCACCACGTTGGCCGGCACCGCCGCGCTGGACGCCTGGTGTCAGGCCAAATTCGGCAAGGACGCCACCATCTACGTCGGGTTTGATGTGCGCGAGCCGCCCGGCGAAGCCGACACGCCTTTCATCGTTATCCAGCCAGGCGCGGCCAGCGAGGGCGACGAGATGGGGATGTTCAGCTACATCGTGACCGTGGATTGGGGCATCGTTGTCGATACATCGACCACCACGGGCCAGATCAAGGAAATGGATGGGCTCAAGCTCTCGGATGAGCTTGGACGCATCATTCTCGATGCTCTCCGGGGGGCGAGCAGCAACGTGTCGCTGTCGTCGTGGACCTACACGATTGAGCCGGTGGAGTTCTTCCCCATGATCTTGGCCGGCGTGTCTTTCACCATCAACGTCCCGCACCTCATTGGCGGGGCCGTAGCCCTCTAGGAGGACCGAACCATGTCAATGGCAAAAGGCTATCTGTCTACCCTCGCCCTGGATTTTGAAACCACGTTCGGCGTCGATCCCGGCGCCCCCAACGGTCTGGCCATGCCGATCAACAGCTTCGACGTGAAGGCCAACCGCAACCTCAACAGTGCCCAGACCTTGACCGGCAACCGCAACCCGGTTGAGCCCTTCGCCGGCAACACCGTGGTGAACGGCTCCGCGGTCATCCCCGTGGATGTGCTGGCCATGGGATACTGGCTCAAGGCCATGTTTGGCGCGCCGACCACCACGGGCACCGGTACGTACACTCACACGTACAAGATCGGCACGAGTCAGCCGTCCATGGTCCTGGAAAAGAAGTTCGCCACCTCGACCCCGACCTATGCCAAGCTGAACGGCTGCAAGGTCAGCAAGTTCTCCATGGCCGTCGGCGGTGACGGCGAACTGACCGCAAACCTGGACATCGAGGGCGCGAAGGAAACCGTGGGCGCCACCGCGTATGATGCCACCCTGACGGCCATCGCGTTCACGCGCTTCAACAATTTCCAGGCCACCCTGAAGGAAGGCGGTTCCACCTTGGCCAACGCCACGGAGTTCAGCTTCGACCTCGACATGGGCCTGGATACCGAGGTCTTCGTTATCGGCGGCAGCGGCCAGCGCGGCGACATCCCGGAAGGCATCGTAACCGTTTCCGGCGCCCTGAAGCTGCTCTTTGAAAACACCACCCTGCTCAACAAGGCCATCAACTCCACGGAAACATCCCTGGAACTGGCCCTGACCAACGGCACGAACGTCCTGCGCTTCACCTTCCCGGAAGTCCTGCTCCAGATGCAGACCCCGGGCATCACCGGGCCCAAGGGCGTCATGCTTGAACTTCCCTGGACCGCGTATTATGGGAACGATGCAGGCGCGAGCGCCATCAAGGTGGAACTCATCAACAGCCAGGCGTCTTACGCATAAACTCTAACTGATTGAGGGGCACAACTATGGCAAAGAGTTTCGAATCCAAAGCCACCGGAATTACATTCGAAGTCCGCCCGCTGACCCGCGGGGAAATCCGCAAGCTGCGGGAACAGGGCGTGGACATCTTCAACTTTGACAGCGAGGCCGCCCTGCGGAACATCGACCCTATCCTGGATATGGTGTTCCCGGGCAACGCCAACCTCGACAACCTCCCGTTCCAGGAAGCCACGCTGGTCTACCGGGCCATCATGGAAGAGACGTTTGGGACGGAGGAAGAGGTAAAAAACTCGTAGCGGTTTGGGGGTGGGTAACTGGCGACGGGGCAGAATACTGCAAGACCTGTCGCCAGACCCAGGCCCAAACCGGAACTGTTGAAGATTGCTGCGCGTGCGAGGGCAGATGCCCGGACCTCGCCGCTTCGAACAAGGAAGCCTGGACCCTCTTGACCTGGGGTCAAACCCAGATGAGGGCCGGCGGATTTGGTGTGATGGGGTTCGACTATTTGGCCCTGCGGATGGTGGCCCAGACTCTCGGCATCTCCATCCGGCCCGCCACCTTGCGGAAGATTCAGGCGGTGGAACAGGTGATCCTGAAAAAGCAGGGAGAAAAGAAGGATGGCTGACAACACCGTCAGAATCATAGTCGGGCTCAAAGACGATTTCAGCCGCGGTATCTCCCGCGTCACAAACTCCCTCGAAGACATGCGGCGGCGGGTTTTCTCGCTACAATCCGCCCTCGCTGTCTTTGCCGGCGGCGCGGTCCTGAAGGGCTTCGTCGATACGGCCGCCCAGATGGACAAGACGCTTGTTCTGCTCAAGCGCTTGGAAGGCAGTTCCGAGTCGGCCAGGGCGAGCTTCAACTGGATGCTCGACTTCGGCCGGAACAATGCCTCCGTTGCCACCATCAACGAATTTCAAAACGCCTTTGTCAAGCTCAAGGTTGCGGGACTCGACCCGGCCAAGGGCAGCCTCCAGGATTTAACCGACGCCGTGGCCGCGTTTGGCGGCGGCGCGGACGATCTCCAGAAGGCCACCATCGCCGTCTTCCAGATGGCGGGCAAGGGTTCGATCAACATGGAAGAGCTGCGCCAGCAGCTCGGCGAGCGCATTCCTACGGCCATCAAGATCATGGCCCGGGAACTCAACATCCCCGAGGAGCGGCTCAACAAGCTGACCGAGACGGCTTCCATTACTGGGGACCGCACGAGGATCGCCCTGGAGGCCCTGTTCCGCGGGTTCCGCAAGGACTACGGCGGCGCGGCCAAGGACCTGTCCACGACTTGGGAGGGCATGATAAACCAACTCAAGGTGAAGTGGGAGCTGTTCAAGATAAAGGTCATGGACTCCGGCCCGTTCCAGAAGCTCAAGGAAACGCTTCAGGAGTTCATCCGCTGGCTGGATTCGCCCGAGGGTATGCGGGTGATGGAAGCGGTGGCCAAGGACATCGCGCAGTCGTTCTTGGACATGGCCACCGCCGCGAAAGCCGTGGTTCAGAACATGGACAAGATCACGGAGGCCATCGGCGGCATCATCAAGAAATGGACCGACCTCCCGCAGGGGCTCCGGGACTTCATCGTGGCCGGCGCAGTTACCGCGTATGTCACCAAGAACCCGTGGGCGTCTCTAGCGGCGGGGGCCGGGTACAGCCTGGAGATGGCACGCGAACGGTACGTCGTGGAGAATAATCTCCTCCCTCCTGTGCAGGGCAACACCGTTCGCCGGAAGATTCCGAAACCGGGTGACCTAGGAACGCCTGAAGGAGCCCTCCGGGCCTCGATGAGGCAGATGGACGACCTTGATGCCCAGCGCACCCGCAACCTCCAGCAGTGGGACCTGAACAAGCCGTACTCCTTCGATGCGTCCAAGTGGGGTGTCAACGCCGACAAGGCGGCCAAGCAGGCGGCCGCCGCCTTGGAGCAGTTCCGCCAGGCCGTCCGCGAGGTGAACAAGGAGTTTGCCGAGATTCAGGGCGACCAATCCGCCGTCTGGCTGGCCGAGTGGGAGGATAGGTTTCAGGACCTCCACACCCGAATTATGAAGGGGTCGAACGGCGCGGAGCGCGAGGCCGCGTTGGAACGGCTCAAGGCCGCCGACCAGGCAACCCGGGCGGCCATCACCGCCGGGTACAAGACCATGGTCGAGGCCAAGGAGGACGTGGACAAGTTCAAACGCGAGCTGGCCGCGTTCGACACGGACAACCCGCGCGAAGACGACCGCCTCAAGATGGAGGAACGGCTAAAAAAGCTGCTGGAGCTGAACCGTCAGAACGCGCAGTTCGGCATTACCGCATCCGAGGCGGAAAGGTACCGCGCGTCACAGAACGCGGCCTGGCAGAAGGAGCTGGACAAGCAGAACCTCGAAACCAAGAGGTCTTTTTACAATGAGTACATTCGGATCGCTGGCGAGGGCTTCGCGGTCATCGAGGATTCCATCCTCCAACAGGCCCAGGTGTTCCGCAACGCCAAGATCAGCGAGGCGCACATCGCGCAGTGGGTCGAGTACCAGAAATTGGAGTACAGCCGGGAATGGGCCGACGGAGCGAAGAGGGCTCTGCATGAGTACGCGCTGTCGGCTTCCGACGCGGCCAAGAACGTCCAGAACGTGATGACTATGGCCTTTCAGGGCATCGAGGACGCGGTTGTCCAGTTTGTGAAGACGGGAAAAATTGAGTTCGCCGACCTCGTGACGAGCATCAACGCCGAGATCGCCCGGCTGGCTTTCCGGTCTATGGCCAGCCAGGCGTATGATTGGCTCGGCGGGTTGCTCAAGACCGGGCTGTCCATGGCGGGCTCGTATTTCACGGGCGGGGCTTCCACTGCCGCCGGATCGGCCGGTGGCGGGTTCGGCTACGCCGGCGAGATGTCCAGCTTCTTCTCCCGTAACGCGAAAGGCGGCGTCTACAGTTCCCCGTCGCTCTCCGCATATTCTGGGGGCGTTTACAGCTCGCCGCAGCTTTTTGCTTTCGCTAAAGGCGCGGGGGTGTTCGCCGAAGCCGGGCCGGAGGCGATCATGCCGTTGAAGCGGGGCCCGGACGGCTCGCTCGGCGTTCAGGCCGAGGGGGGCGGGGAAACCGTCGGTCTTTTGCGTGAAATCGCGTCGGCGCTCAAAGCGCAGAAGGGTACCAAAGTTGTCAACGCCATCGGCAGGGGCGCCATCGCCAACGAGCTGAGCGGGTCCGAGGGCGAACAGGTCATTTTCAATCACATCCGCAGAAATCCGCAGGCTATCCGCAGGATGCTCGGGCTATGAGTTACCTCGTCTGGCCCTGGCGGCCGCAACGCGGGATGGTCGAAAGCCTCGAATGGCTGACGGACATCATCGAGGCCCACGACGGCACCGAGCAGCGCATCCGTGTGCGTCAGGAGCCGCGCCAGAGCTTTGATGCGTCGATCATGCTCGATGACCATGGCGAGCTCTCCAAGCTTCGTGTGGGCCTCGCTGCGTGGCAACACCGCGAATGGGGCTGGCCGTGCTGGCATGAAGCCGTCAAGCTGGCGTCGGTGCTCCCGGCCGCGTCCTCGTCCATCAGCATCGACACCACGGCGTCCGACTTCAGGGCCGGCGGGCTGGCCATCGTCCACCAGAGATCGTCGCTCTACGAGGTCGTGGAGGTCGAAACCGTGGCCGCCGGCTCGCTGACGCTGGTCGCGCCGACGACCATGGAGCACCCTGCAGGCGCGTCCGTGATGCCCCTGCGTATGGCCAGGATGGCCGGCCAGGCCCGGCGCGACGACTACGCCGTGGATGCGTCCCGCTACTCGGTCACAATGCAGGTCACGGACAACACCGAGCTGACGACCGAGGCTGCTGCAATGCAGTATCTTGGCTACGACGTGTTGTCCGATCCGCTCCTGATGCCGGGGGAGACGATGCCGCGCCAAATAGAGCGTCCTCTCGACATCCTTGACCCTGGCCCCGGAGCGTGGGCCACGTTCGCGCGGACAGACTATCCTGGCGTGACCACGGACCACAAATGGATGCTACGCACGCCTGCGCAGGCATGGGCGTTCCGCCGCTGGCTGCACCGCAGGGCTGGTAGGCTCAACCCGGTGTGGATTCCGTCGCGCACGCACGACCTTGCGCTTGCCGTCCAGCCGACTGCCACGGACACGACGCTCCAGACCAGCGACGTCAACTACCGCAACGTCGGACTGAATGTCCCGGGCATGACGCACATTGCGGCGTTCTCAGCATCGGGCGCGTTCGTCTGTCGCCAGATCACCGGGGCCGTTGCCGGGAGCGCGGGGCGCGAGAACCTGACCATCAGCGCGGCCCTGGGCTTCACGGACGTGGCCCGAATTTCCTTTCTCTGCCTGCATCGTTTCGCCGCCGACCGCGTGACCATGACGTGGGACCGCGTCGGCGTGGCGACCTGCAGAGCATCCATGACGGGGGTTGCGGCATGAGCACGTATTCCGATCTCGAATCCTCCGCTCACGGCGGGCGACCCGTCGAACTTTTCCGCTTCACCCACTGGCCGACCATCTGGACCTACTCCAGCGGCCCGGAGATTGTTCACGGCGGGGAAACGTATATCCCTTATCCGATTGGGCGCGACACCATGCAGCAGGTCAAGGAACTGAGCAAGTCGCCCCTGGAGGTGCTGATTCCGCGCACGAGCAAACTGTCGCTGCTCTACCTGGCCGGGAACCCCGAGCACGTCATCACCCTGACCGTGTTCAGGCTCCATGTGGGCGCCAGTGACGGCCCAATGGTCTACTGGAAGGGCCGCATCGTGTCGTGTGACTGGCCAGACCCAGCGACGGCGAAGCTCACGTGCGAGAGCGTGTTCACGTCGCTCAAGCGTCCCGGCCTTCGAGCCCGCTATCAGCGCATGTGCAGGCACGCACTCTACTCGGAACAGTGCGGCGTGGACAAAGCGGCCTATGCTGTGTCCGGGACCGTCTCGGCAATCAATGCGGCACGCACAGTTCTGACCGTGACCGCCGCCAACGCGCTGGCTGATGGCTGGTTTACGGGCGGGATGGCCGAGACGCCAACGGGCGGATTCCTTTTTGTGACCAGCCATGTCGGTTCGTCGCTCACGCTGGCGAACCCCTGCGCGCTGGCCGTGTCGGATGCCGTGACGCTCTATCCTGGCTGTGCCCGCAACCGCGAAACGTGCAAGAACAAGTTCAACAACATTCTCAACTTCGGCGGCTGGCCCTGGATTCCGTCCCGCAACCCGTTTGACGGGAGGAGCCTCGTGTAATGTGGGTCGAACTCGGTTTTTTCGTCGCATCGCTGGTCATCGGCTATATTTTCAGGCCCAAGGTCAAATACGACTCGCCGAAGCCTGGGACAATCGAGGCCAGGGCCATCGCCACAGCCGGGGCAGAAATCCCAGTGTTGTTCGGGTCCAGGGAAATCACCGGCCAGAACATCGTTTGGTGGGGCGACACCAAGACTGTGGCCATCAAAAAGAAGGGCGGCAAGAAATGACCGAGATCAGGGCGACCATGAAACATATCCGCCAGTGCAAGATGTGCTCACGCGGAACGAGGGCGTTCTTCGCTAGGCACGGACTAGACTGGTCCGAGTTTCTGCGCACTGGCGTGCCCGTCGCGGCCCTGGAGCAAACCGGCGATGCCATGGCCATACAGGTCGCACAGGCCGCACGAGCGGAGCAGGAGTAGCGCATGGGCGGCAGCAGCAAGAGCGTAACGGTCGGCTACAAATATTACGTCGGCATGCACATGGCGCTGTGCCACGGGCCAGTGGACAAGCTCGTGCGCATCATGGTCGGCGGGAAAAAGGCTTGGGTGGGCAATCACACCGGCGGGACCCTGGCCATCGACAAGCCGGACCTGTTCGGCGGCGAAAGGCGCGAGGGCGGCGTCAGCGGTCAAATTGACATTGAAATGGGCGCACCTGGCCAGGGCCAGAACTCATACCTGGCGGCCAAACTTGGCGCGGATCTTCTCCCGGCGTTTCGCGGGGTGTGCTGCGCCGTTTTGAGGCAGTGCTACATTGGTTTGAACCCGTACCTCAAAGACTGGGGTTGGCTGCTCCAGCGCATCCATACGCGAAAGAATGGTGAGACGCAGTGGTATGACGCCAAAGCAGAGATCGGGTATTATTTTGTTGACGATCAAATTCCGCCCACGACGTTACCACGCAAAGACCTGTTTTTGGTTGGGTCGCAGTGGAGATATAGAAATGTTCCACAGTCAGACGTTGATAGCTATATTGGGAACATGGCATCAACTGGATTTGGCCCGATAGTTAATAAATTACCTCATCCGTCTAGCGATTTGCCTTTTTTGAACGAGAGCGTAACAGCAACAACAATTCTTGATGTTATGGATAATTTATGGGCAGAAAAATACATATACGTTGATGATAGGCGCCCTGTCCATATATACTTTAAGCACGACAATTATCTTACCGTTTGGATTGATGGCGTACAAATTGCTTCCACTCTACTTTCTCCTTTTGTTTCGAAGTGTGTTTTCAATCCTACAAGAAAAACACACACGCTGACGGTTCGCGTAGTAGAAGCAAATCCTCCGGCAACTACAAATTATAAGTACCTTGACGCATATGCGTATCAGGAAGCCTCGGAAAGCGCAGGGCAATACCTGTTTGGCGATTTCGCGGACATGAACCCGGCCCACATCATCCGTGAATGCTTGACCGATGCAAACTGGGGCATGGGCTATCCCGAAGAAGACATGGGCGATTCGTTCGTGGTCGCCGCTGACAGGCTCTATTCCGAAGGCATGGGCATTTCGATCCTCTGGAGTCAGCAGACGAGCATCGAGGATTTTGTTGAAGAGATTATCCGCCACATTGACGCCGCGCTCTACGTTGACCGCACGACAGGGAAGTTTGAACTGAAGCTGATCCGCGACGACTATGACGAATCGTCGCTGCTCGTGCTGGATCAGTCGAACATCAGCCGTGTTGAAGGGTATTCGAAGCAAACACTGGCCGAACTCGTCAACGAAATCACCGTCACATACGATTCGAACGAGACTGGTCAAGCGGAAACGGTGACGCTCCAAAATCTGGCGATGATCCAGCAGCAGGGCGCGATCATCCCGGCTACAGTCGATTATCCCGGATTCGCTAACCAGGCCATAGCAGCCAGAGTCGCAGCTCGTGACCTCAAGGCCATGAGCACGCCGCTCGTAACGGCCACGATCTATGCCAACCGCGAGGCGGCTGGGCTCAACATCGGAAGTTGCTTTGTCTGGAACTGGCTCGAACAAGACGAGGACGGAAACGGCATTGCGACCTCGTACATCATGCGCGTCACAGAGATCGCGTTCGGCGACGGCGTGGACAACGTGGTCCGCATCCAGTGCGCCCAGGACGTTTTTGCGCTTCCGGACATCGTTTACGTCGAGGCCAAGCCGACCGAGTGGACCGACCCGTCAGTGGCGCCGCTCCCGGCAACTCCCCGCCTGGTCATGGAGACGCCCTACTACGAGATTGTGCGCCAGTTGGGCGAAGTTGATGCTGCGGCGAAACTGTCTGGATTGCCAGGACTCGGCTATCTGACGGTGGCCGCAGGGCGTCAGGCTGCGGAGATCAACGCCGAGCTGCAGGTTGATTCCGGCGCCGGGTACGTCGAGGGCGGGACGCTTGATTTCTGTCCCTGCGCGGCCCTGGACGGCGCAATCGGTCACCTCGACACAACCGCGACACTCAAGGACGGCGTGGATCTTGGCGAGTTCGTATCCGGCAGCCTGGCCCAGATTGGCGACGAGATCATTGTCATCGAGTCCATCGTGGGCGGCGTGGCCACGATCAGGCGCGGGTGCCTGGACACCGTTCCGGCCGCGCACCCGGACGGAGCCGCCGTCATCATCTGGGACGGCTACGTGGCCAGTGACGACATCGAGTATGTCGCCAGTGACGCGCTGGATGTTAAAATCCTGACGATCACAGGCCAGGGGCCGCTTGCCATCACAGATGCTCCGGTTGACTCCGTTGTGATGGGCCAGAGGGCTATCCGGCCGTACCCGCCTGCGAACGTCAAGATTGGCGGCAAAGACTACCCGCCCAGGGTCGTGGCCGACGACCTTGTCGGCATCGTCGCCACCTGGGCGCACCGGGACCGCCTGCAGCAAACCGGCGGCACCGTCCTTGGATGGACGGACGCGAGCGTCGGCCCGGAAACGGGCGTGACGTATTCTGCCAGGCTGGTGCGCACGGACACAGCGGCCGAACTCGCCTCGTCCACTGCCATCAGCGGCACGACTGTCACATTCACGCCTTCCTATCGCGGCCAGGTGCGGCTGGAAGTGTGGTCGGCGCGTGACGGGCTGAAGAACTTCCAGACTTTCTCACACACCTTCGATTACGTTTCGCAACTGCCCGTGTACCATGGCGCATCGCAGGTGTATCACGGCACAAACGAGGTTTACCATGAAATTTGAACCATTGCTTGATGGACCCGGCGGCACACAGTTCGCCGTTGCTCCTGACTCCATCGCCATGACCGAGGAAGTCTATGTCCTGACCGGCACGACTCCAAGCCTCGACCCTGACCTCGGCACTATCCAGACGTGGACACTGGCCGGCAACTCCACGCCCGCGGACACGCTCACCGATGGCCAGTCTATGACGCTGATGATTGACGACGGGTCCGCGTACTCAATCACATGGCCGACGATGACGTGGGTGGGAGGCACAGTCCCTGTTTTAGAGACCACCGGCTACACGATGATCGTCCTCTGGAAGGTCGGCACGACGTTGCGCGGCATGCTGGTCGGGACGGTCGTATGAAGCTGGCGAAGCGTTTGATGGCTGCACGCGGCGGCACGTGGAGTCTGGCGGAATCGCTGGCCGCACAGATCATCCATTTCGGGAAAGCGGCCTCGCTTACTGTTGATAGCGGCTTGATAACCTCCGCCGCAGATCAGTCTGCCAATGGTCGAAACGCATCCGCGTCTGGGTCAGCTCGTCCGACGCTTTACACTGACGTCTACGGCCACACCTGGGCTGACTTCGACGGCGTTGACGACTTCATGACGATTTCAGTGCCGCAGGTTGTCGGTTCCGGTATTTTCGTCGTGGTAGATACTACGGATTTGCAGGCAGGCGATAGGGCGTTGTTTGACAGGTCTGTGGGTGGCGCGCCGTACCCGCCGAATTTTTATGTTGGTCGCGAATCATATAATTACCAACCAAGTATTTTCTGGGGCTGGGAGTACAGGGGCTCTCTGGCGTCAGGGCTGCAAACAAAAGCCTTGCTTGAATTTAGGTTTGGGTCTGGCGACTGTGGCATACGATTAAACGGAGGGACGGAAAGCACCTTTTCATCACCATATAGTGTCATATCCACATGGACACAAATAAACAGCAACAGCACGCAGCGCTCAAAGCTGAAAATCGGCGCATATGCGGTTTTGAATTACGTTTACGATGCGGCGATAAGACAGAAAGTAGAGGGTAGGTTGCTCCATGATTTCGGCCTGCAATCGCTGCTTCCGGTTGGACACCCTTACAGAACAATCGCCCCGTGAGGTGACACATGATCCATAAAATAATTGACGGCAAACTGGTCCCAGCCAATCTCCGGGCCGACTTCCCGAACACATCCTTCTCCGCTGACCTCTCCCGCGCAGTCCTCCCCGATGGCTACGTCTGGGTCGCGCCATCCGCGCCGCCCGAGTGCGGCCAGTTTGAGCGCGTCGAGCCTGCCGAACCTGCGCAGATTGACGGCGTTTGGACGCAGCAATGGGCCATTGTTCCGTGGGCACCGGAAGAGGTGCAGGCGTGGCGCTCTGGCCTGTCCTGCGGCCCGCTCCAGCTTCGGCGCGCCCTGCGCCAACTCGGCATGATGGCGACCGTGCAAGCGGCCATGGCCCAGGCCGACGAAGAGACGCAAGAGGCCTGGGAGTACGCCAGCGAGATCCGGCGCGCCGACCCCATGATCGAGGCCGTGCGCGTGGCTCTCGGCAAGACAGACGAGGAGGTGGACAGCCTTTTCCTGCTGGCGCAGACGCTCTAGGAGGGCATCATGGCAGCACAGACAGACCCGCGCTTTGGCCTCGCATACGGCTGGACGCTTGGCGAGAATGGGTGGAACACCGGCATGGACGCGAACCTGCTCAAGCTGGCCCGCGTCGGCGTCCACCTTTCGGTCAAAGACCGAGACTTGGCCACGCCTCCGGCATCGCCCGCAACCGGAGACACCTATATCGTTGCCGACGCGGCAACCGGGGCCTGGGCCGGGAAAGAGGGTCAGGTCGCAATATGGTCAGGGTCGGCGTGGGTGTTCTACGCGCCCCGGATCGGGTGGGTGGCGTACATTGAGGACGAGGAAAAGTTGAGCGCCTACAAGGCGGCTGGGTGGTCTGCTGGAATTTCCATTTAACGCGCCGATAAACGCAAAAAAGCCCCACCCGCTTGGTCTGCGAGTGGGGCTTCTTGTCTGTCGATCATCTGACCACTCGATGCTCTTCTTGCGCTTGAACGCCTGGCACTCGGTCTTCTTGCAGTGGCTCGGCAATATGTGATTGTTCTTGGCCAGGAAGGTTTCCTCGCAGCAGACGCAAGTGACTTCAACGTAGCCCACGGCTCTGCTCCTCCTCAAGCTCCTGCACCATCAGATGGATGCACTCGCGGCAGAAGTTGTCCAGGCTCTTATCCAGCGCGCGCCGCAGCTCGTAGTCGGCCACAGCGTTGTAAATCAGGATGTCGGCCCGGGCCTGGCTCCAGGCGTCGATGACAAGGGCCGTTGTGAATACGCATAGCAGCGCCATAAAAAGAAGAACGACGCCGCCAAGGGTGTTCATTATCGTCAGGACCGACTCCATACGATGCCCTCCATTTGGCCGCATGGTTTGAGTTCGTGGCAGACGCCGCCCCGGTAGACGCACTCGGGGACCAGGAACCGGGTAAGCGCCGGGTCAACCGTGCACATCGCCTTGCGGATCAGGACCATGACCTCCCGGGTTTCCTGGCTGGCCTTGTGGCAAAGGCGCTTGCGGCCCATGTTGACGAGCGCCTGAGCGTTGACGAGCATGGCGTGGTTCGTCGGCGTCAGCCGGTTCGCAATCTCCTCGGCGCCCCTGTCCGTCCGCATGGTCTGCGCCCAATGTTCAACGCCTACTTTATGGCGGACAAAGTGGACAGAGACGAAGTTCGGAATTCCTAGCATTTCTACCCAGAAGAGTTGCGTGCGGATCGGGCTGTGCTCCGCCCGGTACAGCCTGTCCAGGGTTATTTCCGTATCGGCATGGCTGTGCAGCGTAAACTTGCACGCCTTCTGCGCTAGGCCGGTTCCTGTCAATTTCTGCACTGTCACATTCATCGTTACCACCTCTCTCCCCGTTTAACTTTGTAGATAAGGCTTTCGCTAACCCCGAATTCCTCCGCCAGCAATTGCACATTTTCTTCGCGTCTAATCCGTTTCACTTTCTCCTTGTCAAGTTTTCTACAGTGTTCACCTACGGCGGACAGGTTCCTGTTTGCTAGGTTTTCCCTCTTTGTAACCCACCTACAATTTTCTGGGCTGTACCAGCCGTCGTTGTCTATACGGTCAATTTGCAACTCTTGGGCGTACCCATTGCTCAACGCCCAAGATTTGAAGACCTGGTAATCGGACCAAGCGGGGCAAACGCGCACTCCCCGCCCGCCGTACCGCGAAAACCTGGTGCTTTTCGGGTTTGAACATCGCTGGTGCATACTCCTGAATACAGCGTAAATTTTACGATGCTCGGAAGGATTTTTCTTTTTCGCGTCTCCATGTTTCAACGGCTTTTTATTTTTTGCACACCCGCAGCTTTTCAGTATTGCTACGTTTGACGTGCAGTGCTCGAATTCCCGTCCACAGTTCAGGCACCTATACAAGGCAAATCTCCTAGCCCGCCCAGCATATGCACGCATGTCCAAATCTTTGATATGGGCGACGTTCATAGGTTTCCTCCTGTTTCCAGTAATATCTTTCTGGCTCGTTCCTCCCACTCCGGGAACACGCCGTGCACTTGGGCCGATTCCACCAGCGTCCGAAGCTCCTTGAACCAGGGGTGCCCGCGCATCTTGCGCTCGAATTCAGCCTGGGCGGCCGCGTCCTGCTTGGCCCGGGCCATGTCGTAGGCCCGGGCTCTTTTCACACGCCGCTCGTACACCTCGTAGGGGTCGTGGAACTTGCAAAACCGCGTCCCGTCAGGGTACTCGCGCGTTGCGTTCATGGAACATCGTTTCCATTCCTTGGTGGCCTTGTCGAAGACCTGTCCTTGGCATCGCATCCATGTTCTCCTTGGGCCGCCAGCAACTCTACGTGGTAGGCAACGCTCGCGCTCAACTGCTCCACGAGTTCGAGGTGCTGGATGATTTCCTTCACGAGCCGGTTGGATACCGGCTTGCCCTGCTTCAAGGTGTTGATGAGGTCCCTTGTCGTCACTTGTACCGCAACCTCAACCGCGTTTTGAGTTCCGCGACCTGGGTTTGGAGTCGCATGATTTCCTTCTCCTTCTCGGCCACGACGCGGCCGGCGGCGAGGACGTAGCCGCAGTAGTCTTCGAAGTTGCAGGCCGCGCACAAGTTCTTCTCGATGGATTCCGGCGTCCTGCGGACGCCAAAGCAAGCCGGGTATTTGCTCATGTTTCACCCTTTGCGATACCGGGTTCCTCGCCAACCAGCGGCGGCGACGGGCAGACCATCCGCCCACGAGGGCACGACCGACAACAGGTGGCCGAACTCCTCAACCGATCCATGGCCAACCGGATGCTCGGAGAGCACTTCGTCGTGGACCGTCAGGACCACAGGGTACCCATGTTCCTCGACCCGGAACATGCCCTCGACCATCACATCCCTGGACAATGCCTGGACGCAGTTTTCTGTAAAGAGGCCACCATAACCCTTTGATTTTACAAACTTTCCAGTCTGCGAATCGGTGGCCATGTAGGTGACGACGCGCTTGGTTTCGCCCCAAGGCATCTCGGCCTCTTCCAGGGCTGGGAACGGGTAATGGAGGAGCCGGCCCGACGGGAGCCGGCAGAGCAGGAAGCGGCCGTCCTGGGACAGCTTGTACGCGATGGCCCGGTAGCTGTAGGCTTTGCCCGGGTGCGCCACGGCCATGAGCGCGGCCTCCTCCAGCGAGTACCACAGGGCGACCACCATGGGGTGGGCCTGGCGCCACAGCTTCACCAGCTCGGCCGCCTGGTCGTCAGGCACCTTGACTCCGTAGACCGCGGCCATGGATTGGAAGGCCCCGACGCCGCCCTGGTACCCGCAGTTGTGGACGATCAGGGGTCCGCGCTCCGTGAGCACCATGAAACGATTACGCGGCCCGCAATTTACCAGATCGTACACCATACGGGCCCTTGCATCTGGCCTGCTCTTCGATGATCTCCTCTGGGGTACGCCCTTCCCGTATCTTTCGAAGGACGGTTCCGACCCGGGCGTACCCGGGGCAATGTTGTTTCCAGAACTCGGTTCCAGACATTCGTCGTCCTTGGTATTCAACCCAGTTGGTGTTCGTTCGGTTGTGTTGCTGACGTTGGATGGACACGAAGCGCAGATTTCCCGGTTCATACCCTTGGTTGTTGTTGATTCTGTCGATGGTAAGCTGTGGGTCGGTGCACCCAGGGAGAGAGGCAAGGTATCGGAGGAACGCATGTCGGTCTTCAACCCATGGTTTGAACACGGTGATACCCCGCCCCCCGTACTGCGGAAACTGCCGGTGGTTTTCGTCAAGGCATCTCCCGTAGATACTGGAGATTCTGCCATTGAGGCGTCTTCGAATCCCTGGTGGAATGTCCCCGTACCTGGTCCTGGTTTCTGCTGCCTTTGCTCGTCCGCAAGTTGAACACCGGGAAGTCGCTCCTTTTCGAAGATTCGACTCGGCCACCACAATTTCCCGGCCACAAGAACACCTGCACTGAATGCCTCTGCATCCGCCCATTTTTCCGCGCATGATGGCAATGACGACAAGCTCGCCGTATCGAGCGCCGATTGCAGGAGACGGGGTTCTTCTTTCAAATCTTCCGCAGTTGCCCATTTGTCCTCCGTTACCCACACGTCCCCCATGAGGAAAAGGTGGTCTGGTGTTACCTCAATACCCAAGAGCCGTACACATTCTTTTACCCCTCGTCCAGCGATCCCGCCGTGGGCTACAAACTCGACTCCGTCCCACACGCGGTCAGTTTTTGTTATCAATACCAACGGCTTCCACCCAGTATCCGTCAATACCGGGGTGTCACCGGCCAGGCACGCAAGCTCCATGACCTTGCCGATCTGCCGGTTGTCGCTCGTCACGGATTCGACTGGGATGTTGAAGGCCCGGCTGTAGGCCAGCTTGTAGTTGTCCTCGCCCTCCCCCTTGTCGTAGGCCCGGAAGGACTCGACCTTCCACTCCTCGCCCGCCAGCCATGCCACGCCACGGCCCTCGATGTTGGAGAAGTCCGCGCAGGTGAACTCTTTGCCCTCCCCGGGCGTCAGGACGCCGCGCAGGCAAGTGGAGGCCACGGCCATGGGGTCGCCCCAATACGCCTTCACGCCCTCGACATCGTCCATCAGCACCATTTCGATGGCCGGCTCCGGGTCCTTGAACTTCCCGCGGGGGAAGTTGTGGGGCTGGATGCCCCGGCCCGAGAACCGCCCCGTGCCCGCCCCGTGGTACAGGATGGACCCACGAACCCGTCCATCCATCGACGCGCGGTTGAGGATCGCTTCGTACTTGGCCACGCTGGACAGGGCCAGGGACCGGCGAATTTCCAGCAGGCGCCGGGCCTCGCCCTGGACGCGGGGGTCCTTCAGGGCCGCCAGCACGGACGACGCTTTCACGTCGGCGAGCTGGAGGTCGTCGGGCAGGGATTTGTTGACGTGCGCTTTGAACTTGGCGGTTTGGCGGGGGCTTTGCACCTCGCCGTTGGTGATCGTGGCCAGGTCGTCCAACAGGTCCGCGGTGTGCTGCTCGACCATGGCGACCATCTTGTGAGCGAGTTCCGTGTCTGTGTTGAGTCCTCGGGCGTTGATTTCCTGATCCATTTGCCAGACCCGCAGTTCGCGGGCCGGTAGGTCGGCCAGGGCCTTGGACGCCGCGTGCTCCGCTTCCACGTCCTGGAGGCAGTACCGACACAGGGCCAGGATGTCGTCGGGGTCCTCGTGCCAATGAATGAGCGCGTCCGCATCCATGACGTTGCGCCATTCCCAATCCTCGGCGTGGTGCCACCCGTAAGCAATGGTTTCGTAGAGGGAAGCCTGCATTTCCTTCAGGTCTTTCCACGGGATGGAGTATTGATCCTCGAAGGGCTTCCACTCGGCCCGCACCAGCTTCTTGGGCCGGCACATCTTCCGCATGATCGCGGCGCCAACGTCGTCCTTCTGGACCTCCACGCCCAGGACTTTGCAGAGTTCACCCAGGCCGCGGGGGAGCGAGTGGTACGACGCCTTGGCCAGGGAGCAGCGGAGCTTGTCCAGGGGCAGCATGGGGACGCCGTATTTGCGGGAGAAACAGTTCTGCCACATGGCGCGCTCGAAGGACGCATTATGTGCCTCTATTTGTTCAGCTTTTTGGATTAAATCGGTGATTTCGTCGAGGGTTATCAGGGGGAGTTCGTCTGCCAAATCCCATCCGGCGTTGGACTCCACCTCAAGGTGGTGCGCGGCGGCAAAAGCCAGTTTCGGGTTCACCCAAATCCGCCCCGGTTTTTCGTCTTCCTTCACCGCCAGGCACATGATGTCCGTGGTCGGGTCCTCGGAGTAGACCCACTCGCCGCAGTCCTTCAGGTTGATGCAGGACCGGGTTTCAAAGTCGATTGTGAGCTTCATCCCTTCGACCTCCCGAGGTACGCCAACACGCACAGGCCCAACACGCCGATGATGCCAAACACGATGACCTGGGCCAACAGGTAGGTGGACTCCAGCGGGAGCCGGTGGAGCCGGGCCATGTGCTCGGCCAGGTTGACAACACAGAACCATGCGATGTGCCAGAACACGATAACGATGCAAATAGTTGTGATAATTCCGATTATGAATTTCATAAGTACCTCCTTTTCGCGGCATCCGCCCCGGACGTACAGACAAGCACGTTTGCAACCGTGCCTGGCTGGTGGCGCCAGCCCCCGGGGCGGGTAGCCCGGAAAAGAGGGAGCCCCGAAGGGCTCCTTGCTACTCATCGCCGGGCGGGACAGGATCGCGGCCTTCGACCGGGAGCCCGAGCAGCTTGTTCATTTCGTATATCGGCAGCGCCGGCGGGAGCGGCGCGGCTTCCTTGGGCACGAAGGGCTCCATCTCGGGCCATGCGTCCAGGAGCGACTTCACCGTGGAGAACTTGGCCAGGATGGCGTCCGTCTTTTCTCTCGCTTCATCCCGCTTTTCGAAAAAGGCGTCGATGCGCTGCTGCAAATCCTCGAACAGCGGCCACAACGCGCTGTCGCGGGCCACTTTCAGGTAGCCGTCAGACTCGCGGTATAAAACTGGTATATCGTTTTTAAGCCGGACCTCCCAATAGCGGCCTTTCTTGAGGCTGTGCAAGGAAGCCCCGTGCATAAACACTTCGTCCAGCCTGCCGGGTACCCCGTCTACAGATATGAAGAACTTGTCCCTTTCCTTGAACCACCCTTTCGGCCAATCGCCTTTTATCTCAAGGCCCAAAGCGACCCCGGAGCACAGACTCACCGCCTCCTCCAGCAGGGCCTTTTCCGTTTCAGCGAACCGCCGCTCGATAACCTTGTCGCGGATGGACCTCCGCATTTCCTTCGTCAACTTGATGCTCGCCACACAGCTACCCTCGGGTTTGAAATTGTGGGAGCCCCGAAGGGCTCCTTGCTACTTGGCCTCGAAATAAGCCTTGAACTTCACGACCTTGAAGGGGCCCGTATCGACCGGCCCGAGGAAACCACGGTTGGCCTTGACTCCCTTGTGCTCCTTCACATGGAACCGGCCGAACTTGTGGATCGCCAGCTCGCCCTTTTCCTTGACGGTGTTCTCGACGGCGCCGAGGAAATCCTCGACCAGGGCCTTGGCCTTTTCCTGCGTGATGCCGTGGTTCTTGGCCAGGGCGGCAACGATGAGTTTCAGATCGGACATTACTTTTGCTCCTTGATTATGTGGTTAGAAATTGGAGTCGTCGAACCCGGAACCGGCTTCTTCGTCTTCCCATTCCTCGAAGTCGGCGCCGGAGCCGGAGAAGCGGGTGCCGTCGTCCTCGAGGACCTGGAGGCCGTTCAGATACACGCCGATGCCCTTGGCCTTCGGCGTCTCGTACCCCTTGATGTAGAGGCGCGCGCGGCAGATGAGCCCACCTTCCACGTCCATCGGGTCCAGGATGGGCGTGCGGGTCTTGTCCATCAGGACCGGGGGTTTCTGGCGATTGCCCTTCGAGTCCTTGGCCGACTTCGTGGCCTTCAGGAAGAAGTGCCCGGGGAACCCGTCCCAGGTCACGGTGTCGCCGTCGCGCAGCGGGAAGCCGTCCTTGTTGTTCGGGGACAGGTAAGTCTTGAAGTCGATGGCGTTCAGCGGGGACGGCCACTTCTTGCGGTCGGGGCCCCAGGTGATTTGCGCGGCCTCGTAGAGGGCCTTGCGGAGTTCCATGACGGCTTCCTTGTCGGTGTCCTTGTCGAAGAGCATGCTGATTCTCCACTTGGGCTTGCCGTCATTGTCGTATTCCTGCGGTTCCCCCAGGACGGGGAAGGCAACGCGGAAGGGCTTGGTCAGAAGTTCAACACCTTTTTCGGCCATGGTTTTTTCTCCTAGAATTCGTAGGTTATTTCGTCGTCAGTATCGGGGAACATCTTTTCGGCCGGCACATACCGGGGCCGCTTGTCGTACTCGGGGGCGACCTGGAGGCCGTGGGAGACGACGAGCAGCCCGTCCAAGGTCGCCTCGATCTGCTTGGGCTTCATCCCGCACAGTTCTTTCAATGCCTTCTCCATCTGGGCCGGGGACTTTGGCTTCACGTCGTAGAGGTCCTGCTTCAGGAGCTGGAACAGCGCGCCGTTCTTTTCCTCGAAGTCCTCGATCCATTTCCGGTTGGCCCGGCCCTCGACGAGCTTCAGGCCGGGGATCGCGTCCGGGTTGACCCGGAGGTCGTCCTTCGCCGACTCGTAGACCGCGGACAGCCACTTCTCGATCATGGGCTTGTATTCCAGCACCTTGGCCTTCTGTTCGGGCGTCATGCCTTCGGCCGGGGGAAGCGCGGCTTCCTTCACCGCGGGCAGACTCCCGTCGAAGTCCAGGTCCACTACCTCAGACACGCGCTTCCGCATGGCCGGGCACACGTCCTTGCCGTCACACCAGTTGCACCACTCGCCCAAGGCCAGCGGCGCGTTCGGGTCCTCGGTCGCCTTCACGGCCGGCACGAGGTCGTAGTCGGCCCACATCAGGAGTTCGGACGCATCGGTCGCCCAGGTTCGCACCGGGCCGTCCTTGTGGAGCGCGCGGGGTTGGACGATGCAGAGTTCGACGGTTGAGAGTACCTTGTCCTCGTCGAACCGGGCCAACGCCCCGAGGCCATATATTTTGAGCTGCGGGTTGTCCTCGACCTGGACCGGCTTGAAGGCGCCGTACTTGAAGTCATAGACCTTCATCCGGCCGCCGAGGTGGTCGATGATGATGGCGTCACAGGTCCCGAACAGGTCCTCGTGGTAGCTGGCCAGATGGAACCGCTCTTCGATCAGAAGCGTGGCCCCGATCATCTCTTCCACGTCCAGGCGGATGGCCCGGACGTAGACGCGCACGGCCTCGGCCATTTCCTCCGTCACCTCGATCTCGAAGCCGTCCTGCTGGAACATCTGCCCAACGAATATCCCCGGGCCGTCCCCGCTTTTCAGGCACAGCTCGGCAATGTGGTGGGCGACGGTGCCCTCGGCCATCCATTCCTGCGGCTGCCGTTTCCGGCCCCGGCACATTCGCCGGGAGCCGGGGCAGGGAATCCATCGGTCGGCCTTGGACGCGCCAATCTCTGAATGGACTCTCTCTTCGATTTCGCTCATACGCCACCTCGCACCGCCGCGTTACGCGCGGCTTCGACGAAGAACTTGTACTCGGCCTGCACCACGTTGTAGGGGCGGGGTTCCCCCCGCCCGTTCACGCGGATCGTCCAGTTCCGGCGCTCTTGCAAGCGCTGCTGCTTGCGGTTGGACCGCGCGTATTTCTTCATGGCTAGAAGCCCTTCTTGGCTTCGATGGCGTCCATGATCTTGTGGAACTCGGCCGGGTTGACCTCGGCGAGCGCGGCCTTGCCGGTGGCCTCCTTGATGAGCGCGATGCCGGGGCCGGAGTCCTTGGCGCCGATGGACTTGCAGTACCCGAACAGGGCGGCGCGGACTTCCTCGATCTTGTACTTCTTGGGTTCCTCGGCCGCCGGGGTGGAATCGCCGAAGTCGAAGGACTCCTCGGCCGCCGGGGCTTCATGGGCAGCCGGGGCTTCATGGGCAGCCGGGGCTTCCTGCGGGGCGGGGGCCTCGGTCGTCGGCTCGGACAGGCGGTCCAGGAGGAGCTGGTGGAGCTGCTGGCCGGTCATCTTCGCGTCGAAGGGCAGGCCCACTTTGTTGGCCAGGGCTTCCATGGCGGCGCGCTTCTCGGCGGTGTAACGGTTCATCACCTTTTCCTTCAGCGGGTCCCAATCGGTTGCGGGGACGGTCATTTCAGCGGCGCCGGCGGCCTTCATGGTTTCCGCGGCCTTCATGGTTTCCGCGGCCTGCGCCGTCACGTTGCTCACCAGACGTTCCTGGGTGCCGATGCGGTTCAGCATGGCGTCGTACTGTTCGACCTGCTTTTCCAGGGCCACGGCAATGCGTTCGAGAATGGATTCAAGACTCATAGTGATATTCCCCTCATTTGGTTGAACTACCGCGGAGATGATCTTCTCCTTGCGGGCTACAGATTTCGCCATCCTGGCGTCCAGGGAGCCGTCGAAGCAGATGTATTGCACGAGGACTCCACGATCCTGGCCGATGCGGTGGATACGGTCTTCGGCCTGGGCCATCACGCCCGGTACCCACGAAAGTTCCGTGAACACGGCTACGCTTGCGGCGGTGAGCGTGAGCCCCACGCCCGCCGCCTGAAGATTTCCAACGAACACCCGCACAGCCGGGTCGTTCTGGAAAGCCAGCACGGCCTGGTGCCTGGCCTTCATCGGGGTGTCCCCGGTGATCGAAACCGCCTTGACCCCGACCAGTTCCAGAATCCGCGCGATGACTTCCTTGTGGTGGGCAAACACCACGACTTTGGGTTCCTGCTCCAAGATGTCCTTGATGTGCGCGACCGCCGGGCCGACCTTGGCCAGCCCGAGGAATCGACGCGCCTTTGCCAGATCGCCCATAGCCGCCGCTTTGACCCCGTCCTGCATGAGGACGGCCGCGTTCTCGTGCTCGACCTTCAGAGCGTCCCTGATCTCCCGATTCGCAGGCAGGAGGATCGTTTGCCGAATCTTCTCCGGCAGCTCGGTCAGCACGTCCCGCTTGAGACGGCGGAGCATGTAGGGCTTCAGTCGTTCCGCGAGTTCCGCGGTGTTGGACGCGCCGTCGATGTTCCACCTCCCGTAGCGGTCCCGGTGGGCGCCGCAGTAGCGGAGGACGAAATCGCGGAATCTCGGCCATTGCCTCGGGTCGATGCACCGCAGGAGCGTCCAAATTTCTTTCGGCCGGTTCAGAATCGGCGTGCCGGTCAGGAGCCATTTCCTTTCCGCGGGGATGGTGAGCACCATCTTGGTACGCTTGGATTCCCGGTTCTTGATGTAGTGGGCCTCGTCCGCAATCAGGGCCGGCCAGGGGTGGCCCAACGATACGGTGTGCCGGTCGAGGATGTCGTAGTTGACGATCACGATGTCCGCGCGGGGCCAGGAGGTTCCTTCGGCTACCCCTACCGAGGACCCGGTGGTCAGCCAGGTTGCCAGCTCGTCGCGCCAGTTCAGTTTGAGGGTTGCCGGGCAGACGATCAGCGCCCGTCGGATATTCAAAAGGTTCATCGCCGCGATGGTCTGTATCGTCTTGCCGGTGCCTTGCTCGTCGGCCAGGATGGCTCCACGGCGGGAGGCCAGGAACTCGGCGCCGGCCTTCTGGTATGACCTCAACCCGCTTTTTTCTTGTTCTCCCATCTTTTTCTCATGTGCAACCTTGCATGTTCGGCATGAGTCAACACCAGTAGGTTGTCGGGGTTGTTATTCAGCTTATTCCCATCAATGTGGTGAACCACTTCGCCTTTGGATAACTGGCGGCCTATTAGTTCTTCCGCAGCACTTCTGTGCGTGTGACGACCATTTGTCTTCGTATAGGTCTTTCCTTCGGATTTTCTTCGCTGCCTTTCGGCGGCGAGGGCCCCGGCTTTCCGGCCCTCGCCAATTTGATGGCATTTATACGAACAGTATTTTGACTTATCTCTTCGGTACGGTATAACGTAGTATTTTTCGCCACATACCTCGCACGTTAAGAGTTCATTTCCCTTCTTTTCCTCAAAAAGTTTTTTGCGGTAATTTGTATGGCAAACAAAAGAACAAAACTTTTTTGGACTGCTAGGTAGCGCGGTAAATTCGGCCCCGCACTCAAGGCACGAACGTCTTTGCTGCATACAACTCCAAAGGGTTTGAGATTCATGGTTTAGTTGAAGCTGATGGTAATGGCCGCGGGCCGGGGGTCTTTTTCGCTTTCAAGAACGATGGTTTTGCGGAGGGCCGGCGCCGTGGTGTCGCCTACCGGGGTGAACGTGATCTCCCAGATGTCTTCGTCATTCTCGGCCATGGTAACGCGGTACTCGGGAATGATGTCGCCCTGGCGGACAACCGGGAATTGGTCGCCGTAGGCAATGATCTCCGCGGTTTCAAATTTGTGCCGGATGTCAACGATGGCCAGGTCGTGCTGAACCATCCGCAAGAGATGATATTCCTGCATGAAACGTCTGGATGCCTCGAAACGAATGAGCCGCCTTTCAACTTTTTTGCCGCGCATAGAATCCTCACAGATTAATGGTTTGCGCGGGTTTCCCCGCAACGAAAGACGCCTCCAACGGGGCACGGCCACAAGCCCCGTCCGACCAACATCATCGATATGTCTCTCTTGTAATCCCAAGCCGTTTCTGTTGGAGGCGTCTTTGATTGCGGGGCCCCGAGGTGGGGCCCGCGAGGTCACGAATCCATTCCGGCGATTTCCGCTTGCAAGTCTGCGTAAAACTTCGAGCAGTAAACTATCTCGCCGGTTTCTTGATTAAGAAAAGTTGCCCAGTATTCTCCGATGCACGATATGTCCACGAGGTTGGACCTGTTGTAGCCGGCGGGGAAGCACGTTGCTGCTCCGGGGCCCCACGTTATGTCGTATTTTGGTGCCATGATGAACTCCTAGCAGAAGAAGGTTATCTCGTCTTGCCCATCTCGGCGTCGACCGCTGCGTTGAACCGCATCGTCGCGTCCGTGAACGCCTGAAGGAGGCCGAGCTGGAACTTCGTGCCGGCCAGTTCTTTCTGCGCCAGTTCCTTCTCGTCCATGGCAAAAACGCCCGTGCCCCTGACTTCAGAGCCGTCGTCATCGACGGCGATGTAGGAAACCTCGATCTTAATGTGCCCCATTTTCATACCGCCTATCTGTAGAAGTAATGAACGATGAAGGACTCGCTATTCAGTAAAACTGTCCCGATGTAGCTCCACGTTGACGCGGAAAATACGACTCCGCCGGTGAGGACGGGGAATACCTCGAATCTTTTTGTTTTCATCTCATGCCTGGGTTTTTTCACATACAGCACAGGCTTGTTGTGCTGGTCCGCCACGGTCAAAAACGTAGAACCCTCCGGCAACTCAAGTTCAATTATCCCGCTTACCGGCAACGCGTATTTGTGTATGACGTGTTCCATCGGTTCCTCGACGCTTGTAGCTTTGTACCACCGCAGGGAGCGCACCCACGCTTTGCGATGTTGGTTGGGACCGGGGCCTGGGCCTTCACGCCGCTGATCTCCCTCGGTCGGTTGGTATTCGTTTGTCAAAGAAGCGGAAGACAAGGGCAGGAGTCGAACCTGCTTTGGGTAAGCTACCGGGCAGGGGGCTCTTTTCTGATCCGCTAGGTGCTTTTAAAACTCCTCTGCGGCTTCCACCTGCTTGTCCGACCCTCGGTCGTCCCTGCCTTCCGTGAGTCCAGAAGTACACCAGTGGCCAAACCTTTGTCAACTAGGTTTGGTCACTTTTTTATCTTCTAAACGAAAATTTTTAGTAGGAGTTTTTTCGGGTAGGACAAATCTTTTCGCAGACGCCGAGGATGTTGTCATACACCTCGGAGTCCTGGATGCGGCCGGAGGTGTAGTCCTCCGTCGTGGATGGGAATATGTGCGGGATGGTCTTGGCGGAGAACAGCATGTTGGTGAGGCCGATTCCTTTGTCGGCGGCCGCCAGGCGAATGATCGCCTCCAAGCGTTCCATTGACCTCGGCGCGTATTGCTGGACGGCCCGGACGTGCGGGAACCACACCCCTGTCTGGAGAAGCTGCTCGCCCAGGAGCAACAGCTCGGCCACACTATATCCATAGATATGTGCGACCCGCTCCTTCATGGAGTCAGGCCAACCGGATCGGCCGGCCAGCAGGTTGCTCAAATGGGCCTTCTTGATTCCGAGCCTTTCGGCAAGTACAACCTGGCCTCCGCGACCTTCCCTTTTTAAAAGCTGTTTTATGGCTGCGCTGAACATTTCAGCAAGACCTGGGGCCATATTCGTCCTCCTTTCTGTTTTTGAACCGACTAAAATATAAAAACAATTCTTATTTTTCAATCCCTCATTGACAATTTTTTGCCTGCCCTATAGTTTGGCCCACATCATACCACGGCTTCGGTCGTACACAAGGAGAAAATGCAAATGAAGGCTTGGAAACGTGGAGAAAAGTCCAAGTTGGCGGCGATGACCGGGGTGTCCAAGGGGCACATCGGCAACATGCTGAACCGACGGGACAGGGCCAGCGCAGAGTTGGCGCTCCGATTGGAAAAGGCGTGCATCGAGCTGCGGATACCCATTCGAAAGGAGGATTGGGTATTCAACAGGGAGACGGATAACGAGTTCTTTGCGCCTAAAAATTAGGGGGTTCCATGACTGCGGCGTTGGACTGTGCGCTCAACTATGCGCGGCGGGGGTGGTTTGTCTTTCCGCTTCGCCCACGCTCGAAGAAACCTCCCAAGGACTTCAAGTGGCGCGAGAAATCCTCTAACAGCGAACAACAGATTCGCGCCTGGGCGCAGGGCCTCCCAGGTTGCAACTTCGGCCTGGACTGCGGCAAGTCCGGGCTCGCCATCCTGGATGTTGACTCCGGCAAGCACCCGGAGGCAACCGACGCCCTCATGGCCCTGGACATGGAGAACGGGCTCCCAAGCACGTTCCGGGTGGCGACCCCATCCGGCGGCCTGCACATCTACTACCAGGGCTCCATTCAGAACTCGGTCCAGAGGCTCGGGGCCGGCCTCGATACCCGCGGCGAAGGCGGCTACGTCGTCATCCCCGGCTCCGTTGTCCGCGAGGACGGCGTCAACGGCCACTACGAGGTTGTCAATCCCATTCCCGTGGCCCAGGCCCCTGAATGGCTTCCGAGGGTGGTAGGCGCCCCGAAGCCGAAATCCGAAATCGAAAATCCAATCCCCGTCGGCGACACGGACCTGGCGCACAACGTCGCGTCGTTCGTCGCATGGCTGGCAGATGCGGAGCCCGTCGAGGAAAACCGCAACATCACAGCCATGCACATGGCGATGCGGGCCAGGGACCACGGGTTGTCGGTCGAGATGGCGGTGAGCCTTCTGTCCCAACTCTGGTACCCGAAGATCGTTGACACAAACGGGTTCCCAATTTCCGAGATGGTGGCCACCATCCGGTCGAGCTACCGATCAGCCCAGGGGTCGTTCGGCAACGCGACGGCCGAGGCCATGTTCCCCGACGACGCCCCGGAAGAAACCCTGCCGGAGCATCACAAGCCCAAGGCACCCATGTCCAGGCCCGCCAGCTCGGTGTGCGTCCACGACATCAAACGCCGTGAATGGGTGCTCGGCACCCGGTGCATCGCCGGCTTCTGCGACGTGCTCATCGCCCCAGGAGGCATGTCGAAATCCACGTTCCTGCTGACCGAGGCCATGGCCATCGTCACCGGCCAGGAACTCACCGGCGACACGGTCCACAAGCAGGGCCCGGTCTGGTTCATAAACGGCGAGGACCCGGACGACGAACTGGACCGCCGGCTCGTGGCAGTGGCCAAGCACCACGGCATACCCATGTCCGACCTCGCCGACCTCCATGTGACATCCGGCTACGGCAAGGACGTTGCCTTCCTGGCCGACAACGGCAAGGGCCTCCAGATCAACCGCAAACGCATCGAAGACACCATCTCCCACATCAAGGACAACGGGTTCGTGCGCGTCATCTTCGACCCGCTCGTCCGGTTCCACCGGGCAAACGAGAACGACAACATGGCGATGGACAAGCTCATGCAGATCATGTCGGAAATCGCCGCCAGGACGGGCGCTTCCGTCTCGCTGGCCCATCATACCAACAAGCCGAAAGCGGCGGACGAGCGAAACGGCGATGCGAACACGGCCCGCGGGGCGTCGAGCGTCATCTCGGCGGCGCGCATCGCCCACACCATGGGCGGCCTCGGGCCGAAGGAGGCCAAGAAGATGGGCATTACCGACACGCTGCGAAAGTGGTTCGTGCGCGTGGACGACGCCAAGGCCAACCTGGCCCCGCCGGCCGACAAGGCGAGGTGGTTCAAGCGCGTATCTGTCCAGATCGAAAGCGGGGACAGCATCGGCGCCCTGGAGGTGGCCGACCTGTCCATGATCGGGGAGTGCGATTCCGAGGAGATGTCCCTGGCCCAGGCGGTCTACGACGTGATGATCTCCTGCGGCGAGTCCGAGATGTCGGTCTACGAGCTGTCCAAGACCATTGCTTCCGCCCCGGGCCAGTTCCCGGAGGTGCAGGGCGAGGAACGGACCATCCGGCGGCGCATTTCGGAGCTGTTCGAGGAGGCCATCGAGGTGTGCGGAGCACCCATTTCGCTCGTCGAGCGGAAGGGCAAGACCGGCAAAAAGACCGAAATTATCGTCCTGGGGTGACGTTAAGTTTGTGTTGCACAAACTTACAAGGTCATAATGGGCTGGGAAGTATGGTTGAGTAATACTTCGTTAAGTGAAAGTTTGGCGGAGTAATACGAAAATATAGGCTTAAAAGGGGAAATTTAATGAGATACCAAACTTTGAAACGGACAAGGGACAAACGGACAAAATGCCCATTTGTTTGTCCGTTCCTAGAATTCAAGGGTTTCTGAAACGGACAAACCGATGAAACGGACAAAAAAATTTATACTGTTATTTCAAGGGTTTATCAAACGGACAAACGGACACCCTACGGGTGCGTGTCCGTTGTCCGTTTCGGACGACAACGGGACGAACGCACTCCCTTGGGCGTAACACCAAATGGAAAATCGTGCTACGGAGGTTAAGCGTTAATGGGAAAATCACAGCGCGAAAAAGGTAAGCGCGGCGAACGGGAATTGGCCGCCCTGTTCCGCGAGTACGGCTTCGATGCCAAGCGCGGCGTCCAGCACAAAGGCGGGGTGGACAGCCCGGACGTGGAGTGCAACATCCCGGGCCTGCATGTGGAGTGCAAGCGCACGGAGGCCCTGTCGCTTTACGAAGCGATGAACCAGGCCGAGACAGACGCCGGGTTCAAAATGCCCGTCGTGTTTCACCGGAGGAATGGAAAACCGTGGCTTGCCATCCTGCACGCCACTGAACTTTTGGCCCTGCTGCGGAAGGCAGGCTTCGAGGAGGAACAATGCAAATCGTAGGATTCAGCGGGAAGATCGGCACCGGCAAGAGCACCGCGGCCAAAGCCTTGGTGTCGAAATTCCCCGAAGGGATGGCCAAGCGCGTGGCCTACGGCGACCTGCTCAAGGAGGAGGTGGCCGAGGGATTCAAGATTCCGTTGGAGTGGTGTTACAACCAGAACATCAAGGAGAACGTCAAGCTCTGTATGCCAGAACTGCTCGTCCAGGCCGGGTACTGCGAGCCCCAGACAGTCCGCACCTTGCGCCAGGTTCTCCAGTGGTGGGGAACAGAGTACCGCCGCGCCCAGGACCCGGCCTACTGGATCAAAGCCATGGCCCACCGCCTGGCCAGGATGGAACTCGACGGCGTGCGGGTTGCCGTTATCGACGACGTGCGCTTCGTTGACGAGGCCGAGTACATCCTGAACCGTGGCGGCCAGGTTTACCGCATCCTGCCCTTCCCCGGGTGGATGGCCGGCCCATACGCCACTCACACCAGCGAGACGGCCCTCGACCTTTTCGAGGACTTCACCGCCCGCTTCTACCCGCAGTTCGGCGGCCTCGATTTCGTCGCCGACACCGTTTACCGCAACCTTGCGAGGGGGCCACATGAGTAAGATTCTTGAAGCCAGTTTTGAATTTACGATGGCAATAGAGGGTGGATACTTTGACGACCCGGCCGGCGGGCCGACAAAGTACGGCGTCAGCCTGAAGGCCCACGCCCAGGACATCGGGGATCGTGACGGCGATGGAGACATCGACGCCGACGACGTGAAGCTGCTGGAGAAAGAGGACGCGATGAAGCTGTTCGCGGAGAAGTATTTCCGCGGCGACCTCCCGGCGCCCGTCGCCCTCATGTACGCCGACATGGCCTACCACCACGGAGCGGTGCGTGCGGTGAAGCTCTTGCAGACCGCTTGCAACGCATTAGGATTGCCCGTGGGGCCCGTTGACGGCAAAATGGGACCGAAGACCCGCCGCGCCATCCAGAACGCCTCCACGGCCCTCCCAGAGGCTTTCTTCGCGGAGGTCCAGCGGCATCGTCTGCGCTTCATGCGCGGCCTGTCGAATTGGGAGCAGAACCAAAACGGGTGGGAACGCCGCTGCTTCTTGTGCGCGCTGGCGGCGAAGGAGCTGGTGTAGCATGGACACCCTCGGCTGTGCCTGCCCGAAGTGCGAGTGGGAAGACTCGGAGGTCAAGAAGACGACGAAAGTGACGGGCGCGACCCTGCGGGTTCGAGTGTGCCGGCAGTGCGGGCACATCTACCCCACCAAGGAGGAGGTCCTGGAGCTTGGGTCCGCTGGAGGGTCCACGAAAAAGAATTCTGCCAATGGGAATTTGAAATTTTGAAATTGAAATTTTCAAATTTCAAAATCTGATTTTCGGATTTCGATTTGCGGATTTCCAGCCCGATCTTTTTCAAGTTCTGGCACAGCCGAGGCGGGCGATGAACGCTCGAATTTAAGTATAATATAGATATAAAGAGGAGTTGGCTTTTGCGCTGGCTCCTCTTCTTTTTGCCCGGGGGATCGCCGCGTTTCTGGAACTGCCCGGCCTCGTGGCAACCTCGGATGAAGGTGTTGACGAATCCCGCGTAAATGGGTACGCGGCAATCTACGACACCGCGAAGTTGAGAGCTACCTAGAACCGCCGCACAGCCCATCAGGAACCCTCCAACCCCCGACGCCCCGGTCCTCCTTTCCGGGGCGTTCCCTTTTCTGGCGGGGAAGATTTCGAGCTATCGAGGCTTGGAAACAGCGCCGCAGCCCCAGGAAGAAAAAAGCCCCCGGCAAAAAATAGCCCGCTGAATTTTGAAACTAAATCGCTTTATATAGGGATTCCGCTGAATTTGTGAATTTTCCGGCTGGTTGGTTGCCCAACCAAACCATACCGGAGTGGTCAAGTATGGATTGACTGTTCGCCCAACCAAGTCTTACTTGACCGCTCAAGTATGAAATTGCGCGATTCCGCCCGGAATCGCCGCCTGCGTGCCCGGCATGGTCGCCTTGGAGCGTCGCCTGCGTGCCCGGCATGGTCGCCTTGGAGCGTCGCCTGCGTGCCCGGCATGGTCGCCTTGGAGCGTCGCCTGCGTGCCCGGCATGGT